>VYMG01000364.1_pt1 | contig 10853 bp, 11 predicted proteins | sample 5115261 | NCBI WGS metagenome assembly VYMG01 (sample SAMN12291781, study PRJNA351875) | freshwater metagenome | isolation source: freshwater lake | place: USA: Michigan, Wintergreen Lake | collected 2013-08-08 | reverse complement strand
GCTCGGCCTGCGCTCCGGCGACGCGGCCATCCAGATCAAGCGCGTGCTCTCGCTGCGCGGCGTGCCGGTGGTGTTCGACGAGATCTGGCTGCCGGCCGCGCCCTTCAAGGGCCTCACCGCCGAGCGGCTGTCGGGCTATCGCGGGCCGATGTACGGCCTGTTCGAGTCGGAGTTCGGCGTGCGCATGATCCGCGCCGAGGAGAAGATCCGCGCCGTCGCGGCGGAGGGCCAAGCGGCCGAACTGCTCTCGGTGAGCGCGGGAACGCCGCTGCTGTCGGTCGAGCGGCTCTCGCTCACCTACGGCGACAAGCCGGTCGAACTGCGCCGCGGCCTGTACAACACCGCGTCGCATCACTACCGCAACGAGCTGAGCTGACCATCGTTTGAAACGCAGTTTCCCTGGTGCCCGCAAGCACCACGAAAGACTGCTGCAGTGCAATAGAATCGTTTGGTTTCGCGTCGATTACATCTCACACTGAACAGGTTGGGCATGGCAGACACCCTCAAGCAGCGGCCCCAGTTCCGCAACATCCACGTCTCCCAGATCGTCGCGTACCGCCTTCCCCCGGCGGGCATCGTGTCGATCCTGCATCGCGTCAGCGGCGTGCTGATGTTCCTGCTGATGCCGTTCATCATCTGGATGTTCGACGCCAGCGTCACGTCCGAGGTGTCGTACGGTGTCTTCAAGTCGGCCTTCGCCGCCGGCGTCGGCTTCATCCCCGGCTGGTTCCTCAAGCTCGTGGTGCTGGCGCTGATCTGGGCCTACCTGCATCACCTGATCGCCGGCATCCGCCACCTCTGGATGGATGCCACCCATGCGGTGACCAAGCAGTTCGGCCACACGTCGGCGATCGCGACGCTCGCGATCAGCGTGCTGCTCACGCTCGCGCTGGGCTTCAAGCTGTTCTTCTGAGAACCCTCCCATGGCACAGAACTTCGGATCGAAGCGCACCGTCGTCGGCGCGCACTACGGCCTGCGTGACTGGCTCGCGCAGCGCATCACCGCGGCGCTGATGGCGCTGTTCACCCTCGCGCTGGTCGTGCAGATCCTGCTGCCCGGCGAGATGGGCTACGACAAGTGGGCGGGCATCTTCAGCCGCCAGTGGATGAAGGTGCTGACCTTCGTCGTGATCGTCTCGCTGCTGTACCACGTCTGGGTGGGCATGCGCGATGTCTGGATGGACTACGTCAAGCCGGTGGCCGTGCGCCTCGTGCTGCAGGTGTTCACCATCGTGTGGCTGACCGGCTGCGCCGGCTGGGCCATCCAGGTTCTCTGGAGACTGTGATTCCATGACTTCCAACAACGTCTCGAAGCGCAAGTTCGACGTCGTCATCGTCGGGGCCGGCGGCTCCGGCATGCGGGCCTCGCTGCAGCTGGCGCGCGCCGGCCTGAACGTGGCCGTGCTGTCCAAGGTGTTCCCGACGCGCTCGCACACCGTCGCCGCGCAGGGCGGCATCGGCGCCAGCCTCGGCAACATGAGCGAGGACAACTGGCACTACCACTTCTTCGACACCGTCAAAGGTTCCGACTGGCTCGGCGACCAGGACGCGATCGAGTTCATGTGCCGCGAGGCGCCCAAGGTCGTCTACGAGCTCGAGCACTTCGGCATGCCGTTCGACCGCAACCCGGACGGCACGATCTACCAGCGTCCGTTCGGCGGCCACACTGCCAACTATGGCGAGAAGCCGGTGCAGCGCGCCTGCGCCGCGGCCGACCGCACCGGCCACGCGATGCTGCACACGCTGTACCAGCAGAACGTGAAGTCGCGCACCAACTTCTTCGTCGAGTGGATGGCGCTGGACCTGATCCGCGATGCCGAAGGCGACGTGGTCGGCGTGACCGCGCTCGAGATGGAGACCGGCGAGCTGCACATCTTCGAGGCCAAGACCGTGCTGCTGGCCACCGGCGGCGCGGGCCGCATCTTCGCCGCCAGCACCAACGCCTTCATCAACACCGGGGACGGCCTGGGCATGGCGGCGCGCGCCGGCATCCCGCTGGAAGACATGGAGTTCTGGCAGTTCCACCCGACCGGCGTGGCCGGCGCGGGCGTGCTGCTGACCGAAGGCTGCCGCGGCGAAGGCGCGATCCTGCGCAACAGCAACGGCGAGCGCTTCATGGAGCGCTACGCGCCGACGCTGAAGGACCTGGCGCCGCGCGACTTCGTCTCGCGCTGCATGGACCAGGAGATCAAGGAAGGGCGCGGCTGCGGTCCGAACAAGGACTACGTCGTGCTGGACATGACGCACCTGGGCGCCGAAACGATCATGAAGCGGCTGCCGAGCGTGTTCGAGATCGGCCACAACTTCGCCAACGTCGACATCACCAAGGAGCCGATCCCCGTGGTGCCGACCATCCACTACCAGATGGGCGGCATCCCGACCAACATCCACGGCCAGGTGGTGGTGCCGAAAGACGGCAGCCCGAACGCCGTGGTGAACGGCCTGTACGCGGTCGGCGAGTGCTCCTGCGTCAGCGTGCACGGCGCCAACCGTCTGGGCACCAACTCGCTGCTCGACCTGCTGGTCTTCGGCCGCGCGGCCGGCAACCACATCGTCGACAGCGCGCTCAAGACGAAGAGCCACAAGCCGCTGCCGGCCGATGCCGCCGACCGCACGCTGGCCCGCCTGGCCAGGTACGAGAAGAGCAGCAGCGGCGAGTACGCGCAGGACGTCGCCAACGACCTGCGCCGCGCGATGCAGCAGCACGCGGGCGTGTTCCGCACCCAGGCGTCGATGGACGAGGGCGTGGTCAAGGTCAAGGAGATCGCCGAGCGCGCCAAGCACATCCACCTGGCCGACAAGTCCAAGGTGTTCAACACCGCGCGCATCGAGGCGCTGGAAGTCGAGAACCTGATGGAGTCGGCGCTGGCCACGATGATCTCGGCCGCCGCCCGCAAGGAGAGCCGCGGCGCGCACACCGTCAACGACTACGGCGACACGCCCGAGCATCCGAACGGCCGCAACGACGCGCAGTGGATGAAGCACACGCTGTGGTACAGCGAAGGCAACCGCCTCGACTACAAGCCGGTGAACCTGAAGCCGCTGACGGCGGAATCCATTCCTCCGAAGGTCCGTACCTTCTGAGCACGAGAGCAACCGACATGGCCAAGCGCACTTTCCAGATCTACCGCTACGACCCCGACACCGACGCGAAGCCGCGCATGCAGACCCTCGAGGTCGAGCTCGACGGCTCGGAGCGGATGCTGCTCGACGCGCTGATGAAGCTCAAGGCGGTCGATCCGTCGCTGAGCTTCCGCCGCAGCTGCCGCGAAGGCGTGTGCGGTTCGGACGCGATGAACATCAACGGCAAGAACGGCCTGGCCTGCCTGACCAACATGCGCACGCTGCCCGGCGTGGTGGTGCTCAAGCCGCTGCCCGGCCTGCCGGTGATCCGCGACCTGATCGTGGACATGACGCAGTTCTTCAAGCAGTACCACTCGATCAAGCCGTACCTCGTCAACGACGAGCCGCCGCCGGACAAGGAGCGCCTGCAGAGCCCCGAGGAGCGCGACGAGCTCAACGGCCTGTACGAGTGCATCCTGTGCGCGAGCTGCAGCACCAGCTGCCCGAGCTTCTGGTGGAACCCGGACAAGTTCGTCGGCCCGGCCGGACTGCTGCAGGCCTACCGCTTCATCGCCGACAGCCGCGACCAGGCCACCGGCGAGCGCCTCGACAATCTCGAGGACCCGTACCGGCTGTTCCGCTGCCACACGATCATGAACTGCGTCGATGTCTGCCCGAAGGGCCTGAACCCGACGAAGGCGATCGGCAAGATCAAGGAGCTGATGGTCCGCCGCGCGGTCTGACCATCGACGCCCCATGTCCGCGCTGATCGACGAACGGGCCCTGTCCAAGCTGCGCTGGCGCTGCCGCCGCGGCTTGCTGGAGAACGACTTGTTCGTCGAGCGCTTCTTCGAAGCGAACGCCGGCCGCATCACCGAGCGCCAGGCCGACGGCATGCTCGCGCTGATGGATCTGCCCGACAACGACCTGCTCGACCTGCTGCTGCGCCGCAAGGAGCCCGAGGGCGAGCTGGCCAGGGATGACGTGATCGAAGTGCTGCACCTGATGCGCACCCCGATTGCCACCGAGATTGCCCCAGAACAACAACGAGACGACGACCGAGGGCCGACAAGAGCCCGCCCGGTGGAGACAAGCCCGGCCTCAACCCCGCTACGCCATTAAGGAACCGACCATGACTCCGTCTGACGTCAAAGCCACCCTGTCATTCTCGGACGGCAGCCCGAGCATGGAACTGCCGATCTACAAGGGCTCGATCGGGCCCGACGTGATCGACATCCGCAAGCTCTACGCCCAGACGGGCAAGTTCACCTACGACCCGGGCTTCCTGTCCACGGCGTCGTGCCAGTCGACCATCACCTACATCGACGGCGACAAGGGAGAGCTGCTGTACCGCGGCTACCCGATCGAGCAGCTGGCCACGAACTGCGACTTCCTCGAGACCTGCTATCTGCTGCTCAAGGGCGAGCTGCCCAACGCCACGCAGAAGACCGACTTCACCAAGCTCGTGACCAGCCACACGATGGTCAACGAGCAGATGCAGTTCTTCCTGCGCGGCTTCCGCCGCGACGCGCACCCGATGGCGGTGATGACGGGCCTGGTCGGCGCGCTGTCGGCCTTCTATCACGACAGCACCGACATCAACAACCCGCAGCACCGCGAAGTCGCGGCGATCCGCCTGATCGCCAAGATGCCGACGCTGGTGGCGATGGCCTACAAGTACGGCATCGGCCAGCCCTACATCTACCCGAAGAACTCGCTGAGCTACAGCGCGAACTTCATGCGCATGATGTTCGCCACGCCCTGCGAGGAGTACGAGCCGAACGACGTGCTGGTGCGTGCCATCGACCGCATCTTCATCCTGCACGCCGACCACGAGCAGAACGCCTCCACCTCGACGGTGCGCCTGTGCGGCTCGTCGGGCACCAACCCGTTCGCCGCGATCGCAGCCGGCGTGGCCTGCCTGTGGGGCCCGGCGCACGGCGGCGCCAACGAGGCGGCGCTGAACATGCTCGAAGACGTGCAGAAGATGGGCGGCGTCGAGAAGATCGGCGAGTTCATCAAGCAGGTGAAGGACAAGAACTCCAACGTCAAGCTGATGGGCTTCGGCCACCGGGTCTACAAGAACTACGACCCGCGCGCCAAGCTGATGCGCGAGACCTGCCACGAGGTGCTGGGCGCGCTGGGCAAGAACAACGACCCGATCCTCAAGCTCGCGATGGAGCTGGAGAAGATCGCGCTGGAAGACGACTACTTCGTCTCGCGCAAGCTGTACCCGAACGTCGACTTCTACTCGGGCATCGTGCAGCGCGCGATCGGCATCCCGGTCAGCCTGTTCACCGCGATCTTCGCGCTGGCCCGCACGGTCGGCTGGATCGCGCAGCTCAACGAGATGATCGGCGACCCCGAGTACAAGATCGGCCGTCCGCGCCAGCTCTACCACGGCTCGGTGCGCCGCGACGTCAAGCCGATGTCGCAGCGCGGCTGATCCGCGCGCTGCGCCTCGCGAAGGCCCCTGCACGAGAGTGCCGGGGCCTTTCGTTTGCCAAACGCCTAAAATTGCCGGTTCCCCGCTGAACCTGCCGCGAGAGCCCATGCCCCGCACCCTGTACGACAAGATCTGGGACGAGCACGTCGTCCACACCGAGGAAGACGGCACCTCGCTGCTGTACATCGACCGGCACCTGGTGCACGAGGTGACCAGCCCACAGGCCTTCGAGGGGCTGCGCCTGGCCGGCCGCAAGCCGTGGCGCGTCAGCTCGATCGTCGCCACCGCCGACCACAACACGCCGACCACGGGCTGGGAGCTCGGCTACGACGGCATCACCGATCCGACGTCGAAGCAGCAGGTCGTCACGCTCGACGCGAACATCAAGGCCTTCGGCGCCGCGGCGTTCTTCCCCTTCCTCGACAAGCGCCAGGGCATCGTCCACGTGGTCGGGCCGGAGCAGGGCGCCACGCTGCCGGGCATGACGGTGGTCTGCGGCGACTCGCACACCTCCACGCACGGCGCCTTCGGCGCGCTCGCCCATGGCATCGGCACCAGCGAGGTCGAGCACGTGATGGCGACGCAGACGCTGCTGGCCAAGAAGGCGAAGAACATGCTGGTCAAGGTCGAGGGCACGCTGGCCCGCGGCTGCTCGGCCAAGGACATCGTGCTGGCGATCATCGGCCGCATCGGCACCGCCGGCGGCACCGGCTACACGATCGAGTTCGGCGGCTCGGCAATCCGCGCGCTGTCGATGGAAGGCCGCATGACGGTGTGCAACATGGCCATCGAGGCCGGTGCACGCGCCGGGCTGGTCGCGGTGGACGACACCACGATCGCCTACGTGAAGGGTCGCCCGTTCGCGCCGGCCGGCGTCGAGTGGGATCAGGCCGTGGCCTACTGGCGCACGTTGCGCTCGGACGACGACGCGAGCTGGGACGCCGTGGTCGAGCTCGACGCCGCGCAGATCCGCCCGCAGGTGACCTGGGGCACCTCGCCGGAGATGGTGCTGTCGATCGAGGACCGCGTGCCCGATCCCGAGCGCGAGAAGGACGCCGGCAAGCGTGGCGCGATGGAGCGTGCGCTGCAGTACATGGCGCTGGAGCCGAACAAGCCGATTGCCGACATCCGCATCGACAAGGTGTTCATCGGCTCGTGCACCAACTCGCGCATCGAAGACCTGCGCGAAGCCGCGGCGGTGGTGCGCAAGCTCGGGCGGCGCGTGGCCGCGAACGTGAAGCTGGCGATGGTGGTGCCGGGCTCGGGCCTGGTGAAGGCGCAGGCCGAGCGCGAAGGCCTGCACGAGGTGTTCAAGGCCGCCGGTTTCCAGTGGCGCGAGCCGGGCTGCTCGATGTGCCTGGCGATGAACGCCGACCGGCTCGAGCCGGGCGAGCGCTGCGCCTCCACCTCGAACCGCAACTTCGAGGGCCGCCAGGGCGCCGGCGGCCGCACGCACCTGGTCAGCCCGGCGATGGCCGCGGCGGCCGCGATCGAAGGCCATTTCGTCGACGTCCGGCGCATCGCCTGAGTACCCCAACCAAGGAGACCGTTCCATGAAGCGCACCCTGTTCGCCTTCCTCGCCTCGCTCTACCTGCTGGCGGGCTGCAACACCATCGAAGGCATGGGCAAGGACATCCAGAAGGGCGGCGAGAAGATCGAAGAAGCCGCGAAGAAGAAGTAATCCGCATGCAGGCCTTCACCGTCCACAAGGGTCTGGTCGCCCCGCTCGACCGCGAGAACGTCGACACCGACGCGATCATCCCGAAGCAGTTCCTCAAGTCGATCCAGCGCACCGGCTTCGGCCCGAACCTGTTCGACGAGTGGCGCTACCTCGACCGCGGCGAGCCCGGCCAGGATCCGGCGCAGCGCAAGCCCAACCCGGACTTCGTGCTGAACCAGCCGCGCTACCGTGGCGCGTCGATCCTGCTGGCGCGCAAGAACTTCGGCTGCGGCTCCTCGCGCGAGCATGCGCCGTGGGCGCTGGAGCAGTACGGCTTTCGCGCGATCATCGCGCCGAGCTACGCCGACATCTTCTTCAGCAACTGCTACAAGAACGGCCTGCTGCCGATCGTGCTGACCGAGCTGCAGGTCAGCCAGCTGTTCGACGAGGTGGCGGCCTTCAGCGGCTACCAGCTCACCGTCGACCTGCCGCGGCAGGTGGTGGTCAAGCCCGACGGCGCCGAGCTGCCCTTCGAGATCGCGCCGTTCCGCAAGTACTGCCTGCTCGGTGGCTTCGACGACATCGGGCTGACGCTGCGCCACGCCGACAAGATCCGCGCCTTCGAGGCCGAGCGGCTGATGAAGAAGCCGTGGCTCGCCCACACCCTCTGACCATCCAAGGACATCCGCTTGAAGATCGCCATCCTGCCGGGCGACGGCATCGGCACCGAGATCGTCGCGCAGGCCGTGCGCGCCATGGAGTGCCTCGACCTGCGCTTCGAGACCGAGACCGCGCCGGTCGGCGGCGCGGCCTATGAGTCGCACGGGCACCCGCTGCCGGAGGCCACGCTGAAGCTGGCGAAGGAGGCCGATGCGGTGCTGTTCGGCGCGGTGGGCGACTGGAAGTACGACAAGCTCGAGCGGGCGCTGCGTCCCGAGCAGGCCATCCTCGGCCTGCGCAAGAACCTCGGCCTGTTCGCCAACTTCCGCCCGGCGATCTGCTACGAGCAGCTCACGCATGCCTCGAGCCTGAAGCCCGAGCTGGTCGCCGGCCTGGACATCCTGATCATCCGCGAGCTGACCGGCGACATCTACTTCGGTCAGCCCCGCGGGCGCCGCGAATCGCCCGACGGTCCGTTCAAGGGCGCCCCCGAGGCCTTCGACACCATGCGCTACTCGCGCCCGGAGATCGAGCGCATCGCGCATGTGGCCTTCCAGGCCGCGCGCAAGCGCAACAGGAAGGTCACCAGCGTCGACAAGGCCAACGTGCTTGAGACCTTCCAGTTCTGGAAGGACGTGGTCACCGAAGTGCACGCCCAGTACCCCGACGTCGAGCTCGAGCACATGTACGTCGACAACGCGGCGATGCAGCTCGTGAAGGCACCGAAGAAGTTCGACGTGCTGGTCACCGGCAACATGTTCGGCGACATCCTCTCCGACGAGGCGGCGATGCTCACCGGCTCGATCGGCATGCTGCCGTCGGCGTCGCTGAACGAAGCCGGCCGCGGCCTGTACGAGCCGAGCCACGGCAGCGCGCCCGACATCGCCGGTAAGGATGTCGCAAACCCGCTGGCTACAATCCTGTCCGTGGCCATGATGCTCCGCTTCTCCCTGAACCAGCCCGAGGCGGCCGACCGGATCGAGTCGGCCGTCCAGCACGTGCTCGCGTCGGGGCTGCGCACCGCGGACATCTGGTCGGAAGGCAGCACCAAGGTGGGCACGCGCGCCATGGGCGACGCCGTCGTTGCCGCGCTCAGCGGCAAGACCACCAAAACCATTACCAAGGGCTAGTTCAGCTCCGGTTCGTCTCGCCCATCCCCCGGCGAAGCGACCGGGGGGCACGAAGGTTTCCACCTCACTTCACTTCAAAGGGCGACGACGATGAGACTCACGGGATTGGTCGGATGGCGCGGCATGGTCGGCTCCGTGCTGATGGACCGCATGCAGGCCGAGGGCGACTTCGACCACATCGAGCCGGTGTTCTTCAGCACCAGCAATGCCGGCGGCGCCGCCCCGGCGATGGCGAAGAACGAGAAGACGCTGAAGGACGCCTACGACATCGAGGCCCTCAAGCGCTGCGAGATCATCATCACCGCGCAGGGCGGCGACTACACCACCGAGGTGTTCCCGAAGCTGCGCGCGGCGGGCTGGAAGGGCCACTGGATCGACGCCGCCTCGACGCTGCGCATGAAGGACGACGCGGTCATCATCCTCGACCCCGTCAACATGCCGGTGATCAAGAACGCGCTCGCCCAGGGCGGCCGCAACTGGATCGGCGGCAACTGCACCGTCAGCTGCATGCTGATGGGCGTGGGCGCGCTGTACAAGGCCGGGCTGGTCGAGTGGATGAGCACGATGACCTACCAGGCGGCCTCCGGCGGCGGCGCGCAGCACATGCGCGAGCTGCTGACGCAGTTCGGCACGCTCAACGCCGAGGTGAAGCCGCTGCTCGACGACCCGAAGAGCGCCATCCTCGAGATCGACCGCAGGATCGTCGGCAAGCAGCGCGCGCTCACCGAAGCGGAGACGGCCAACTTCGGCGTGCCGCTGGGCGGCTCGCTGATCCCGTGGATCGACAAGGACCTGGGCAACGGCGTCTCGCGCGAGGAGTGGAAGGGCGGCGCCGAGACCAACAAGATCCTCGGTCAGGGCGAAGGCTTCGGCACCGCCGCCGTGCCGGTCGACGGCTTCTGCGTGCGCATCGGCGCGATGCGCTGCCACAGCCAGGCGCTGATGTTCAAGCTGAAGAAGGACGTGCCGGTGGCCGACGTCGAGGCCATGATCGCCGCCGACAACGCCTGGGTGAAGGTGGTGCCGAACACGCGGGAGGCCACGTTGAAGGATCTGACGCCGGTGGCGGTGACGGGCACGCTCACGATCCCGGTCGGACGGATTCGTCAGTTGGCGATGGGCCCGCAGTACCTCGGCGCCTTCACCATCGGTGACCAGCTGCTCTGGGGCGCGGCCGAGCCGCTGCGCGGCATGCTGCGCATCCTGGTGGAGGCCTGATGGCGAGCGCGCCATCGGCTTCTCGTTGGCGCGCTGCAACAAATATCACGCCGAGGCGCTGCGCGAAGGGTGCGGTACGAATATCAGCCAATGCATGAGCTTGTCTTCGTATCTGCTTGATGTTATTGTGATTTCCATCTTTTCGCGTAAGGTGCGGTTGTCCCGTGCCGATAACCGGCTGAACGGCCGTTGGCGGTTCTGACGCCCCGCTGGTCCTATTGGGAGACGCCTTGAAATCAAACTCGACCTTTTCGGGGCGCTGGGCCCTGACCGGTGTGGCAGCCGCAACGCTGTGGCTTGCCGCATCGAATGCGTACGCGCTGGGTCTGGGCAGGCTTTCCGTGCAGTCGGCACTGGGCGAGGCGCTGCGGGCCGAGATCGACGTGACCAGCCTGACGCCCGAAGAGGCCGGCACGCTGCGGGTCCGCGTCGCGGCACCCGAGGCTTACCGCGCCGCCGGTGTCGAGTACAACCCGGTGCTGCCGGCCACGAACGTGGAACTGCAGCGACGTGCCGATGGACGGCCCTACCTGCGCGTCACGAGCGATCGCGCGGTCCAGGAGCCCTTCGTCGATGTGATCCTCGAGATTTCCTGGGCCAGCGGCCGCCTGGTTCGCGAGTACACGATGCTGTTCGATCCGCCGGCCATCGCCCGCGCGCCGGCGCCGGTGCCGA
>VYMG01000360.1_pt1 | contig 10944 bp, 6 predicted proteins | sample 5115261 | NCBI WGS metagenome assembly VYMG01 (sample SAMN12291781, study PRJNA351875) | freshwater metagenome | isolation source: freshwater lake | place: USA: Michigan, Wintergreen Lake | collected 2013-08-08 | reverse complement strand
AAGCATGGTAAATTTCCGCATCTCCAATCATAATTATTTTTACATTTAAGTCCACAGGTTGTGGTTTCAACATCGTCTGGCTCATCTGAATATATGAGTCCACCGATTGAATTTCTAATTTGCCATAAAGCAAAAATCTTTTGAGGGCTGCCCACACACCTTGCTCGCGTAATAAATCAAGCGCATTTATCACCAAGAAACCTTGGTCTGCTCTGAACAATGAACCGGCTTTGATTTGAGAAAAATCTGTCTTCCAGAAGCCACTTGCATCGTATTTTTTCTCAATTGTTCCAAACAAATTTGCGAATGACGGTGATGTTTCAACTATAATCGGTATTTGTTGCTGATGCGAGTTGTCAATAAGGAGATTCACACTGTATCGCAAGAATTTTTCTTGAATTTCTTCCGGAGTAAGTTCTGTTCCTCTTTCTGTATCCAATTGTCCTGAATGGGCAACAAATATCTGTAAATGAGAAAGGATATCAGCTTCAATTTCCTCAAAATATTCTATCACATCATTTTCCGGAAATTGGACTTTTAAGTCTTGAAAAAGAGTAGAAACAATAACGCCAACTGCTGTTTTATCGAATTCGAGTAGCTTTTTTCTGAACTCATTTAATTGCTTTACTCCTGTTCTTGCCAGTTCAATAAGTTCTGCTTTAAATTGTAAGTATTTCTTTTTATATGTTTCAGCTTGTTTTTTTGTTATTTTTTTTTCTACAACAAGTTCATCCAACTCGGTCATTTGAACAGGTTCACTATTAATAACCGCAAATATTTCGGAAGTAACTGTTCCGTCTTCTAATTGCAATTGCCCAAGCACAAATCCGCTTGGTTGAATTTTTGCATTAAACTCGGACAAAAGTTGTTGCTCGTTTTTTTGATATTCACTCACCATTTCACGTCTTTTACTTTGGAATGAATCTTCATCAAACAACTGTGGAATACGTCTGCGTAAGAACAGTATTGCTTCTTCCATAGCTTTATGAAATTTCTTACCTCTTCCTGATTTAAATCGTAATAAACGCGGCGAATCTGGTGACTTAAAGTTATGGACATAACAGAAGTCAAACAAATTGGGCTTATTTTTTGCAATTTTACCCAATAATCGTTTTACGGTTGTTAATCTGCCTGTGCCGGATATACCGGAAACAAACATATTATAGCCGTGCGATTGTATTTGAGCTCCCATTTCGATGGCGTCAATAGCTTTTTCTTGTCCCACAATTCCTTCTAAAGGTTCTACATCTTCTGTACTTTCAAATTCTAAATAATCCAACGGACAATGCCAACGCAGTTGTTCAGGTGCGAGAATAGTCTTTGGTAATTGTTTCAATGATGATGTTTCTGCTGTCATATTTTTACTCCTTGTGATTGTTTTTTGGGGAATATAAAGGTAATGGTTGTGCCTTCACCTATTTGTGAATCTATAGTAATTTTTCCATTATGATCATTCATTGTTTTCTGTATGACCATTGATCCTATACCGCTTCCACCACCTCGTCTTGATGTAGTAAAAAACGGCACAAACATATTTTTCTTCGTTGCTTCATCCATTCCTACACCGGTATCGCTGATTGTAAAGCATACAGATTCTTGATTTGCGAATGTAGTAATGGTCAAAATCCCCTCTGTGCCTGCCATTGCTTTTATACCGTTTTGAGCGGCATTCATAATGGCTCGAATAATTCTTTCGGGATCTGCATCGAAAAACGCAGATTGAATATTCGTTTTTACAGTTATGGAATATAACGATGAGGTGTCAAGTTCATCAATAACTCTACGACAAATTTCCTCTGAACTTATTTTTTGAAATTCTGTAGTTTTATTGCGAGCTATAGTCATAATATCGCGCACACGTCGCAATAGAATAGTTGCCTGATTAAGAATCTTTACTTTCTGACGATTATATTCTTCATTATCATTAGGCAGTGATTCCGCGCTTAGCCGAATGACTGAAAGATTTGTCTGCATATCGTGAGCCAAATGAGCCCAATCCATGAGTCTTCGACGCTCCAAAGCATTCGTGAGATCATTGATACGAACAACCATAAGTTGCATAGTACCCATCCACGACATCACAGGTATCCACTCAATAGAATATTCTCGTATATCTGCACCAAAATGCATAGGATATACACCGCTGCCTCCCCTTCTTTCTTTCAGTATTTTCTCCGCTGTTTCACTAAATTCATCGGATAAATTGTTCATTATCTCAACAAAATACTTCCCTTTTGTATTTTGAGTAAGTAATTCCTCGGCTTTGGCATTCACTTCTTTAATTTGACCTTTTTTTCCAACGATGATTATTCCGATGGCGCTGTTTTTGTCCAAGAGTATATTCATAATTTTTCTGTTTTTTGTTGCAGTCACCAAGACGGAAATCAAGATAATTACAGCAAAGAACAAGATTACTTTTTCACTGTGATTGTTCACAATTTCGTAGTAAAGCCAATAAGGATTATGAGTTACTTCAAAAACCCACATATTTTCACTATCGTTAATTATCAGTGTTTTATCTGTCCAGGTTACATCCGGCATACCACGTAATGGCAAAGAATGAGTTCCAAAGTTATCAATATCTATAATTGTCACAAAGTTGTCATGCAAAAAGATATTTTTCTTGTCATCGAAGCAAAATAAACTCACTTCATCTGTTTGTTCGAAGTTTGTGTGATACTCTTGCGCCGAAATTTGCTGTGTTTCCCGTAAGAATTCCGAGACAAATAGTGAATTTTTATGTTTCGAAATCCATATCGGAATCCCGTCAGATTGTTGATGTATTGGTGATACAACCATTTTACTTTCAATTTGGCGCATAGATTTCATGCTGCCGGAATCTGAAAATACGACCAAATGAATATAGGTCGAGCCGAAATTTGTCATTAAAAATAGGTTGTCACCATTTGTTGATTTCTGAACACAATAATATTGGAAATTGGGTAATCGCCACCGAATATTATCCGCAACCGCCACATACTCTGTTCGATTGCCTTCTCGGTGGATATATGCACTTTGTTCACCCAAAGTACCAAACCATAACAATTCCGCGCACTGCGCAATGATCTTGCCTTCTTTGTTAAACAACAATGAGCGGTTCTTTTGCTTAATAGCAAGTATGTCGCCATTGACAACGGCTTGGGTCGGTTCTGAAGTAAAGCCCAATGCGGTCAAATTCTCAGTCTTTTCTACAGTGGCTTTCGGCGAGATGCTCATCAATATCAATGAATCAGTTTTGCCAATGACCATAGCCTGCTCCTGAAACGGAATGACATGGTCAATAGATTGGAGGTTTGTTGGTATAGATTTAATGACAGTTTTATCATTGAGACTACGGCAAAACACATTTGCGAATTGATTACTCCAGAGAGGTATAGATTTTGCGTAGATAAGTTTTTTTTCACCTCCCTGCTCAAGAATACACCCTTTTGCGGCACTTTTTTCCATCAAGGTTAGTTGCAGCTGAAAACTGTTGTCAGCTCTCAACTCAGCAAACGGTAATATTCCGATAAGTATAGGAAAATACATGAGTACGGCATAGACGTTCCATTTGTTGGCTTCCCACTTTTTTTTTGTTAAACTCATGTATTTCTTATTCATTACGTTGTTACACAATAGATATTCCGTATTTTTGCTGTTCTTTATTGTTTCATTTATCAGAGACGAGTACATCAGATGTCATCATCACGGAACGAAAAATTACGGAATATAGCGATTATCGCCCATGTTGACCATGGAAAAACTACCCTTGTTGACCATTTATTGCGTCAATCAGGTGTTTTCCGCGAGAATCAGCAGGTTGCCGAACGCGTCATGGATTCCAATGATTTGGAACGCGAAAAGGGTATTACCATCATGGCGAAAAATGCAGCCGTGAAATGGGACGATGTCAAAATCAATATCGTGGATACACCGGGTCACTCCGATTTTGGTGGTGAAGTTGAGCGTATTTTAAGTATGGTGGACGGTGTGCTTCTATTGGTTGATGCTGCCGAAGGACCTTTACCTCAAACTCGTTTCGTTTTGAAAAAAGCATTAGAAATGCACCTTGTGCCGATTGTTGTCATCAACAAAATTGACCGCTCTGATGCACGTCCGCAAGAAGTTCTCGATGAGATTCTTGAGTTATTCATTGCTCTTGGTGCTGATTATGACCAGCTAAATTTCCCCGTTATTTATGCCATAGCAAAACGCGGCATAGCCAAAAAATCGCTTGAAGATGAATCCGAAACATTAGCTCCGCTCTTAGAAACTATCATTCAAACAATTCCACCACCGCAAGCCGATATTGATGCACAGTTCCGCATGATTATCGCTGCTCTTGATTGGTCAGATTATATTGGTCGTATTGCTGTGGGACGCTTACATTCGGGCACAGCTAAAGTGGGCGACTCCATGATTCTCATTCGTCCCAATGGCACGATAGAACAACAACGCATTACCAAAATGTATGAATATGCGGGCAATAATCGTGTGGAAACCCAAGCAGCGTATGCAGGTGATATAATTGCAATGTCCGGCTTTGAAAATGTCCATATCGGTGACACTTTTTCCGACCCGGCAAATACCGAACCCTTACCCTATGTCAATATCGAAGAACCGACTATTGCTATGGAATTTTCGGTGAATAATAGTCCTTTTGCCGGAAAAGAAGGAAAACACGTGACTACACCCAAATTACGTGAACGATTGTATCGCGAATTACGCACCAATGTTGCGCTTCGTGTGGAAGATACCGATAGCGCAGACACATTCAAAGTGAGTGGCAGAGGCGAATTGCAACTTGCAATTCTTATTGAAACTATGCGACGCGAAGGATATGAATTTGCTGTTTCTAAACCCGAAGTATTGTTCCGTGAAGAAAATGGTGAACGCCTTGAACCGATTGAACATGTGATTGTTGATGTTCCCGATGCGCATGTTGGTGCTGTCATTGAAAATCTTGGTCGTCGTAAAGGTGAAATGATTAATATGTCAACAGTTGGCGATATTGTAAGAGCAGAATTTTATGTTCCCGCTCGAGGACTTATCGGCTTCCGCACGGAATTTCTCACTTCGACACGCGGTGCCGGCATAATCCACCATACATTCCACGATTATATGCCTTATAAAGGTGCTATCAGTGGCAGAATAAAAGGTGCATTGGTTGCCATGGAACCGGGAACAACAACTGCGTATGCATTGGAAACTGTGCAAGAACGCGGGGTTTTATTCCTTTCGCCGGGCATTGATGTCTATGAAGGCATGGTTGTCGGTGAAAATGCACGTGATGAGGATTTGCAGGTGAATCCCTGTAAAGCTAAGCACTTAACAAATATGCGCGCTTCAGGCTCGGAAGGGATTATTCGCCTTGACACACCGCGACAAATGAGTTTAGAACAATTTATTGAATTTATCGAAGATGATGAATTATTGGAAGTCACACCAATAAATTTACGTATCAGAAAGAAAATTCTTGACACCAATATGCGTTTACGTGCAAGAAAAAGAGAAAAACAAATGGAAACAGCATAAAGAATTGCAGTTCTTAGAAAAAAATCTCCATCAATATTTTTGGTGGAGATTTTTTTTTGATTATGACTATGGAAATTACCACAAAGTCGAAATAAAATACAGTGCAAACATTATCATTGCCGTTCCATAAATTCTCTCAATAGTTCTGCTTTTTACTTTAACCGTAATTTTACTGCCAATATAGGAAAAAGGTACGACAGTCATTGATAAAATAAGTGCAATCATCGGGTCTATATGTCCAAGTATATAATGAGTTATTGTTCCCGGCACTGTTAGTACACACACACATACCAAAGAAGTTGCTAACGCTTTTTTTAGTGGTAATTTATGAATTTTGACAAAGGCAGGAACTAAAACAATGCCACCGCCTATTGCCAAAAAACCGGATAATAAACCGGCTCCTATTCCGGTAATAATACCAAATAAAAAATTCGGTTGCGGATTATACTCTTTTTGTTCTTGTAATAACCACCCTCGAATAAAAAATGTTGTACCGACTAATAATAAAAAACTTCCCGTCAGTATCATGATCGTAAATTCTGTCACATATTGTGTTAATAATGTGCCGCATATATTCGCCGGTAAAGCACCGAGTAAAACTGGTAGTATGACAGGAAAATACAATAAATTATGGCGGTGATAGACAAAGCTGCCTGTTAATGAAGACGGAAAAGCAGCCGGTAAAGGAGTGCCAAGTGCAAGAAATTCCGGCAGCCCGGCATATAAATGAAGCAAAGGAGTAGCAATAAGTGCTCCACCAATACCAAACATCCCTGAACTTAATCCAATAAGGCAACCGATACAAGCTATAATTCCATAGGAAAAAACATCCATAACAAACATCAAAAATCTAAAAAATATTATTCACCTCTTGCCATACACTTACGGTCACAATGTTTACGACGATAGCGGTCATTACATTGATTTTTTGATTTGTATAGCTTTGAATGCACAAAGCTCCAAAACCATTTCATTCCGGGTATATGTTGCTATAATGTATTCTTATCTTTTAGTCTTTTGTTTGTCTTTTTTCGATTAATTCATAGCACATTTCACGATCTTCCACAATTTGCGATAAGAATAAATCTACACTGTCAAATTTTTGTTCATTGCGAATACGGTGCAAAAAAGAAACCTGCAAAACACAATCGTATAAATCATTATGAATACCAAAGAAATGTACCTCAAGAGAGGGGAACTCATCGTGCGTAAATGTTGGTCTTACACCTACATTTGCCATACCGTAGCGAACAACATTATCAATAATTGCTGACACTAAGTACACCCCATTTTTGGGCAATAATTTATTGTCATCAACGGAACGTACATTTGCGGTAGGCAATCCCAACTGTGCACCTCTTCCATCACCGATAATCACTTTTCCCTCAATAAAATACTCATAGCCAAGCATGGCATTGGCTAATTCTAAATCTCCATCTTTTAGCGCATTACGAATTTTCGTACTGCTGATGGTGACATTATTATGGTCTAAAGGTGGCATTTCATGTACTGAAAAATCCAATTCTTGCGATAATGTTTCCAAAAGCCCTAAATTTCCTTCTCTATTATGCCCGAATCCGTGATCATAGCCAACCAACATCATGGAGCAGCCAATTTTTTCAATGATATATTTTTTGACAAATTCTGCGGAATCCATTGTAGCAAAATCTTTTGAAAAGGGAATAATGACAACGGTATCTATTCCATATTTTTCTAATAGTTGTAAGCGTTCATCAATGGTGGAGAGCAATGTGACGGGTGGCTTATCCGGTTTGCGCAAAACTATTTGCGGATGTGGATCGAACGTTACAACAAGTGCCCGATAATTATGCGTCTGTTTTTTTTCCAATAATTGTTGAATAATTTCACGGTGACCACGATGTACACCATCAAAAGTACCGACGGTCAATACCGTATTTTTTTCAAAGGGAATCTCATCGAATAAATTAAATGTTTTCATATTTCGTATTATTTTTTAGATAAGAGAACAAATCCGCTATTTGTTGCACAGTCCATGATTGGTCTTCCGTAAATTGTCCGACGGCATTGCGCCGTAATGTCTGCACATAACCGCCAACACCAAGATCAGCACCGATATCTCTAGCCAAAGAGCGAATATACGTACCTTTGCCGCATTGAATACGCAAGGTCAAGAAAGGATTATCCCATGCAAGAATTTCAATCGAATCAATCCGCACCGGTCTTGGCTCAATTTCTATGTCTTTACCTTTGCGAGCTTGTTGATATGCTCTTTGTCCATTAATCCAGACAGCACTGTATATAGGCGGAATTTGATGTATTGTACCGATATATGGCAATAGTGAATCGTGTATATCATTAACAGTGATGTGCTCAGCCGATACATGATTTTCTTCGGGTGTTTCTCCGTCATCAGAACGTGTTGTAGCACCAAGTTTGATGGTCACATCATAGATTTTGTAGAATTGCTGAATAGATTCGACTTGTTTGGTTGCGCGGCCAATACAAAGCACTAAAACGCCTGTTGCCAAAGGATCAAGCGTGCCGGCATGACCTATTTTTTTCATCTTGATAATCCCACGCATTTTTGCGACAATATCAAACGAAGTCCATGTTAAGGGTTTATCAATGACAAGAATGGCTCCACGTTCATGGGCATAGTCTCTCCAAAGCTGAGCCTCAGTTTGCCCAAAGACACCTTGAGGTAAAACAGGCAATTCTTTTTCGCTGAACACCGGAAAAGGCAACGTAGTGTCTGTTGCAGAGAGTAGTATATCGTCAGTGTTCATCCTTTTTTACCGAATCAAGAAGAGAATGAATGGCATCCATTTCATCGAGCGTATCATCGCGAAAGAACTGTAAATCAGGCACCGCGCGAATAGTCATTTTATGAGCTAACTGTGATCTGATTTTTCGTTTATTATTTTCGAGATATTCAATAACATCTGTTGTAGTTGCTTTGCCGCCAAAGGCACTAACATATACTCGTGCATGCTTCAAATCCGGCGAAACACGCACAGAGGTAACGGTGAGTAATCCCGCTCGTAATTCGCTTGCAATAGGCCTCATAATTTCCGCAAGTAATTCTCGAATAACTCCGCCGACTTTTTCTGAACGTATTGACATAGTGCTGGTTAGTGATGTGTAAATTATGTGAGTTTGCGTTTCACTTCGGTTATTTTGTAGCCTTCAATAATATCGCCAATTTCAAAATCATTGAATCCTTGCATTGCAATACCACATTCAAATCCGGTATCTACTTCACGGACATCGTCTTTGATGCGTTTAAGTGATTGCAATCCACCTTTGAAGACAGCGAAACCATCGCGCAACACACGAACTTTATCATTACGGGTGATTTTACCTGATTGCACATAGCATCCGGCTATGACTCCCAATTTACTTATCTTGAAGATTTGGCGCACTTCAACTGTTGAGGTGATTTCTTCCTTAATTTCCGGCGACAATAAGCCCTCAAGAGCAAGCTGTACTTCATTGATGCAGTCATAAATAATGCTGTAAAGCCGAACATCCACACCTTCGGTTTCTGCAGAACGACGTGCACCCGATGAAACAGCCGTATTAAATCCGATAACAACAGCATCGGAGGCTGCAGCCAACATTATATCTCCTTCGCTAATCGAACCAACACCTTTGAGGATGATATTGACTTTTACTTCATCGCGCGAAAGTTTATGGAGAGAATCGGACAATGCTTCAACCGAGCCGCCCACATCACCTTTGATGATAAGTTTAAGCTCTTTGGTTCCACCTTGTTTAATTTGGGCAGAAATATCATCCAACGTAGTATGACGTACTTGTTTGAATTGTTGTTCACGTGCTTGAAGCTGACGGCGAGCTGATATGGTTTTTGCTTCGGACTCTTCCTCCATAGCCACAAATATATCTCCAGCCGCCGGCAAGCCATCAAAACCTGAAAGTTGCACAGGTATAGATGGACCGGCAGATTGTACACGGTTGCCGCGCTCATCGAACATGGCACGCACACGGCCGGAATGAATTCCCACAACAAAAGGATCGCCAACACGAAGTGTTCCTTTTTGCACTAAGACCGTTGCAAGAATACCCTTGCCTTTATCAAGATGCGCCTCAATGACAGTACCACGTGCTTGACGGTCAGGATTAGCTTTTAACTCGAGGATTTCAGCTTCAAGAAGGATTTTTTCCAAGAGAACATCAATATTAAGTCCTTGCTTTGCAGACACATGAACGCATTGAAATTTACCGCCCCAATCTTCAACCAAAACACCGTGGTCTGCAAGCTGCTGCTTAATTTTATCAGGATTGGCTTCAGCACGATCAATCTTGTTAAGTGCAACTACAATAGGTACATTTGCCGCATTGGCATGACTTATTGCCTCAATGGTTTGAGGCATTACTTGGTCATCAGCAGCAACAACAAGAACCACAATATCGGTAACTTGTGCACCGCGAGCACGCATAGCCGTAAATGCCTCGTGACCGGGGGTATCGAGAAAGCCGATTTCTTTACCATTTTGTAATGTCACATGATAAGCTCCTATGTGCTGTGTGATACCACCGGCTTCGCCCGCAACCACATTTGCCTTTCTGATATAATCAAGTAACGATGTTTTACCGTGGTCAACATGACCCATGATTGTAACAATAGGAGGACGAGGTATCAGACTCTCTTCGCTGTCTTCATCATCTTCGATATTAGAAACATGTTGCTCATCAATAAATTCAACGGTAAAACCATAATCATCGGCTATAAGAGTGATGGTGTCTTTATCTAAACGTTGATTTATGGTAACCATAAGTCCGAGTTTCATACATTTCATGATTACTTCGGAGGTGGTTACCCTCATTAAATTCGCTAAATCACTTGTAGATACGAACTCGGTTAATCGTAGTATCGTATCCTCTATGTCAAGTTCTTCCTGACGGCGCTGTTCTTTCTCCTCACGCTCTAACTTACGTTTTTGACGTAATTTACTACGTTGCGAAATTGTAGATGATTCGTCCATACCTTGGCGAGTTTCGCGTATTGCACGTTCAACTTCTTCCTCGGTGATGACCTCTCGTATTGACTTTTTACCTTTAACTTTTTTCTTCTTGTCGTCTTGTTTCGAGGCTACCCCTATCTTAGAGGCAATTGTTTCAACGCCTACACCACGTTTACCGAATTTATGCTTTGATTTTACTAACTCAAGCTCTGCAGGACTCAGTTGTGGTGATGTAACCGGTTTGTCATCCGATTGCGACCTAATGACCGGATTTTCACGTGTTTTAGAGGTACCTGCTGCCACGGCGTCAGAACTGCGTCCTGTTTTGTTTCTGTCTCCGGGACGTGCATCACGTTGGTCAGGACGACGATCTCCGGGACGTGCATCACGTTGATCAGGACGACGATCTCCGGGACGTGCATCGCGTTGATCAGGACGACGATCTCCGGGACGTGCATCACGT
>VYMG01000359.1_pt1 | contig 10952 bp, 4 predicted proteins | sample 5115261 | NCBI WGS metagenome assembly VYMG01 (sample SAMN12291781, study PRJNA351875) | freshwater metagenome | isolation source: freshwater lake | place: USA: Michigan, Wintergreen Lake | collected 2013-08-08 | reverse complement strand
GATGCGGATGACTTCCTCGGCCGCGCGCCGTTCGTCGCGCGACCTCTTGATCAGGCCCTGCAGCGGCAGGCCCTCCTCCGCCACCGGCACGCCGATGCCGATGGCACGCTCGTAGTCCGCCAGCGCCTTGCCGGTGAAGGACGTGGAATGCCGCTTCACCTCTTCCGGCGTGCCGGTGCAGACGATCGTGCCGCCGGCATCGCCGCCTTCCGGGCCGAGGTCGATCAGCCAGTCGCTCGCGCGGATCACGTCGAGGTTGTGCTCGATGACGATGATCGAGTGCCCCGCCTCCAGCAACTTGCGGAAGGCGCGCATCAGCTTGGCGATGTCGTCGAAGTGCAGGCCGGTGGTGGGTTCGTCGAACAGGTACAGCGTGCCCTTCCTGGCCAGCGCCTGCGCCGGCGAGCCCTGCGCCTCGGCGAGGAAGCCGGCGAGCTTGAGGCGCTGCGCCTCGCCGCCGGAGAGCGTCGGCACCGGCTGGCCCAGCTTCACGTACTCCAGGCCCACGTCGACGATGGGCTGCAGCACGCGCAGCACCTCGCGGTCGTCGCGGAACAGCTGCACCGCCTCGCTGACGGTCAACTCGAGCACGTCGGCCACCGACAGGTCGCGGATCAGGTCGCCGGGCAGGCGGCGGTCGATCTTCACGTCGAGGATCTCGGCGCGGTAGCGGCGGCCGTCGCAGTCCTGGCAGCGCAGGTACACGTCGGACAGGAACTGCATCTCCACATGCTCGAAGCCCGAGCCGCCGCAGGTGGGGCAGCGCCCGTCGCCGGCGTTGAAGCTGAACATGCCGGCGCCGTAGCCGCGCTGCAGCGCCAGCGGCGCCTGCGCGAACAGCTTGCGGATCTCGTCGAAGGCACCGACGTAGCTGGCCGGGTTGGAGCGCGCCGTCTTGCCGATCGGCGACTGGTCGACGAACACCGCGTCGGCCAGCCACTCGGCGCCGAGCAGCCGGTCGTGCTCGCCGGGCGTCTCGGTGGCCTTGCCGAAGTGGCGCTGCAGCGCGGGGAACAGCACGTCCTGCATCAGCGTGCTCTTGCCCGAGCCCGACACGCCGGTCACGCAGACCAGGTGCTGCAGCGGGAACTCGACGGTGACGTTCTTCAGGTTGTGCTCGCGCGCGCCCTCGACGATCAGCTTGGGCGTCGAGGGCGACATCAGCCGCTTGATGCCCATGCTCACGTGCTTGCGCCCGCCGAGGTAGGCGCCGGTCAGCGTGTCGGCCGAGCGGATGTCTTCCGGCGTGCCATCGAAGACGATCGTTCCGCCACGCTCGCCGGGCCCGGGGCCCATGTCGATCAGCCGGTCGGCGGCGAGCATCACTGCCGGGTCGTGCTCGACGACGACCAGCGTGTTGCCGGCATCGCGCAGCCGCTGCATCGCCTCGACGATGCGGTTCATGTCGCGCGGGTGCAGGCCGATGCTCGGTTCGTCGAGCACGAACATCGTGTTGACGAGGGAGGTTCCGAGCGCGGTGGTCAGGTTGATGCGCTGCACCTCGCCGCCGGACAACGTGCGGCTCTGGCGGTCGAGCGTGAGGTAGCCGATGCCGACATCGCACAGGTACTTCAGCCGCGTGCGGATCTCGTCGAGCAGCAGCTTCAGCGCCTCGTCGAGCATCGTGCTCGGCAGCGAGAGACCGTCGAAGAAGCGGCGCAGCCGCTCGATCGGGATCAGCATCAGGTCGTGCACGGTCAGCCCCGGCAGCGCTTCCAGCTGCTCGCGCGACCAGGGCACGCCCGCCGGCATGAAGCGCTTCGCAGGGGCCAGCACCGCGTCGGCATCGGCCTTCGAGCCGAGGCGCCACAGCAGCGCCTCGGTCTTCAGCCGCGCACCGCCGCACACCGTGCAGGGCGTGTAGCTGCGGTACTTCGACAAGAGCACGCGGATGTGCATCTTGTAGGCCTTCGATTCGAGGTACTCGAAGAAGCGCTTGACGCCGTACCACTGCTTGTTCCAGTTGCCCTTCCAGTTCGGCGAGCCGTTGATCACCCAGTCGCGCTGCGCCTCGGTGAGCGCCGACCAGGGCGTGTCGCGCGGGATGCCCGCCTCGCCGCCGTACTTGAGCAGGTCGTCCTGGCACTCCTTCCAGGCCGGCGTCTGCATCGGCTTGATCGCGCCGGCGCGCAGCGTCTTGCGATGGTCGGGAATCACCAGACCGTAGTCGACGCCGATCACGCGGCCGAAGCCGCGGCAGGTGTCGCAGGCGCCGTAGGCCGAGTTGAAGCTGAACAGCGCCGGCTGCGGGTCGGCGTAGCGGATGTCGCTGTCGGGGCAGTGCAGGCCGGTGGAGAAGCGCCACAGGTCCGGCTCGCCCTCCTCCTTCAGCACGTAGACGTTGACGCGGCCGCCGCCGCGCTTGAGCGCCATCTCGATCGCCTCGATGGCGCGGACCTTCTCGGTGCCCTGCAGGCGGAAACGGTCGGCCACCACGTCGAGCAGCGTGCGCGGCCCGGTCGGCGAGGCCACCTCGCGCTGCGCCTGCACCCGCGTGAAGCCGCTGGCCGCCAGCCATTGCTCGATGTCGGATTCGCTGGTGCCGGCGGGCAGCTCGACGGGAAAGGTGACCACCAGACGCGGGTCCGCTTCCTTCGTGCGCGCCATCAGCTCGGCGTAGATCGTTTCCGGCGAGTCGTGCCGCACCCGCTGCGCGGTCTGCCGGTCGAACAGCTCGGCGGCGCGCGCGAACAGCAGCTTGAGGTGATCGTTCAGCTCGGTCATCGTGCCGACCGTCGAACGCGAACTGCGCACCGGATTGGTCTGGTCGATGGCGATCGCCGGCGGAACGCCATCGACGCGGTCGACCGCCGGGCGGTCCATGCGGTCGAGGAACTGGCGTGCATACGCGCTGAAGGTCTCGACGTAGCGCCGCTGACCCTCGGCATACAGCGTGTCGAACACCAGGCTGGACTTGCCCGAGCCGCTCGGCCCCGTGACCACCGTCATCTCGCCGGTGCGAATGTCGAGGTCGAGGTTCTTCAGGTTGTGCTGGCGGGCACCGCGGATGCGGATGCTGCCGCGACCGTTGCCGTCACCGTCGCGCTCGTGGGTGCTGTCCATGGGCCTCCTGGGGGAAGGCCGAAGATTCTAGAGACCGCCGCCGCGGCGCGCCGGGCAGACGCCACGAAGCCCTGCGCTTCGATCGCGCGAATAGATGATGTGTCGATTTGTGCTCGTGCACTGCATCACACGCGGCTTGACCTGACCCGCTTCCCCACCGGCACGCGAGTGGTCACACTCGCGGTTTTCGGCGCATGTCTGCGCCTTTGAGGGAGAAGCTGATGAATCGAGCCATGCACTGGCTGGCCGCGGTCCTGGGCCTGTGCATTTCGGCGACTGCCGGCGCGCAGATCCTGGTCGGCCAGACGGCCGGCTTCAGCGGCCCGGTGGCCGCGGGCGTCAAGGAAGTGTCCGACGGCGCCAAGCTCTACCTCGACAGCATCAACGCGCAGGGCGGCGTGAACGGCCAGACCATCGAGATCATCGCGCTGGACGACAAGTTCGATCCCAAGCTGGCGGCCGAAAACGCCAAGGTGCTGATCACCGAGAAGAAGGTGGCGGCGCTGTTCCTGAACCGCGGCACGCCGCACACGCAGGCGATCATCCCGCTGCTCGAGCAGTACAAGGTACCGCTGATCGCCCCGTCCACTGGCGCGATGGTGCTGCACAAGCCCGTCAACCCCTGGGTGTTCAACGTGCGCGCCACCTACCAGCGCGAGGCCGAACGCGCGGTGCAGCACCTCAGCCTGATCGGCATGGATCGCATCGGCGTGATCCATGTGGAGGACAGCTTCGGTGCGGACCTGCTCGAAGGCGCGAAGAAGGGCTTCGCCGCGGTCGGCAAGAACCCGGTGTTCACCGAGAAGTACGACCGCGCGAAGTGGGACTTCAGCAAGATCGCCCCGCTGGTGGCCAGCGCCGACGTGCAGGCCGTGCTGTTCATCGGCTCGGGCAACGCGGTGGCCGACGGCATCGACGCGATCCGCAAGGCCGGCTCGCGCGCGCAGGTCGTCACCTTCTCGAACAACGCCTCGGGCGGCTTCGTGAAGTCGCTGAAGGAGAACGCACGCGGCGTGATCGTCACGCAGGTGTTCCCCTACGAACGTTCGCTGTCGGCGCCGATCGTGAAGGAGGCGCACGACCTGGCCGTGGCCAAGGGCCTGGAGGGCGTCAGCCCGGCCATGCTCGAGGGCTTTGCCGCCGCCAAGGTGCTGGTGGCCGGGCTGCGACGCGCCGGGCCGAGCCCCTCGCGGCAGAAGATCCAGCAGGCGCTGGAAACGATGAACAAGGTCGACATCGGCGGGCTGGAGGTCAGCTTCAGCCCGAACGATCACACCGGGCTGGAGTTCGTCGACCTGTCCATCATCGGCCCGGACGGCAAGTTCCGCCGCTAGATCAAGCCCTCTGCGCCGCCGGCCGCGTCCGGTAGAACCGGATGGGCACGGCGGCAGCTTCCTTCGCGGCCTCGCGCAGCACGTTCTTGCGCATGCGGCCGACCACGTGCATCTCGCAGGCCTTGCAGTCGAAGCGCAGGGTCAGCCGGTCCTCGCCGTGCTGCAGGGTCAGCGGCTCGGCGCGCACCGTGCCCTGCACGCCGATCACGCCCTTGGCCTGCTTGGGGCACAGGCTCAGGCTGTAGCGCACGCAGTGCCGCGTGATCATCAGGCTGACCTCGCCGAGTTCCTCGTGGCTCTCGTAGGCGGCGTCGACCAGCCGCACGCCGTGCTTCGCGTAGAAGGCCGCGGCCCGGCCGTTGTACACGTTGGCCAGGTAGCTCAGCGTGTCTTCCGGATAGCGCACCGGCGGCTCCACCGGTGTCGCCCGCGGCAGCCGCTCGAAGGCGGCGGCCCGCGCGGCTTCGAGCGAATCGATCGCCTCGCGGCGCAATGCGTTGGCGGCCGCGGCCGGCACGAACAGCGCACGCCCGGGTGGCGTCACCGAGCGGGCTTCGAAGATCGTCGCGCCCAGGCGCGCCGAGGCCTCGCGCAGCGCCTCCTGCGCCTTGGCGGCGTCGCGTGCCGGCTCGTGCGCCAGCGAGGCTTCGGCGCGTGCGTGGTGTCCGTCCTCGTCGATCGCGTCCAGCGCCAGGCCCTCGGCGGTGACGCTCCAGACCAGGTCGACGGCGATGCGCCGCTCGGCCGACTTCTTCGCCAGCAGCCGGTCCCAGGCCATGTCGCGGTTGCGGCTGATCGCGGTGCCGCGCCGCAGGTCCTTCAGCGCGGCCATCTCGGCGTTGGGCTCGACGCGCCAGCGCCGGCCGCCCAGCGGCGTCGCCACGTTCACCGGCACGCCTTGCAGATCGACCCAGGTCAGCGCGTCGCCGTTGTGCAGGGCGTCGCCGGACTTGCCGAGCTCGACCTCGAAATGACTCGCAGCGGAGCGGGTCATGTGGCCGATCGGCAGCCCGGCATGCTTGGGCGTGTCGAAGGCGCCGATGTCCTGCTGGCGGCCCTGCACGAAGTAGTCGGTGCCGCCGCGGTTGAAGTTGCGCGCCGGGTCGGGCGTGAAGGTGTAGCGGCAGCGGCCCGATGAGGCCCGTGCGAGCTCGGGGCGCGCTTCGAGCAGCGCATCGAGCAGCTGGCGGTAATGAGCGGTCACGTTCTTCACGTAGCCCATGTCCTTGTAGCGGCCCTCGATCTTGAAGCTGCGGATGCCGGCGTCGACCAGCGCGGCGAGGTTGGCGCTCTGGTCGTTGTCCTTCAGCGAGAGCACGTGCTTGTCGTGGGCGACGATGCGGCCGGCGGCATCCGTCACCGTGTAGGGCAGCCGGCACTCCTGCGAGCAGTTGCCGCGGTTGGCGCTGCGGCCGGTGTGCGCGTGGCTGATGAAGCACTGGCCGCTGTAGGCCACGCACAGCGCGCCGTGGATGAAGAACTCCAGCGTGGCGTGCTCCACCTGCGCAGCGATGCCGCGGATCTGCGGCAGCGTCAGTTCGCGAGCCAGGACCATCTGCGAGAAACCGGCGTCCTGCAGGAAGCGCGCCTTCTCCGGCGTGCGGATGTCGGTCTGCGTGCTCGCGTGCAGCTGGATGGGCGGCAGGTCGAGTTCGAGCAGACCCATGTCCTGCACGATCAGCGCGTCGATGCCGATGTTCCAGGCGTCCCAGGCGAGCTGCCGCGCGGCGTCGAGCTCGTCGTCACGCAGGATCGTGTTGAGGGTCAGGAAGATGCGCGCGCCGTAGCGGTGGGCGTGCTTCGCCAGCCGTTCGAGCTCGGGCAGTTCATTGCCGGCCTTGTCGCGCGCGCCGAAGGCGGGGCCACCGATGTAGACGGCATCGGCGCCGTGGTGGACGGCCTCGATGCCGATGTCGGCATCGCGGGCGGGTGCGAGCAGCTCGAGTTCGCGGCGGGGCATGGCGTGGGCAGCGGTGGGCTCGGGCGACATTGTCCGACAGCCGGCGACTTCGGCTCGCCTCACTCGCTCACTTCTGCGCGTGGCGGCCATCAGGCGTCATTGCCCCCGAGGGTATCTCTCCATTGGCGTCGGAATGGGCAAAGCGCACTCTCGTCACCGTCCACCCAGAGAGCACATGACGCAGCGAGAAGGGATCCAGGCCATGCGCGCACAGCATCGGTGCCGCACGCCGCGACGCAAACGCGCGGTGGCTGCCTGCGACTGACGCCCGCGATCCGCGGCGCGTCGTCCTCCCGACACCCACTCCGGGCGGCACTGGCCGCCCGCTTCGTACATCTTCCCATCCCGAGGAGGAGGCATGACCATGTGCTCACCATCCATCGCGGCGCGCCTGGGCGCGTTCGCGATCGGCGTCTTCTGCGTGTCGTCCGCGTCATCCGCGGATTGGCCCACCGCCGGCGCCGGGCTCGACAACTCGCGCTATCAGCACGCCGAGACGCTGATCACCCCGAAGAACGTCGGTGGGCTGCGGCTGCACTGGCAGATCAGCACCAGCGGCGACGTGACGGCCAATCCCGCGGTCGACGGCGACTTCCTGTACTTCCCCGACTCCGCCGGCTTTCTCTACAAGGTGCGGCGATCCGACGGCACGGTCCTGTGGAAGCGCCCGGTCTCCGAGTACACCGGCATACCCGGCGACTTCGCCCGCGCCACGCCGGCCGTGGCCGGCGCAGCGCTGATCCTGGGCAACCAGGCCGGCAAGTTCCTCGGCGCGGCCCTCGGACAGGCCGCCCCCCAGCCGGCCCGCGTGTTCGCCGTCGACAAGCACAGCGGAGACCTGCTGTGGACGACGCAGGTCGATGACACGGCGATGTCCTTCATCACCCACTCGGCGATCGTCGCCGATGGGCTGGCGCTCGTGGGCGTGGCCTCGAACGAGGAGTTGGTCGCGGGCTTCGTGCCGGACGCCTACTGGGACTGGCACTTCCGCGGCAGCGTCGTCGCGCTCGACGTGGTCACCGGCTCGGTCCGCTGGAAGACCTACATGGTGCCCGAGGGCTACTACGGCGGTGCGGTCTGGGGCAGCACCGGGGCGGTCGACCTGAAGAGCCGGCAGGTCTTCATGGCCACCGGCAACAACTACTGGGTGCCGCAGTCGGCGCAGGACTGCCTGAACGCCGGCGGCTCCCCGGCCGGGTGCCTCGACGCGACCAACCACTTCAACTCCGTCGTGGCGATGGACCTCTCCACCGGCCGCATCAACTGGGCCGCGCGCGGCCTGCCTTACGACGCCTGGAATGTCGGCTGCGGCCTGAACATCCCCGGCGTCCTGGTCGTGCCGCCGAACGACAACTGCCCGAATCCGAAGGGACCGGACTGGGACTTCGCGCAGGGGCCGATGCTGATCGGCGGTGGCCTCGTGGGTGCCGGACAGAAGAGCGGCATGTTCTGGGCATTCGATCAGCGCAGCGGCCAGCTGGCCTGGGCGACCCAGGTGGCGCCGCCGGGGCTGACCGGCGGCCTGCAGTGGGGTTCGGCCAGCGATGGCCACCGCATCTTCGTCGCCGTGGCGGCGAGCGGTCTGGCAGGCGCCGGGCAGAACCCGGCACCGTGGACCCTGAAGGACGGCAGCACCACCACGGCGGGCGGCTGGGCCGCACTCGACCGCCGCACCGGCGCCGTGCTGTGGACCACCAGGGATCCGCTGGGCAGCCGGGCCGAGGCCGCCGTCAGTGGTGCCAACGGCGTGCTGTTCGGCTGCAACCTCGATCCGGCCCGGGGAACGATGTACGCGCTCGAAGCCCGCACGGGCGCCGTGCTGTGGTCGTTCGACAGCAATGCCGGATCGCCCACCTACGGCGCCTGCAATGCGGGCCCGTCGATTGCCGATGGCATGGTGTTCTGGGGCAGCGGGACCTTCGTGGCGCCGGGACCCAAGCGGTTCTTCGCGTTCGGACTCTGAGGTCGCAGGGAAGGGGGTGTGGGTGTGACGCGGGTGACGCGTCGCTGCCCGCACGGCGCAGCGTGGCGCGTGATGAGCGGGCCGCATGACGCAGCGTCACCGATGAGCGACACGTCCAGGACAGCAGCGGTCAGGACGGGGCGCCGCATCGGCCAAGGTGAGCCGGAACAAGGGTCTCGCGACCTCGCGGATGGTTGCCTGAATGTCAAATATCAAGATGGCCGTGTCTGCGCACCGCACCGTGCCCCCGTCTTCAACCTCATTTCTGCGGCCCAGGTCGGCCGCGGCGCACTGTGCGACCGGCCGGCCCACCACCCGAAATCTTGCGCCACTCAGAGAGAGTCCCATCGCGACAGACACGCGCCCACCGCGCCGACGCCGAGCCGCTGCTCGTGCGGCACATCGTGCACGAGGTATCCCGGCGCGACGGCAACCCGGCTGCGCTGTGCCGGGGCCTGGGCTTCGGTCTCGGTGACCTGGAGCGCGTCGACTTCCGCATCTCCTACGCGCAGACCGGGCGCGTGATCCAGCGGGCGCTGCGCCTGCTGGAGGATCCTTCGCTGGCGGTGCGCCTGGGCGCCAGCTTCAGCCTGGTGTCCTGGGGGCTGTGCCTGGTCGGGATGATGGCCTCGGCGACGCCGCGCGATGCGCTCGACCTGGCGATCGACTTCCTGCCGCCGAGCGAACGCTTCCTGCATCTGCAGAAGCAGGCGGAAGGCAACGAGTTCAGCGCCGTGGCCGAACCGGTGCACGACGAGGACGCGGAGGTGGCGCACTTCCTCGTCGAGCATGCCTTCGCGGCGCTGACGCGCGTCAGCCGCTTCGTCGTCGCGCCCTGGTACGGCCCGAAGCGGGTGGAACTCAGCCGCGAGGCGCCCGCCGACCCTCGCCACCACGAAGAGGCGTTCGGCTGCCCGGTGCACTTCGGCGCGGGCGTGAACCGGGTCAGCTTCGAGCTGATCGATCAGCCGATCGCGACCGCCGATGCGCTGGTGGCCCGGCTGTGCCGCCATCAGCTGGAGCAGCGGGCCGGCGCCGGTGCGCCATCGGAGCTGGAGGCGGTGATCGTGCGGGCGCTGCGCGCCAACCTGCGCTCGCCACCGTCGATGGCCGAGATCGCCACCTCGATCAACATCAGCGAACGCACGCTGCGCCGCCGGCTGCTGGTCGCCGACCTGTCCTACGCCGGGTTGCTCGACCAGGAGCGCATGCACCGCGCGCTGGCGCTGCTGGGCAGCAGCGACGCGCCGATGGCGCGCGTCGCCGAGGAGTCCGGCTTTTCCGACACCCGCAGCCTGCGCCGCGCGATCAAACGCTGGACCGGTCAGACGCCTTCGCAGCTGCGTCGCCATGACGAGTGAGCGCGACGCGCCTCGAGCGCGTGCGCCGGGCTGGTCGGCCCTGTGGCGCCGCCTCTGGCCCGCCGCGGCACAGCGGCGCCTGACGCTGGAGTCTCTGGAGAGGGATCTCGCGGCAGCCCGCGAGCAGGCCCGCCGGCTCCGCGAGGTGCTGGATCACGCCAGCGATGCCGTGATCAGCATCGACCGGCACCAGCGGGTGCACTTCTTCAACCAGTCCGCGTCGACGATCTTCGGCGTCGCCCGGGAAGATGCGCTGGGCATGCCGCTGGACCGCTTCATCCCGTCGGCCCGCCAGCTGGCGCATCGCCTGCACGTGGAAGCCTACCGCCGCACCGGCTTGACAGCACGGCGCATGGGCCGCCTGCACGAACTGGCCGGCCAGCGAGCCGACGGCGAGGTCTTCCCGATCGAGGCGACGATCTCGCGCTCGGGCGACGGCGAGGACATGCTGATGACGGTCGTGCTGCGCGACGTCAGCGGGGTGCGGCAGGCCCACGAGGCGCAGCAGGCCCGGCAGCATGCCGAACTGGGCCGGCGGGCGATGTCGGAGTTCGTGGCACGCATGAGCCACGAGATGCGCACGCCGCTGAATGCCGTGCTCGGCTTCTCGCAGCTGCTGCAGAACGACGAGCGCGAGCCGCTCGCCCCCGGCCAGCGCCAGCGCGTCGAGCAGATCCGTACGGCCGGCTGGCACCTGCTGCGTCTGATCGCCGACGCCTCCGACCTGTCGGTGGTGGAGACCGGTGCGCTGCGCCTGGAGGTGGCGCGCGTGGCGCTGAACCCGGTGATCGACGAGGCGCTGGCCATCTGCGAGATACAGGCCCGCGCGCGCGGCATCGAGGTGCACCGGCACGACCACGAAGGCGGGCCGCTGCACGTGAGCGGCGATGCGCTGCGGCTGCGCCAGGCGCTGATCAACGTGCTGTCGAACGCGGTCAAGTACAACCGCGAAGGCGGCGCCATCGACATCCTGGCGCGTGCCGACGGCGACCACGTGCTGCTGGAGATCGTCGACACCGGCCTCGGCATGACCCAGGAGCAGCTCGCCCACTTGTACGAGCCGTTCAACCGGCTGGGCCGCGAACGCGACGTGGCCGAGGGCACCGGCATCGGCCTGGTGCTGACACGCCAGCTCGTCGAGCGCATGAACGGCCGGCTGGAGATCGCGAGCGAAGCCGGCCGGGGCACGCGGGTGAGCCTCACGCTGCCGGCCGCGGCACCGGTGCAGGCCGGCGCTTCCGACGTCATGCCGCCGCCGCCCCCGCCGCCGC
>VYMG01000355.1_pt1 | contig 11076 bp, 6 predicted proteins | sample 5115261 | NCBI WGS metagenome assembly VYMG01 (sample SAMN12291781, study PRJNA351875) | freshwater metagenome | isolation source: freshwater lake | place: USA: Michigan, Wintergreen Lake | collected 2013-08-08 | reverse complement strand
CACATTCCCCGCTGCCAACAGCCCGCAACACGCGCGTACCGTTGCTCCCTTATGGCTCTCTCGCACGTCACGCGTTTTGCTCCCAGTCCCACCGGCCACCTCCACATCGGCGGCGCACGCACCGCGCTCTTCTCCTGGGCCTTCGCCAAGCGAAACGGCGGTGGTGGGGGGAGCGAGTCCGGCAAGTTCCTCCTCCGCATCGAAGACACCGACGCCGCCCGCAGCAGCGATGAATCCGCCCGCGGCATCATGGAAGATCTCGCGTGGCTCGGCATCGACTGGGACGAAGGCCCCACGCTCAAATACACCGACAGTGGCGCCACGCGCACCATCGGCGGCGATCCCCGCGGCGTTGGCCCCTTCTTCCAGGCCCAGCGGCTCGCAAATTACAACGCCGCCATCATGCGACTGGTCGAGCAAGGCAAGGCCTACCCCGCCTTCGAAACCAGCGAAGAACTCGAAGCCGCGCGCAAAGTCGCCGTCGCCGCCAAGCAAACTTATCGCTACGACCGCGCGAGTTACAACAAGATTCCCGACATCGCCGAACGCATCCGCCGCATGCAAAGCGGCGAGCCGCACGTGGTGCGTTTCTTCGCGCCCGCCGAAGCCATCGTCGTGCGCGATGACGTGCTGGGCGATGTCAAGATCGCCGCGGGTGAGCTCGATGACTTCGTCATCCGCAAGCAAGACGGTCTGCCCACGTACCACTTCGCCGTCGTCTGCGATGACGACGCCATGGGCGTCACGCACGTGCTGCGTGCGCAGGAGCACCTCGCCAACACGCCGCGTCACGTGGCGTTGCAAAAAGCCCTGGGCTTCCGCACGCCCGCGTACGCGCACATGCCGCTCATCTTCAATGTCGACGGCACCAAAATGAGCAAGCGCGACAAAGCCAAGACCGCGCGCAAGGCTCTCAAAGACGCCATGGCCAAGAACGGCCCCGACTACATCGCCAGCGTCTGCGCCGCGACCAAGCTCGATGAGAAGACCATCAAAGACTTCCTCGCGGCTGAGAATGACAGCATCGACACCGCGCAGGCCATCGCGAGTTTCCTCAAGATCACGCTGCCCGAAATCGACGTCGCCGACTTCCGCAGCAGCGGCTACCTACCCGAAGCCATCCTCTGCTACGTCGCGCTCCTGGGCTGGAATCCCGGCCTCAAACTGCCCGATGGCAAAGACCGCGAGAAGTTCACGCTGCGCGAAATCGGAGAACTCTTCACGCTCGACCGCATCGGCAAGACCAACAGCAAGTTCGACCGCGCCAAACTCCTCTCCTTCAACGCCGACTACCTCGCCCAAATGACCGACGAGCAGTTCGCCCAGCGCTGGTGGAACTGGTGCCTCGAAGAAGCCGCCTCGACCGACGCCGCAAACGCCGCCGCCAACGCAGACGTGCGCATCCTCATCGAGAAGTTCCGCGCCAGCGCAACCAGTCCCGCGACGTTCTCACCGCGACTGGTCACCCTCGCCCGCGCCGTCAAGCCGCGCGCCAAAACCTTCCGCGATGCCATCAAGTCCAGCAAGTTCGCCTTGCTCGCTGACAGCGACATCACCATCGACGCCGCCGCCCGCGAGAAGAACCTGCTCGCAAACAACCAGCAAGGCCTCACGCTGCTGCGAGAATTCCTGCCCATCTTGGAGCAGCAATCAACCTGGCAAGGCCACGCCCTCCACGCCGCCATGGAGCAGTTCGCCAAAGACAAAAACCTCGCCAACCCCGGCCCCATCGCCCAGGCCCTCCGCGTCGCCCTCACCGGCACCGGCGTCAGCCCCGGCATGAGCGAAACCCTCGAACTCATCGGCCGCGACAGCACGCTCACCCGCATCCGCCGCGTGCTTGCGTGAACGGGGAAGGCAGTTCACCACAGAGGGCACAGAGAGCACAAAGAAAGACAGGAAGGCGGGTTGTTGCGTACCTCGGCACGCCGTGCCGAGCCCTTCCATCTTCTACACATCGCTCCTGCCGCCGGGTGTGGGTGGTTGTGACTTGCCGCGGCATGCGTGGGGAAGACGCGGCATTCGGCATTCGTGGAAAGCCAACGAACCCGAGCGCCTGCGAGCGGCACCAGCGACTTACGGCATTACTCGGCCCCAGCCGCTCGTGATCGCGAAATGCGGCGGTATCGTCCGTCGGTCCAAAAGACTAGAGTTTCCAATGAGTGACGACGCCCGCACCGAAGCCGGAACACTTTCAACAGAGACCTTTCGACGTCTGCTGCATGACCAGGTCCAGAAGATCTGCAACGACCGCGGGCTTGACATCCAGGTGCACAAGTCAAAAGGCACGGCGTTTCAGGTTTGGTGTGCAGACTTGCTGCGGCGAGCGAACCGGGACGTAGAGACAGACATCGACGACGCGATCTTTGAGACAAACGACTTGGGTGCGGATGTCGTTCTTGAAGATCGACTTAATGAGCGATTGATAATCGCTCAGTGCAAGTGTGGGAACTTTCAGAGCAAGGCGGCTCCTATCGCGGAGGAGCCCGTAACCGCATTCTTGCAGCGGCACCAGCAGTACCAGCGGCGCGACTGGGTGAAGAGGTTCGCGGATGAACGGCTTGGCGGTATCTTGGGCGATTACACGGAATTGCTTGTGCAGGGTTGGAAGGTGGCGTACTACTTCATTACCACAGATGCCGCGTCGGAGAAACTCCACAAGCTTGTTGACCAAGCAAACGAGCATGCTGGCAAGAACGGCCAGTCCGTGCAATTCACGCTTCTTGACCGCCCTCCGCTGAAGGAGTTCTACCAACGAACTCTCTCGTTGGATGGTCACCTTGGCGTTGACCTAGAAGCCGATCTGCCTGCCAATTCTTTCTTCATGATTTACGACCCATACCCGACGCTGGTGGCGGCCGTTAAGGCAAACTGGATTCGACAAGTCTACAACCGAAATGGCGCAAAGGAGCGAGTGTTTGCATTGAACATTCGCGACTGGCTCGGACGCAGGACTGGTATCAATAAGACAATGGTCGAGACGGTTCGGCAGGAACCCGCGAACTTCTTCTACTACAACAACGGCATATCCGCCGTGTGCTCGAAGCTCACCGTGGATGTCGACAAGCGCAAGGTGATTGCGAAGGATTTTCAGATCATCAACGGTGCACAGACCGTCGGAGCGATTGTGGACGCAGGCGACCAAGATGGCGCCAGGGTGTTGCTGCGGATCACCGACGCGGGATCGAAGTCCAAGAGCATCAATGACCGCATCATCCGCTACAACAACACGCAGAACATCGTCAAGATCTCCGATTTCTGCGCAAATGACCACATTCAATTGTGGCTGGAAGATGAGTTCGCCAAGCTGAAGCATCGGGAGCACATACCGACCCTTACCTACATCCGACGGCGTGGCGTGTCGTCGCGAGCCCGAAAGGGCTCAACTGCGTTCCGGCTTGAAGACCTTGCAAAAATCCGTTATGCCTACTTGGTAGAGCCGACGCTGATCATCAACTCTCCGAAAGACCTTTTCACGAGCCGGACACAGCACTCTGAGGGCTACTACGAGGTCGCGTTCGGTGTTAACGGTTCGCTTGAGCCCGTGTGGCCTGATCCAGTTTTCACGGAGGCGCAACTGGCAATAGCATTCTCTATCTTCTTCGACGAACAAATTGCGACGCAGCGAGAGAAGCACTCCGCGAGCCGCTTCCTCAACCAATGCAGGTACATGCTGATTTCGCTTGCTGGCGAGGTCGCGCGTAAGTTGCCGCAATCGAAGATCAAGGAGCTGGTAGCGAGTCCCGCAAAGTTCTTCGAGGTCGCGCGACCAATCTGGGAGGACGGATATCTCACGATATCCTCAGAGTGGCGACGCAACGAGAAGGCTGCCGACAAGGGTGCAGACAAACTTACTCTTAGGACTTTTGCTCGCAGCAAAGACGTATGGGAGAGTATTCGCGACGACTTCCTTGAACGAAGGAGCATCAAGCAGCCTTAGGGGGCGATAGTTGCGCCGTTGCCGCGTCACTCGATTGTGCTTTCGCCTGGCGTGTTTTGACGCGTGGTTCGGCCAGCACACCAGGTTGCGGTGCCGGGGAAGGGTGGCAGCCCTTCCCGGCGTTGGTCCACCTTGTGCTCCCGGCGGGAGGTTGGCGGCGTGCAAGAGCGGGCGGCGGTCGCGCGGGGGTGCATCGCGCTGGCGGCGGGTGCAGCGTTTTCTCAGCGGGTGCAACATTTCGCCAGCGGGTGCAGCATTCTGTCAGCGGGTGCAACATTTTCGCGGCGGGTGCAGCATTCTGTCAGCGGGTGCAACATTTCGCCAGCGGGTGCAACATTCTGTCAGCGGGTGCAACATTTCGCTAGCGGGTGCAGCATTCTGTCAGCGGGTGCAACATTTTCCCAGCGGGTGCAGCATGCTGTCAGCGGGTGCAGCATTCTCGCGGCGTGTGGCATCAGTTACGGGCCGTGAACTTGTCGCGGTGGTGGCGGGTGTGCGGTGTGTGCGCGTCCGTGCACGCAGTTATCTCGCGGCGGGTGCATCTGGCGGTGGCGGGCGTGCCGCGCGGGGTCGATGCTGCACGCGTGACCAGCCGATGGCGGCGCAGCGCGGTGCGTTGGGGGGGCGTGTTGCTTCTGCCACATCGGCGCGGCGGGCGGCGGTTGGCGCGTGGGGCCGCGGCGCAGCAAGCGTTGACCGCCCGGGCCGCGTGCTTGTCGTGATGCGATGCGCGGGGCTCTGCGCGGCAGAGGCACCACACGCACCGCATGCACACTGCGCGGCACAATGGAAGAAGTGAGTACGCGTATGAGTAGTTCAGTCCCCACGGGGCCTCGCGCTGATGTGCTGGCGTGGTGCCAGGCGCACACCGATATCTTCGCGGCCAACGCCGTCGCCATCGGGCTGACCAGCCAACAAGCCGTCGATTTTGAAACCCTGACCGGCGACTACGCCGCGGCCTTTGGCGAAGTGGAAAAGGCCCGCATCGCGCTGCGTCTGGCCGTGGACAACGCCGACAACGCCTACACGCTCATGCGTCGCAGCATGACACAGGCCGTCAGCGACATTCGCTACTTCGCCCTGCAGCAGAATGATCCGCAGGCGATCTACAACCTCGCTCAGGTCCCGCCGCGTGCCAACCCCAGCCAGTTGCCCCCGCCCGGTCGTCCGACCGATTTCTCGGTGGAACTGCTCGATGCCACGGGCGCGCTGCAACTGCGCTGGCGGTGCGTCAATCCGCGCGGCACCAGTGGCACCAGCTACATCGTGCGTCGCAAACTGCCCGGCGAAACCGTCTTCAGTTTCGCGGGCGTGACCGGCGAGCGGCGATTCGTTGACAACACCTTCACCGCAGGCCCCGACAGCGTGGAATACACCGTGCAGGCCCAGCGGGCCGATCGCGCGGGGCTCATGAGCGCGGTCTTCCAGATCAACTTCGGTCTGCAAGGCCCGGGCCGGGTGCAGGTGAGCGCGACGAGCGTGGCGGCGTAACGGATGAAGCTGGCAGCGTGCAGCTGCAGGCTGACATGAACAGGATGCGGGCCCGGGCGTGATGAAGTCATGTCGCTCGGGCCCGCTTTCGTTCTGTCCGTGGGCGCGGCATTCGGCATTGGGCATTCGTCGCAGGCGTGTGCCGTCACGCAGGGCGAAGAGACGGCGACAGCACGAATGCCGAATCACGAATGCCGAATGCCGGTTCACGAATGCCGCATGCCGGGCCTTCGCCGCGACACATTCCATCTGTCCCGTACTTCGCTTCTTCAAACCCCCACACGCGTATACCGCCACGGGCTCCGCCCACACTCCGGGCAGCGTGGCTGCGTGCTGGCGGACGTGTCAAAGCCGCAGTGATTGCACACCGGCCGGTCCAGGCTTTCGATCATGCGCCGCGCGGTGATGCCGAACATCGCGACCAGCAGCGGCATGCCCAGCAGGATCAGGCCGATGACAAGCATGAGCATGGTGCCAAGGGCGATGAAGCTCGCCAGCAATCCCAGCAGCACCAGCGTGAGCGTGACCGGGCCGGTGATGCGCCAACTCAGCTTGATTGCATCCATCAGGTCCGGCCGCGGGCCGGTCTGGTCGAGGTAGAGCACATCCGCCAGGAACAGGCGCGCCGTGAGGAAGAGATAGACGCCAAGGCCCAGCAGCATCGCGATGCCGAAGCCCAGCGTGAACAGGAGCACCGGCGGTCGCCCGCCGCCCAAGGCAGCAAGGCCGATCAGGCCCCCGAAGGGAAGAAACACCGCCGCCAGGCCCAGCACGACGATGAGCGAGGTGATGAAGTTGATCAGCACGACCGGCCCGTACGCGCGAAAGCCGTCAAACATGGCATCGAGCGCCGGCCGCTCGCCCCGCGCCAGCCGCAGGCCCATCAGTGTGATTCCCGTGAGCAGCGGCGCATCGATCAGGATGTACGTCAGCAGATCCCACGAGATCGACAGGGCGGCGTGTGCCTTCTCCAGCCCAAACGACACCACTGCCGAGGCCACCGTGATGCCGACCGCCACAGCCGCCACGCTCAGCAGCAGCACGTAGTTGTCGGCCATGAGCCGCCACGCGTCACTCAAAACACCCGTGCCCGCCAATCGCGTCTGCGGCCTTTCGGGCAGCATGGATGAATGGCCGGGCGCATTGTCAGGACTTGCGCTGGGCGGTGGTGGCGGAATGGGCGGAACCGGTGGCGGAAACTGGCTCATGCGCCCGGTAGCTTACAGGCTTTTGTGCCACGTGGCAACACGCACGGGTCGCATGCCAGTCCTTCCCAACGAATGCCGAGTCCCAAATCCCGAATCCCGCGCCTTCGCACTTCGTCACTTCGCGGCTTGCTCCAACATCCACTCACAGAACTTCCAGTTCACCACACTGCGAAACGCCTTCACGTAGTCGCTGCGCTTGTTCTGGTACTTGAGGTAGTACGCGTGTTCCCACACGTCGATGCCCAGGATGGGCACGGCGCCGGTCACGAAGCGGTCCTGCTGGCTTTCCATTTGGATCAGCATGAGGCGGCGGGAGACTTTGTCAAAGATGAGCCAGCCCCAGCCGCCGCCTTCGACTTGCGTGGCGTTGGCTTCAAAGTGCGCCCAGAACTTTTCAAGGCTGCCGAAGTCACGCGTGATCGCCGCTGCGAGTTCGCCCGATGGTTCGCCGCCGCCACCTTTGCTGGGCGGAGCCATCATGTTCCAGAAAAGCGTGTGATTGACGTGCCCGCCCAGGTGAAAGGAAAGCTCGCGGGCCCAGTGCCGCACCAGGCCAGCATCGCCGCCTTCGCGGATGCCGGCCAGTTCCCGCATCGCACGGTTCGCGCCCGTCACATACGCGGCGTGGTGGCGGCCATGGTGAATCTCCATCGTCTGCTTGTCGATGTGCGGCTCAAGCTGCTCGGGCTTGTAGGGCAGCGGGGCCAGCACGTACTCACCCTTGGCGGCGTCAAAGCCGCCGATGTCAAAGAGCGGCTTGGGCACAGCGGTCGAACGTGTAGGAATGTCTTGCGCGGCGCTCGCTACGTGGGGGGCAGCCAGCGGAGCGGCAGCGATCGCAAGGCCAGCAAGCGGAAGCAGCGACAGTGTTTCACGGCGGGTGTGCATGGCCAAGGGTAGCGAAAGCGAGACGGAGTGAAGGCGATAAAGCGAAACGTGAAAACAGTGGGGACGTGTTGGTCGTGGGGGCGATGGGGGCCTGCGGGCAGTGGTGGGGAATCCCACGGCCAACTCTCATTTTCGCTTTTCGCTTTTCACTTTATCGCTTTCTACTATCCCCCCGCATGCCCCCCTCCCCGATCGACCCCAAGGACGTCATCCACATCTCGCCCGCGCCGCTCAACCGGCTCGAGAGCGTCTACGTGCCCGAAGTCGTCAAGGGCTTCGCCGTCACCATGCGGCACTTCTTCACCAGCTTCGGCCAGGGCAAGACCAGCCGCACCATGCAGTACCCCGAGCAGCGTCGCGAAGACATGCCGGTCGAGCAAGGCGGCCTGTTCAAGGGCAACTTCCGCGGCGTGCACCGCCTCAACCGCGATGAGCAAGGCCGCGTCAAGTGCGTCGCGTGCATGATGTGCCCGACCATCTGCCCCGCCCGCTGCATCCACATCACCGCGGGCGAAAGCCCCTGGGACGACCGCGAGAAGTACCCCGTCAAGTTCGAGATCGACGAACTCCGCTGCATCTACTGCGGCATGTGCGAAGAGGCCTGCCCGGTCGACGCCATCGAACTCACCCCCGAGTACGACATCGTCGGCATGACCCGCGCCGAAATGGTCTTTGACAAGGAGAAGCTGCTCCACGTCTTCGACCAGACCATTGGCAAGAAGCCGATGTAAAGCCCGCAGTCCAAGAATTCACACGAATCTAGCGTGAATTTGATTGACGCGAGGCGTGGGGTCCGAGATACTCTCCGCTGGGGCCATCGCCGTGACGAAAGCGAGTCTGGCGATGCGCTTGCTTCCGCACGGCAGTGTGCCGGTGCATCAGGGGTGCTCTATGCGACAGTCGCATCGATCGTTCGCCGCATTGCCGGATCGCCGAGCAATTGCGGCTCTGTTCACGTTTGTACTTTCCGTCACATTGTGCTGGGCGCAGCAGCCATGCACCGAGCGGTGGCTGCCAACGTCCGGCGCACCGGGCCTGACAGGCATGCCGACGCGAATGGTCGCATGGGATCCTGACGGTGCCGGGCCGTTGGGACCCAGGCCTGTCGCAGCGGGCAGCTTCGGCGTCGCCGGGGATTCGCGTGTCCAAAACGTCGCGATGTGGGATGGAACCGCGTGGCAGGCGCTGGGCCGAGAGTTGACCGATCCCGTGACCGGATTGACCACGCTCAACGGAGAACTCTTCGCGTCGACTTCGTCCAACCTTGAAACAACCGCACCTGCTGACAGACGGGGCAAGGTCTGGCGCTGGACCGGGACGCAGTGGACACGTGTCGGCCAAGAGTTCACGTTCAGTGGTTCCGGCTCCTTTGAAGGGCTCACGACCTACCAAGGTTCGCTGGTCGCATTTGGTCGCAGTGTTTCCGGCCCGAGCGGTTCGCCGTCGTTTGGTCCGATTGTCCGATGGAACGGTTCGACATGGCAGAGTTTGGGCTTTCTGAACTCTCCTGGCGTCATTTTCACCGCCACGGAGTACCAGAACGAACTCTATGTGGGAGGCATCTTCACGTCCGCGGGCAGTGTCTCGGCGAGTAACGTCGCACGTTGGTCTGCCGCAAATGGCTGGCGTCCGGTCTCTACTGGAACCAGTGCTTCTGTAACTACAGCTTCGGTCACTGCGCTGACGACTTTCCGCGGGAATCTCGTCGTCGCTGGCACATTCGACACAGCTGGAGGCGTTCCCTCGCGAGGCTGGGCCTTCTGGAACGGTTCGACGTTCACTCCGGCCGCAGGAGACATCGGACTGTTTGGCGGCACATACGCCGGTGTGACCGCCATCAAGGAAGTCGGGAGCCTGCTCTACATCGCGGGCGAATTCCACTCGATCGGTGGCACGCCCAGCCCGTACCTCGCCACATGGTCACCCGAGCAAGGATTGGTCCCACCGATCGCGCCATCGGGCTTGGTCCGTGCAATGTGCGCCCTCGATGGCACCGTTTACCTCGTCGGCGCGTTCACGCGTGTCGGGGACGTGCAAGTGAGCATGGCCGCTGGGCTGTCTCCCCAAGGCGTCGTTCGCCTGGGATCGGGTGGTTTCGATCGCCCGGTACGCGCCCTCGCTCGCTGGAACGGCCAAGTCGTCGCACTCGGAGACTTTCGATATGCAGGCGGCCCCGCGCCTTCTGGCGTTGCCGCTTGGAACGGCAGTGGTTGGACGCCCATCGGAGAGACGCCTCCCTGCACGACCGTCGATGCTGCGATCGAGTACCAGGGTCTCCTTGTCGTGGGTGGACGCCAGGCTTTGCCCAGCGGCGTTGCCACCCGGGTCGTCAAAGCGTGGAATGGCTTTGCTTGGCAGGATTGGTCAGCAACACTCAATGTCCAGGGATACCAGGAGCCCATGTCGCTCGCGGTTTTTCAGCAAAACCTGTACGCGGGCGGCGGCATCGTGCAGCGCTGGGACGGCAGCTCTTGGCAACCGGAGTTCACATCGTCCTTTGGTTTCGGCGTTGCCGTGTTCGCCACCGAGTCAGCGCTGCACGCCGAGTACTACGGCCTCGTCTACAGAAAAGTCGGCTCCGCTTGGACCGCACTGTCACCCTCGCTTTACAGCGGACCCGGCGCGCGCGGCGTGTTCGGAGTGGAATACAACAACGCTCTGCACATAGTTGGAAACTTTGTCGCATATTCAGGGCAAAACCAGAACCCGGTGACCCTCCGGGGCTTCGCTCGAAGAGTCGGTTCCGCGTGGCAAGAGGTCGGCGGTGGTCTGCCGGGTTCGTCTACAGGCAGGGCTGTCCTAAAATTCGGAAACGTGTTGTATATTGCAGGTCGCTTCCCTGGCCAGATCGCCAAATGGGATGGCACCGCGTACACGATCGTTTCGGGCGGTATTCCTGGCAACAGTCCGTATGAAGACGTCGTCCGATCAATGATCGCAGTCGATGGGGAGATTTGGTTGGCGGGTTCGTTGATGGGCGTCGGTGACCAGCCTGCTTACGGCGTCGCTCGTTTCGCCACCACGTGCTGCGACTCCATCGACTTCAACAACAACGGCGTCTTCCCCGAAGATCAAGACGTTATCGACTTCTTCAACGTACTCGCTGGCGCCGAGTGCCCTGCGTGCAACGAGATCGATTTCAACAACAACAACGTCTTTCCCGAAGACGCGGACGTCATCGACTTCTTCAACGTCCTCGCCGGCGGCACGTGCGGCGCGTGAGCGTTCACGATGGCAAGAAAAATCAGGCTCGTCGCCCGCGTTGCGCGCAACCGGTTTGGTGCCAACGCTCGCCTGCAAGCATCCCGTCGGTGGCGGCTGCCAAGCGCGCCACTCTGAGCCAAAGTTCACCACCACTTGCTCGGCCTGCGCCGCGGCTTCTCGCCCGCGTCATGTCGCGCTTGCAGCACATCCTCGCGATCGCGCACGCGGCTGAAGCCCGCCCACATCACCGGGTTCACCACCAGCGCGATGGGGCCGATTGTCCATACCAAAAGCCCCGCTCCCCACCCGCCCCACATCGCTGCGATGGCGCCCGCCACAATGATG
>VYMG01000347.1_pt1 | contig 11179 bp, 7 predicted proteins | sample 5115261 | NCBI WGS metagenome assembly VYMG01 (sample SAMN12291781, study PRJNA351875) | freshwater metagenome | isolation source: freshwater lake | place: USA: Michigan, Wintergreen Lake | collected 2013-08-08 | reverse complement strand
CGGCCCCCTCATGTTCGCCAGCCCCGATACGCCAGGCATGCCCAAAGCCAGCACGAAAACAGCGTGGGACTTCCTGCCCGCCGGCTGGAGCGTCGTCGACTTGGGCGAAGTCACCATCGACACCAGCGACGCCGCATTCACCAACCAAAGCAACCCGCACGACACCGCCCTCAACACCAGCTTCGGCGGCGGCAAGTTCATCTCCCCGCGCGAGTTCAAGGCGTACATCGCCGGGTGCGTGTCGCGCGACTGGCGCGGCGAAGTAAAGAGCTCGCACCCGCACGTGCCCGCCAAGCTCGTAAGCGCAGGCGGCGTGGGCTGCGCCAACTGTCTGGGCGAAACGCACGACTTCGTCGAGTTCAATCTCGCCACAGGCCGCCGCGTCCGCGTCATCTATCCCAAGAACTTCCAGCCGCGCACCCAACTCGAACACGCTCGCCTCGGCATCATCACGCCGCAGATGCAGCGCGTCGCTCAGCGCGAGCCCCACCTCTCGCCCGCGCAAGTCCGCGACGAGATCGGCGCAGGCCGCATGGTCATCCCCGCCAACATCAACCACCTCTCGCACAGCCTCGACAGCATGTGCATCGGCCGCGCCAGCAAAACCAAAGTAAACGCCAACATGGGCGCCAGCCCCATCAGCAGCGGCACGCACGAAGAAGTCGAAAAGCTCAAGTGGGCCGAAAAGCACGGCGCCGACACCGTGATGGACCTCTCCACAGGCGGCAACCTCGACGAATGCCGCGCCGCCATTCTGCAGAACTCCTGCGTGCCCATCGGCACCGTGCCCATCTACTCCATGATCATCGGCAAGAAGATCGAGCAGCTCGATTGGCCCACCATCGAAGCCAGCCTGCACCACCAGGCCAAGCAAGGTGTCGACTACTTCACCATTCACGCCGGCGTGCGCAAAGCACACCTCAAGTACGTCAAGAACCGCCTCATCGGCATCGTCTCACGCGGCGGCAGCCTCCTCGCCAAATGGATGCTCGTCCACAACGACGAGAACATCATGTACACCCGCTGGGATGACATCTGCCACATCCTGCGCGAGTACGACGTCACCTTCAGCATCGGAGACGGCCTGCGCCCCGGCGGCATGGCCGACGCAACCGACGACGCCCAGCTCAGCGAACTCGAAACCCTCGGCGAACTCACCGAACGCGCCTGGCGCTTCGGCGTGCAAGTCATGATCGAAGGCCCGGGCCACGTCCCCTTTGATCAGATCGAATACAACGCCAAGATCCAACGCAAGCTCTGCCACGGCGCACCCTTCTACGTGCTGGGCCCGCTCGTCACCGACATGTTCCCCGGCTACGACCACATCACCAGTTGCATCGGCGCTACCAGCATGGCCTACCACGGCGCCGCGATGCTCTGCTACGTCACGCCGAAGGAACACCTGGGCCTGCCCAAGAAAGACGACGTCAAGCAAGGCTGCATCGCCTACAAAATCGCCGCCCACGCCGCCGACGTCGCGCTGGGCATTCCCGGCACGCGCGATCGCGATGATGAACTGACCAAAGCCCGCGCCGCCCTCAACTGGGAGAAGCACTTCGAGCTCTCCTTCGACCCCGATACCGCCCGCGCCTACCACGACGAAGACCTCGACGTCGACACCGACTTCTGCGCCATGTGCGGCCACGACTGGTGCAGCGTCCGCATCAGCAAAGAAATCCAGGAATTCGCGAGCGGCAAAGCCGACGGCTTCGAACGCGTCGGCACCAACGGCAAGCTCGGCGCACCAGTGAAGAGCGCAGCCCTCACGCCCGAGCAGCAGGCAATCCTCGAGAAGCGCGGCGTGCTGAGCCCGGATGAAATCCACAAACTCGCCGCGAAGACCAAGCAGGCCGTCGCCACCGCCAGCGAGCGTGCAACGCAGCAAACCGCTGACACCAAAGACAAACTTAGCTGCCACAGCGACTACGTCGACGCCGATACCGCCCAACGCCTGCAAGAAGAAAAGCTCGGCAAAGGCGTGCTCGTCCAGCTTGACGTGCGCCCGGCGCTGGGAATCGCGAAGGAAGACCGCGTGGTGTGAGCGACCGACGTTGTGACCCAAACAACTCATGAGAGTCGAATGTGTCTCGACTGCTTCCGCCAGTATGCAACAACCGGTCCCCCAAGTCTCGTCCGACACCGTTGACCGCGCGTTGCGTTACAAGTTCCGCGAGTCAGAGGACAGCGCACGTGACATCGTGACGCGATTGCATGAGCTCGGACCCCGCGTCCAGCTTGCCGCTATCGCAGCGAGCGACTGGTCGCTGGAGGGTCTTCTGCGGGCGACCGACTTGGCGCTGCGGGATCAGCGGGACCTGATTGTGTCGGCGGAATATCGACGTGCGTTCACGCGAGCATTCGACGACGCGCCCGATTCAGCCAAGCGATGGATGATCATCGCCGATTGGATTGACTTCTGTTGGAGTGTCGGAGACAACACCCTCGTACCCCTCAAGACACCCAGCGATTTTCCAAGCAATCCACTGCTATTTCCTCAGTTGCACGTCACCTCGCTGAACTGTCTTGGTTTCTCGTTCGAGCGACCCAGCGCTGACGTCGGCGAGTGCGTCAACTGGATGGTCGCACGCGATTGGCTAACGTCGAACTATCTTGCTCGCTTCACAAACGGCTTCGAGGCACCGACGTTCGAATGGCTCGCCCACGCCGATTTCGACTGGCGGAACCAGACCCGCCGCTGCTCGCTTTACTTCTGCGACTTCCCAGAGTCACTCGAGTTCATCGCGTCGTCGATCGACGATAACGACTTCTTGCTCGCAGTGCGAAGCCGTCTGGCCACTGACAATCCCGATCTGGGCGACCTTGCAACCATGGATGGCAAAGCGTGGCAAGCTTGGATCGAGCAGTTGCCCTTCGAGCGCCCGTAACCAGTTATGTGTCGAGCGCGAACGTGCAGCTCTGACCGGTCCGCTGCCCTACTCGATGGAGTTCTCACCTCTCGCGAGATCGCACCCAACCATACAACGCAGTCAATACCACGCCTCACGACATCCACAAAGGGGAACACACGAGCCATGGCAAAGACACGAAATCGAGCCCTCGCAGTCCTGCAGAAACTCTGGGTTGCCGCCAGACAAGAACGCCCAAGTGACTTGCATCGTCGGCTTCTTCGTGAACTCCAGACACGTCCCGCGGGCAATCGCATGACGCCGCAAGAGGCTTGGAAGCTGTTTCAACACCACGCTCGCCATCGATCATTCTGCTCCTGCGGTTGGCTCACGCAATACGGCCATTATGGTGAAGATACCTTCACATTCTCACTCGTGCGCCAGTTCGACACGCTCGAAACGTGGAACGATGAGTACATGCAACTGCTGTTGGAGCTGAAGCACCCCGTCACTCCACAGCTCCAAGCACTGAAAAGCTGGGACCACTGGTCCTTCGATTACCCAGACCTGCCTCAGTACTTTCGCGCCGTCGAAGCCAACCCGGGCGTGCAGCTCATACTTGCAAACAACGCCCCTTGGGAGTACGAGCTCCGCCTCGAAGAAACCTGATACCAGACACGCCTCACCCCTCCCGCGCCCTCACCCACCCACACAACGCAATCAACACCGTGCTCAACGCCCCCGTGCTCGTATTCACAGGCGTCGACTCAAACGCCCCCGCGATCACCATCCCCAGCAGCGCCAGCGCCGGCGCCGCCGCATAGCTGCCCAGGTGCTGCCGCAGCACAGGCACCCCATGCACCGTTCGCGGCCGTAAACCACCCCAAATCGCACAAACAAGCCCCGCATACAGCAGCCCCGCACCTACCAGCCCCTGCGTCGCTGCCGTGTGCAAAAACGTATTGTGCGCCGTCTTCAGTTTCTCCAGCCGATGCGGCGCAATCGTGATTGCCTTCTGCGTCGCGTACCGCTGCACATGCGCATGAAACCCGCCCGGCCCCACGCCCGCGACCGGATGCGCCGCAATCGCATCCACCGCCGCCTTCGCCGCGAGCACGCGCCCACCCATGTCAGAATCCAGATCATCGCGCGTGAGCACATCGCGCACTTCCGTCACCAGCAGCGACACACGCGATCGCGTCTGCGGCACAATGAAGATCGCGCCAACAACCACCGCAACCGCGCCAACCAACACCGCAAACTGTCGCATCACCCCACCGCGGCCCAACATCTTCGCCGCATCCCCATCCCGCAACCGCGCATCACCGCGCACCGCATCTCGCTCAACCATCGCCGCAACCACCTCCAGCACCAACACCGCACCCACCAGCACCAACACCGCACCCACCAGCCCCACCGCCGCCACCCACGCCCCACGCGTCCCCGTCGCCAGCAGCGCAACCACCGTCACGCCGCTCGCCGCAATCGCCATCGCGCGCACACGCCCGCGTCCAAACAGCGCCGGCCCAATATGCAGCCCCAAACACGCCACCAGCATCGCCCCGCCAATCGCCGGCTGGTGCCACCATCCACTGATGCGCGCCGCCGGATCCGGCGCCGGCGGATGCGACCACACCAGCCGCTCGATCTCAAAGCGATACCCAACAAACTCACCCAGCTGCGCCAACTGCGCAAGCACAAATCCCACCGCCAGCCCCACCACCAGCAACCGGCGATTATCCATCACCGCCCACAGCACAACAAACGCGTACGCCCACCGCTGAAACGACATCTCATGCAGCGCGTCTTGGTTCCAACCACTTCGCGCCGTCAGCACCCACCCCCACACACACCACAATCCCAAAAAGATCACCGCCGGTTGCCGCAGCGCATCCCACAACCCGCGCCACACAAACGGCAGCCGCGCCACAAAGCACACACCCACCGCAATCGCCCCCAACTCCACCGCCGCCATCGGCCCCACCACCAGCACGCACCACAACACCCCCAACCACAACTGAAACGGATACCCAAACGTGCCCAGATGGTGAAAGAACTGACTGTCATGCCGACCCTGCACCGCCCGCGCACACAGCCACCACGGAAACACCGGGGCCCCACCCACGCCATCGCGAGTCGGCATGTCAGGAGATTGTGCGGGTTGCGTTGTCACGACTTCGTCACGATTCCTCACACTTTCGGCACGGCCAAGCCCCCGCGGTGTCGAATGACACGTGGGCCGCACGCAGGTTAGCAGAAGCGTGCGCCCCCGGAATCGCTCGCCAGCCTCAACATCATCGCAAGATTGCTGAACGCAAACCGACCGATTCCGTATATTTGTGTGGCCGTATCAGTCTGACAGGTCAGGGGGCCGCGGAACTTGTCCGCTCGCCATGTCAGTCCCCAGGGAGTCGCTCATGCACCATGTCCGCAAAGTCGTCGCTGCCGCGAGTCGTCGCCTCTGGATGAACGACTTCCTGCAATGCTGGTGCATCGCCAGTGCATGGACGCTGGGTGCGCTCTTCGTCACACGCATCGTCGAGCGCGTCTTTGGTCTCGCCCAGCACTTTGAAGGTCTCTGGACCTGGATCTTCATCGGTGCCGGCACCCTCGCCACGCTCGTCGCCTTCATCTGGAGCGCCGTCCGCCGCAAGAAGACCCTCGCCGTCGCGCAGGAAGTCGACGAACGCGCCAACCTGCGCGAAAGCCTCTCCACCGCCCTCTACATGGAAAAGCAGGCCCTCCAGAGCAACGACCCCTGGGCCCGCGCCATGCTCGAAGATGCAGAAGTCGCCGCCCGCCGCGTGCTGGTGCCGCAGGTCGTTCCCATCCAGTCACCCCGTTCCTGGGCCGCGCCCTTCCTCGCACTCCTTGGCGTCGTCGTCGCATGGTTTGCTCTCCCCTCCTTCGACATCTGGGGCAAGGAAAAGCAGTTCACCCAGAAGAAGCAGAACGAAGCGCAGGTTGTCGCTGTCAAGGCCGAACTCAACGAGACCAAAGACAAGATCAAGGAAGCGCTCGCTCGCACCAACCCGCAACTGCTCGACGAACCCGCCACACCCGAAGCCAAAGAGCAGAAGGCTCTCGAAACCGATCCCGAAGCCATCAAGCGCGCTGCCTTGCGTGAACTGACCGACCTCACGCAGAAGATGCAGGAAGCGCAACTGTCAGAAAAAGCCCTGCAGAGCGAAGCCCTGCGCGAAACCATGCAGCAACTGCGCCAACCAGGCCCCGGCCCGCTCGACGAAATGAGCAAGGCCCTCAGCAAGGGCGAATTCGCCGACGCCAAGGAAGCCCTGCAGCAACTCCAGAACAAACTCGCTGAAGGCAAACTCAGCGACGAGCAGAAAGCCCAGCTCAAGCAGCAGATGCAGAACATGGCCCAGCAGCTCGAGAAGCTCGCCAAGGACCAGCAGCAACTCGTGAAGGAACTGCAGAAGCAGGGCCTCGACAAGAAGACCGCCGAAGAACTCGCCAAGAAGGCTGGCGATCCCTCGCAGCTCAAAGAAGCCCTCGAGAAGATGCCCGGCCTCAATCAGCAGCAGAAGAACGACCTGACCAAAATGGCCCAGGCCCAGCAGCAGGCCAGCCAGCAATGCCAGAACATGAGCCAGAGCATGAGCAAGGCCGCCGAAGGCATGAGCCAGAACGGCATGAGCCAGGACGGCCAGGAAGGCATGCAGGACATGCAGCAGCAGATGTCCGAGGCCGAGATGATGCAGTCCGACATGGAGAACCTCGAAGCCGCCATGAAGGAAGCCAAGGAGCAGATGTCCAAGCTCGGCAACGACATGGCCAAGAACGGCATGCGCGAAGGCGACGGCCAGAACGATGGCGAAGGCCAATGCGAAGGCGGCGGAAAGCTCGGCCAGTGGCGCCAGGGCGACAGCAGCAAACAAGGCCAAGGCGCCGGCGGCCCAGGCAAGGGCAATGGCGACAGCCCCGAAGCCGCGGCCGCCGACTTCACGCTCGAACGCAGGAAGACCAAGGTCAACACCGGCAAAGGTCCGGTCATCGGCAGCCGCCTCGTCTACGGCGACCAGATCCGCGGCGAAAGCGTCGCTGAATTCGGCGAAGCCGTCGCCACCGCTGAAGACACCGCCGCCGAAGGCATCGACTCCATGCGCGTCCCCCGCGAAATGGAAGCCGCCGTCAAGAACTACTTCGGCACCCTCAAGAAGAAAGCCGACAGCGCCAAGAGCGGCAGCACCCCCACCGCCCCCGCGCAACCCGCCAAGGACGCCGAGAAGAAGTAAACAGGTAAGCAGGCAATTATCGACGAGCGTCTGGCGATCCCAGACGCTCGTTTCGTTCTTAAGCCCAGCTTCCTTTGCCCGCGCCTGTTCTCTGTTCTCTATTCTCTATTCTCTGCCCCCTCCCTCGTACCCTCCCTCCTTGCTCCCCCTCATCTCCATCTCGATGGGTGATCCCACGGGCATCGGACCGGAAGTGGTCATCAAAGCGCTGGCAGATCCCACCCTGCGCGCATCCGCCCGCTGGGTCGTCTGTGGCAATCTCGCTCCACTGACGTTGGCCCAACGGGCCGCGAACGTGAAGGTGCCGCTGCGTTCAGCGACCCTGCACGATGCACCACCCACAGATGGCGAGGTCGTGCTGTTGGACGAAGACCGCTGGCGTGAGTTTGTCGCCTTCAGCACGCTTCAAGTAAGCGGCGCCGCCTCCCTCGCCTACGTCCACCGCGCCATCGCCCTCGCGCGCGACACAACACTCCCGCAAGCCTGGCGCGCCCAGGCCATCGCCACTGCACCCATTAGCAAAGAAGCTTGGTTCGCCGCAGGCGAAACCCGCTACCCCGGTCACACCGAACTCTTCGCCGAGAGTTTCGGTGCCAGCAATTACGCCATGATGTTCGCCGCCCAACCGCAGGGCGACAAGCCGGGCATCCACTGCGTCCTCACCACCGCGCACATGCCGCTGCGCGAAGTCGCGTCCACTCTCACCACCCAGCGCATCCTCGACGTCATCACCCTCGGACACAACGCCATGCTGCGACTGGGCAACGCTCGCCCGCGCATCGGCGTCTGCGGCCTTAACCCCCACGCCGGCGAGCACGGCATCCTGGGCCACGAAGACGACGCCATCATCAAGCCCGCCGTCGACGCCGCCCGCGCCGCAGGCATCACAGTCTCCGGCCCCCTCTCTGCCGACACCATCTTCCAAGGCGCACTCGCCTACGAAACCAAACCACCACTCAACTTCGATCTCATCGTCGCGATGTATCACGACCAGGGCCTGATCCCCGTCAAACTGCTCGCATGGGATCGCGCCGTCAACATGACCGTGGGCCTTATGCACGAAGGCAAGCCCATCCTGCGCACCAGCCCCGACCACGGCACCGCCTTCAACATCGCAGGCAAAGGTTTCGCTGATGCAGGCAGCATGGCCGCAGCGCTGCGCATGGCCGTGCAGTCAGCCACTGCTCCGCGTTGATTGCAACACACAATGCACGACGCGCATCAACGCACGCTTACTGCACATCAAGAAACGCCAGATGCAACTGCGCATGCTTGCGATGCAGCGTCAGCCAGTCATCACGCGTCATCGCGCCAAACACCGGATGCTTCTCAGGCAAGGGCTGGTTCTGCAGTCGCGCGTAAGCCTTCCGCAGCCGCGCAATACCCACTTCCAGTTCGCAAGGCTCATCGCCGTACGTGCCGGTCTTCGTGCTCGGCAGCCGATACCCACGCGCAATCGGGCCGTAGATCACGCTCTTCTTCATGAGCGGCCCGAACCACCGGATGTAGAACGGCAGCTTGGACTCCGAATCGTTGTCAATGGCTTCGATCCACCACGCCAGATGCCCGAACACCGTCCCCGGCGTCCAATTGCCCAGTTGCTTGATCTTCCCCTCACGCGCCGCCTGCGCCAATCGCTCCGCCTCGCGCAGCGCATCATCAAGCGACGAAAATGACAGTTCGCGAATCGCAACGTTCTTCGTATCAATCACAACGCACCCTCAACTTCCACCGCAGCTTCGCGCCCGCGCCGCAACATCCTGCGTTCACGCTCGTGACACATCCATCACCGCAGATCATCATCCAGCATGCCGTGCAACTGCTTCAGTTCTTCCGCCTTGCTCGCATGCATCACCAGCGTTGCTTCCGGCGTGTGTACCACGATTATGTCCTGCACACCCAGCAGCGCAACAGTGTGGCCCTCACTGCTCACGCTCAGCGTGTTACGGCAGTTCAGCTGCACAGTCTTGCCCGTGCCCGCCGTGCGGTTGCCCTGCTTGTCAGCGTTCACCGTCTCCGCAAAGCTGGGCCAGCTTCCCACGTCCAGCCACTGCAAGTCCATCTGCACCGTGCACACGCTGAATCGCGCGTCGTTCTTGCCGGCCTTCTCCGCCTTCTGCGCTTCACGCGTCACCGGCTCCATCACGGCGTAGTCCACGCTGATCTTGGGCAGCTTCGGATAGACCTCTTCCAGCACGCCCTTGAACTTCTTGGTGCCCCAGGCCTTCTGAATCTCCATCAGGCCTTCGTAGCTCTCCGGCTTGAACTGCTTGAGCGCGTCAAGGAACGTCTGCGCCTTCCACACAAACATCCCGCTGTTCCACGCGTAGTCACCGCTCTCAACATACACCTCAGCGCGAGCGCGATCCGGCTTCTCGACAAACCGCGCAACGTGATACGCCTCTTCCTTCACGCCATCAATCGCCGCACGCTTGCCCTGCTTCGCATCGCGCACAGGCGTGCCGCGCTCCACATACCCGAACCCAGTCGCCGGATACGTCGGCTTGATGCTGAAGGTCACAAAGCGCCGCGGATCGTTCTCCACCAGCCGGAAGCCCAGATCCATGCGCTCGCGAAACGTGTCCATCGGCTCGATCACGTGGTCCGCCGTCAGCACCGCAAACGTCGCGTCTTCATCTTCCTTCGCAAGAATCGCCGCAGCAAATCCAACCGCGTTTACCGTGTCACGCGCCGCAGGCTCACCCAGAATCTGATCCTTGCTGTACTCGGGCAGCAGCTTGCTCACCGCATCGCGATACGCCTCTGCCGTGCAGATGTAGCGATGCTCAGGCTTGATGAGCCCATCAAGCCGCGCATCCGCAAGTTCAAGCAAGGCGCGCGGCTTCTTATCCCCAGGCCGCGAGATGAACCGCAGCAACTGCTTGGGCTCACCCTTCCGGCTCATGGGCCACAGCCGCGTACCCGCTCCGCCCGCCATGATCATTGCATAACGCATCACTTCAACCGTAGCAGCAGCACACCAACCAGAGACGCACCACCACCACGCACACACGACAGCACCACACACCCACACACATCAACCACGCGTCGCCCCACCCACACCCCAACCCACAACACGCGCCCGCGCCGCCACCACTTCCTCATCCCCTCCGCGTCTCTCCGCCCCCCTCCACCCCTCCGCGCCCCAACCCAAACAATTTCCGCACATCTAACCAAACATACTCTTGACAACACCCCCAACATCATGTTCAATATCCGTCAGGTATGCAAAACGTCCCCCTCCCCCAACTCCCTCACCGCTCCGACATCGGCCCCGCCTCCAATCTCCCCCTCCGCGGCCGAGGCAGCGGCGTCAATCCGCCCAACCGCTTCGAAAAACTCGGCTTCGCCGCCGATGGCGACTACGTCGACGCCGCAGCCCGCGACGACGACGACTTCCTCAAGCCTCGCTCCGTCGCGACCGCGATTCTCGAAGACACCTCCCGCACCATCCTCAACCACGTCGACTCGCCCGACCTCGGATTCGCCTGGACCGTCAACCCCTACCGCGGCTGCGAACACGGCTGCGTCTACTGCTACGCCCGCCCCGGCCACGAATACCTCGGCATGTCCAGTGGCATCGACTTCGAAACCAAAATCATGGCCAAGCACGACGCCCCGCAACTCCTGCAGCGCGCCCTCGCCAAAAACTCCTGGCAAGGCGAGCCCATCGTCTTCGCCGGCGTCACAGACGTCTACCAGCCCATCGAAGCCGACCTCGAACTCACCCGCAAATGCCTCGAAGTCTGCCTCGCCTTCCGCCAGCCAGTCTCCATCATCACCAAAAACAAACTCATCCTGCGCGACGCCGACATCATCGCCGAAATGGCCAAACTCAATCTCATCCACGCCGCCATCAGCCTCACCACGCTCGACAACAAACTCGCCCACGCCATGGAGCCCCGCGCCAGCAGCCCCCGCGCCCGCCTCGATGCCATCCGCGCACTCGCCAAACTCGGCGTCCCCACCACCGTCATGACCGCCCCCATCATCCCCGGCCTCAACGACCACGAACTCCCCGCACTCCTGCGCCAAGCCGCACACGCAGGCGCCACCTGCGCCGGCTACGTCCTCCTG
>VYMG01000346.1_pt2 | contig 11215 bp, 14 predicted proteins | sample 5115261 | NCBI WGS metagenome assembly VYMG01 (sample SAMN12291781, study PRJNA351875) | freshwater metagenome | isolation source: freshwater lake | place: USA: Michigan, Wintergreen Lake | collected 2013-08-08 | reverse complement strand
GACGTGCCCGGCGCGAGCATCCTCGCGCCGCTGCCCGGCTTCGTGATGTACGAGATGTCGGCGAAGCTGCAGGGCCTGAAGTTCGTCGGTGTGCCGCTGACCCCGGAGTTCGAGCTCGACGAGGCGGCGATGCTCGCGGCCATCGAGCAGCATCGCCCGGCGATCACCTACATCGCCTACCCGAACAACCCGACCGCCAACCTGTTCGACGATGCGGTGATCGAGCGCATCGTCGCGGCGGTGGGGAAGCAGAACGGCCTGGTGGTGTTCGACGAGGCCTACCAGCCGTTCTCCTCGAAGACCTGGATGCAGCGCATGGCGGCCCACGAGCATGTGCTGGTGATGCGCACGCTCTCGAAGTTCGGCCTGGCCGGCGTGCGCCTCGGCTACATGGCCGGCGCCGCCGCGCTGATCGACGAGATCGACAAGGTGCGCCCGCCCTACAACATCAGCGTGCTCAATGCCGAGGCGACGCTGTTCGCGCTGGAGCATGCCGACGAGTTCGCTCGCCAGGCGGCGATCCTCCGCGACGAACGCGAGCGCCTGCACGCCGCGCTCGCCGCGATGCCCGGCGTGACGCCGTTCCCCAGCGAAGCGAACATGATCCTCGTGCGCGTGCCCGATTCGAAGCGCGCCTTCGAGGGCATGAAGCAGCGCGGCGTGCTGATCAAGCACATCGCCGGGCTGCACCCTCTGCTGGCGAACTGCCTGCGACTGACGGTGGGCACGCCGGACGAGAACACCCTGATGATCGACGCGCTGAAAGCGAGCCTGTAGATGACCACGCCCCGTACCGCCGACGTCACCCGCAACACCAAGGAGACGCAGATCCGCGTCGCCGTCAACCTCGACGGCACGGGCGAGGCCAGGCTCGCCACCGGCATCGGCTTCTTCGACCACATGCTCGATCAGATCGCTCGCCACGGGCTGATCGACCTCGACATCGCCGCCCAGGGCGACCTGCACATCGACGGCCACCACACGGTGGAGGACGTGGGCATCACGCTGGGCATGGCGGTGGCCAAGGCGGTGGGCGACAAGAAGGGCCTGACGCGCTACGGCCATGCCTACGTGCCCCTGGACGAGGCGCTGTCGCGCGTGGTGGTCGATTTCTCCGGCCGCCCGGGCCTGCACATGCACGTGCCGTTCAAGGCCGGCATGGTCGGCGGCTTCGACACCCAGCTGACCTACGAGTTCTTCCAGGGCTTCGTCAACCACGCGCTGGTGACGCTGCACATCGACAACCTGAAGGGCGAAAACGCCCACCACCAGGCCGAGACGGTGTTCAAGGCCTTCGGCCGTGCGCTGCGCATGGCGCTGGCGATCGATCCGCGCTCGGCGGGCGTGATTCCCTCCACCAAGGGCAGCCTGTGAGACTCGAAGCGACTGCGAGCCCGGCGCCCGGCCGCCCGAAGCCGGGCGAGATCCCCTCGGGGGATCGACCGCGGTATTCCGCGGGCGAGGGGCTGTCATGAAGACCGTCGCCGTCGTCGACTACGGCATGGGCAACCTGCGCTCGGTCTCGCAGGCGGTGATGCACGTCACCCAGGGCACCGGCTTCGAGGTGATCGTCACCAGCCGGCCGGAGCAGGTGTTCGCCGCCGAACGCATCGTGCTGCCGGGGCAGGGCGCGATGCCCGACTGCATGCGCGAGCTGCGCGATTCCGGCCTGCAGGAGGCCGTGCTCGACGCCGCCGCGCGCAAGCCGATGATGGGCGTGTGCGTGGGCATGCAGATGCTGCTCGAACGCAGCGAGGAAGGGCCCACTGACGGGCTGGGGCTGATTCCGGGCGAGGTCGTGCGCTTCCGGCTCGAAGGGCGGATCCAGCCCGACGGCAGCCGCTACAAGGTGCCGCAGATGGGCTGGAACCAGGTGCTGCAGGCCCGGCCGCACCCGGTGTGGGCCGGCGTGCCCGACGGCGCCTGGTTCTATTTCGTGCACAGCTTCTACGCCCGCCCGTCGGACGCGCGCCACAGCGTCGGCGAGGCGGACTACGGCGAGCGCTTTACCTGCGCGGTGGCCCGGGATAATATTTTTGCGACGCAGTTTCACCCCGAGAAGAGCGCCGAGCACGGCCTCGCGCTGTACCGAAACTTCCTGCACTGGAATCCCTGAAGGCTTTCCCCTGCACACCCCACCTCCTCGGGTGCCCCCTCTTCCCCACCACGCCCATCGGCCATGCTGCTGATCCCCGCGATTGACCTGAAAGACGGTCGATGTGTTCGCCTCAAGCAGGGCGACATGAGCGAGTCCACCACCTTCGGCGAGGACCCGGCCGCGATGGCGCGCCGCTGGGTCGACGCCGGCGCGCGGCGCTTGCATCTGGTCGACCTCAACGGTGCCTTCGCCGGCAAGCCGGTGAACGAGGGCGCCATCAAGGCGATCCTCGCCGAGGTGGGCGACGAGATCCCGGTGCAGCTCGGTGGCGGCATCCGTGACCTCGACACGATCGAGCGTTACCTCGACGACGGCCTGAGCTTCATCATCATCGGCACCGCCGCGGTGAAGAACCCCGGCTTCCTGCACGATGCCTGCACGGCTTTCGGCGGGCACATCATCGTCGGGCTGGACGCGAAGGACGGCAAGGTGGCCACCGACGGCTGGAGCAAGCTGACCGGCCACGAGGTGGTCGACCTGGCGAGGAAGTTCCAGGACTACGGCGTCGAGGGCGTGATCTACACCGACATCGGCCGCGACGGCATGCTCAGCGGCATCAACATCGACGCCACCGTCAAGCTCGCGCAGGCGCTGACGATTCCGGTGATCGCCTCGGGCGGGCTGTCGAACATGGCCGACATCGAGAAGCTCTGCGCGGTCGAATCCGAAGGCATCGAGGGCGTGATCTGCGGCCGGGCGATCTACACCGGCGACCTCGACTTCGCCGCGGCGCAGGCCCGCGCCGACGAACTCAACGGCGAAAGCTGAACTTGCTGGCCAAACGAATCATCCCCTGCCTCGACGTCACCGGAGGCCGGGTCGTCAAGGGTGTCAACTTCGTCGAACTGCGCGACGCCGGTGATCCGGTGGAGATCGCCGCGCGCTACAACGACCAGGGCGCCGATGAACTCACCTTCCTCGACATCACCGCCACCAGCGACGGACGCGACCTCATCCTTCACATCATCGAGGCGGTGGCCTCGCAGGTGTTCATTCCGCTCACCGTGGGCGGCGGCGTGCGCACGGTCGACGACGTGCGGCGGCTGCTCAATGCCGGCGCCGACAAGGTCAGCTTCAACTCAGCGGCGGTGGCCAACCCGCAGGTGATCCGCGACGCCTCGGCCAAGTACGGCGCCCAGTGCATCGTGGTGGCGATCGACGCGAAGAGGCGCCTCGGCGACGACCTCGCCTCCCGCGGCCCCGGCTGGGACGTCTACACCCACGGCGGGCGCAAGAACGTCGGCCTCGATGCGGTGGCCTGGGCGACGCAGATGGCCGAACACGGTGCCGGCGAGATCCTGCTGACCAGCATGGACCGCGACGGCACCAAGATCGGCTTCGACCTCGAGCTCACCCGCGCGGTCAGCGACGCGGTCAGCGTGCCGGTGATCGCCTCGGGCGGCGTCGGCGCGCTGGAGCACCTGTCCGAAGGCATCCGCATCGGCGGGGCGGACGCGGTGCTGGCCGCGAGCATCTTCCACTACGGCGAGTTCACCGTCGGCCAGGCCAAGGCGCTGCTCGCGCGCGACGGCATCCCGGTGCGGCTGTGAAGCCCGCGGCCAAGGCGCGCGGCGCGGTGCTGCCGCGCGAGGTGCGCATCATCAGCGGGCAGTGGAAGCGCTCCAAGCTGCCGGTGGCCGATCGCCCGGGGCTGCGGCCCACGCCCGACCGCGTGCGCGAGACTCTCTTCAACTGGCTGGGCGCCGATCTCGACGGCTGGCGCTGCCTCGACGCCTTCGCCGGCTCGGGCGCGCTCGGCTTCGAGGCGGCGTCTCGGGGCGCCAGCGAAGTGGTGCTGCTCGAACGCGACCGCACGCTGGCCGCCAGCCTGAACCAGTCGCGCGAGCGGCTGAAGGCCACCGCGCTGCGCATCGAGTGCGCCGACGCGGTCGGCTGGATGGCTGCTTGCTCGCCTCATCGCTTCGAGATCGTCTTCGTCGATCCGCCGTTCGATGCGAAGCTGTTCGAGCCGGCGCTGGCCGCGGCCGCCCGCGTCGCCGTGACCGACGGCTTCGTCTACCTGGAGGCGGACCACGAGTTCGGCGCCGAAGAGGTCGCGCCGCTGGGACTGGCCGTCCACCGCCACCTGCGCGCCGGCCAGGTCCACGCCCATCTGTTACGAGTTGCTTCGTGAGTGCGGGGCGCGGCTACACTGCGCCGAAAACGCCACGAGGGACACGCACCTTGACCTCCGTCACCCGACTCACCGCCGTCTACCCGGGCACCTTCGACCCGATGACGCTGGGCCATGAAGACCTGATGCGCCGGGCCAGCAGCCTGTTCGAGCGGCTGATCCTGGCCGTGGCGGCCGGTCACCACAAGCGCACGATGTTCACCATCGCCGAGCGCCTGGAGATCGCCACCGAGCTGGCGGCCAAGTACCCGAACGTCGAGGTGATGGCCTTCCGCGGGCTGCTGCGCGACTTCGTCGTCGGCCACGGCGGCAAGGTCGTGGTGCGGGGCCTGCGTGCGGTCAGCGACTTCGAGTACGAGTTCCAGATGGCCGGCATGAACCGACAGCTGATGCCGGAGGTGGAAACGCTGTTCCTCACGCCCAGCGATCAGTTCCAGTTCGTCTCGGGCACCTTCGTGCGTGAGATTGCCACCCTCGGCGGTGATGTCTCCAAGTTCGTGTCACCCTCCGTGCTTGACCGCTTGCGTGACCGCGTCAAGTCCGCCGAGAGCTGAACGAACCCCGCCATGGCCCTGCTGATCACCGACGAGTGCATCAACTGCGACGTCTGCGAGCCCGAGTGCCCGAACCAGGCGATCTCGATGGGCCCGGAGATCTACCAGATCGACCCGAACCGCTGCACCGAGTGCGTCGGCCACTTCGACGAGCCGCAGTGCGTGCAGGTCTGCCCGGTCAGCTGCATTCCGGTGGACCCCGCGCACATCGAGTCGAAGGAAACGCTGTGGGAGAAGTACCGGCGCCTGCAGACCAGTGCTGCCGCGTCGGCGTCGCGCTGATCAGGGCCTGGCGGGCTTCGGCGCGACGGCCCTGAAGTCCACGTCCTGAGGCGTCGACGGGCGCTTCGACTTGCCAGCCGGCTTGCTCGCGGCCTGCGCGGGCGCCTTTGCCGAACGCTCCGGTCCGAGCGAGGCGATGGCCGGCTCCTTCGCCGAACGCTTCTCCTGCGCCAGCCGCTCACGTTCCATCTCGCGGGCGCGGCGCTTCTCCGCGGCCGCCACACGACGCGCCTCGGCGCGCTGTGCCGCGCTGCGCGGATCGGTGGCATCGACCATCGTGCCCCCCGGGCAAGGCGTCTGCGAGTAGGTGCCGCCGCCACAGCGGTAGACCGGCGCAGCGGAGGCGACGGCGCTGGCGCAGGCCAGGGCCAGGGTGGGGATCCAGTGCTTCATGGCGCAGGCTCAGGGCGAGGGGGCTTGGGGCGCGGCGGCTTGGCGTGCACCTTCATCATGGCGCGCTCCATTTCGCCAGCGAGCATCAGGTCGAGCGCCGACATCGCCTGCTCGATCGACTTGTCGATGGCCTCTCGGTGTTCGGCCGAGGGCTTCTTGAGCACGTAGTTCACCACCTCGGCTTTCACGCCCGGGTGGCCGATGCCCAGGCGAAGCCGCCAGTAGTCGGCGCTGCCGAGCTGCGCGTGGATGTCCTTCAGGCCGTTGTGCCCGGCGTGGCTGCCGCCGAGCTTCATCTTCACCTGCCCCGGGGGCAGATCCAGTTCGTCGTGGGCGACCAGGATCTCGTCCGGCGCGATCTTGAAGAAGCGTGCCAGGGCTGCCACCGACTTGCCCGAGGCGTTCATGTAGGTCATCGGCTCGAGCAGCCACACCGGGCCGCCGGCCGTGCTCGCACGCGCCGCGAGGCCGAAGTAGCTGCGCTCGGGCACCAGCGTGACCTTCAGCGCGCGCGCCACCTCGTCGACGAACCAGAAGCCGGCGTTGTGCCGGGTGGCTTCGTATTCCGCGCCCGGGTTGCCCAGGCCGACCAGCAATCGGATCATGCGGCGGATTATCGACGTCGGGCGGCCATGAAAAAGCCCCGCCGTGGCGGGGCTCGAAAGGGGGATGCGGCATGTGCCGCCTTCCTCACTTCTTGTTCTGCTTCTCGTCCTTCTTGCCCTTGGCAGGCGCGGCGGCCGGCGCGGCGACCGGCGCCGGCGCGACTTCCTCTTCCTCGGACTGCGTCGAGACCGAGACGATCACGGGGTCCTTCTTGCCGTGCGTGACGACCTTGACGCCCTCAGCCAGCTTCAGGTCGCTGACGTGCAGCGACTGGCCGCGGGACAGGTTGCCCAGGTCGACGGTCAGGAACTCCGGCAGCTGCGAGGCCAGGCACTGGATCTGCACCTCGGTGACCACGTGGTTCACGAGGCACTTGTCGGTCTTGACGGCCGGCGAGTTCTCCTCGTTGACGAAGTGCAGCGGCACCTTCTTCGTGACCTTGGTGGTCTTGTCGACGCGCTGGAAGTCGATGTGCAGCACGATGGGCTTGAAGGCGTGCATCTGGTAGTCACGCAGCAGCACCTGTTCGCTCTTGCCGTTGAGTTCCATCTCGAGCAGCGACGAGTGGAAGGCTTCCTTCTTCAGCGCGAAGAAGAGGGCGTTGTGATCGAGCTCGATCATCGTGGGCGTGCCGGCACCGTAGACGATGCCAGGCACCTTTTGCGCATTGCGCAGGCGGCGGCTCGCTCCGGTGCCCTGCAACTTGCGCTCGTAGGCGACGAATTTCATGGTGACTCCAGTTGGATGTGAACGGGCGCCCGCGACCAGGCTCCCCGCTTAGAAGTTCGCGTTTTGCTCCGCGAACAGGGACGTGACGGACTCGCCGTCGGAAATGCGGCGGATGGTCTCCGCGAACAGGAAGGCCACCGACAGCTGGCGCACCTTGGCGCAGGCCTTGCCGGCGTCGTTGAGCGGGATGGTGTTGGTGATCACGACCTCGTCGAGCGCCGAGCCCTTGATGCGCTCGATCGCCGGGCCGGAAAACACCGCGTGCGTGCAGTAGGCGTAGACGCTCTTCGCGCCGCGCTCCTTGAGCACCTCGGCCGCCTTCACCAGCGTGCCGGCGGTGTCGATCATGTCGTCCATGATCACGCAATTGCGGCCTTCGATCTCGCCGATGACGTGCATCACCTCGGAAACGTTGGCCTTGGGGCGGCGCTTGTCGATGATGGCCAGGTCGCAGCCGAGCTGCTTGGCCAGCGCTCGCGCGCGCACCACGCCGCCGACGTCGGGCGACACCACGACCAGATCGCTGTAGCGCTTGCCCTGCAGGTCGGCCAGCAGCACCGGCGAGGCGTAGATGTTGTCGACCGGGATGTCGAAGAAGCCCTGGATCTGGTCGGCGTGCAGATCCATGGTCAACAGCCGCTCGACGCCGACGGCTTCCAGCATGTTCGCCACGACCTTGGCGCTGATCGGCACGCGGGTGGAGCGCGGGCGGCGGTCCTGGCGGGCGTAGCCGAAGTAGGGGATGACGGCCGTGACTCTCCTGGCCGACGCACGCTTGAGCGCGTCGACCATGATGCACAGCTCCATCAGGTTCTCGTTGGTCGGCGCGCAGGTCGGCTGCACCACGAAGATGTCGCGGGCGCGGACGTTTTGCTCGATCTCGATGTCGACTTCGCCGTCGGAGAAGCGACCGACCTTGGCCTTGCCGAGCTCGATGCCCAGGTGCGTTGCGATTTCCTGGGCCAGCGCCGGGTTGGCGTTGCCGGTGAACAGCACGGTGTTGAACAGCACGATCGCTCCGTCAGGTCTTGCCGGGCTCGTTGCGCACCGGGACGGATCCACTCGATCCGTCAGGAGATTTGGCAGGGGAGGAAGGACTCGAACCCTCGCATGTCGGAATCAAAATCCGATGCCTTAACCAACTTGGCGACTCCCCTACACCGGTCCGCCGCTTTCGCGCCGAACCTTCAACCGGTCTCAGTCCGGAGCCCAACCGACGAGCGGATGCTGCTCCAGGCTTCGGCACATGCGCCCCACCCACCCCGGCGGTAGATCCGCCGGCATCGCCGCCGTGGGTTCGGCCCCTGTGCCTGCTCTCGCGAACACCGCACTGCCCGACCCGGTCATCCGCGCGTTGCCGAAGCGACGCTGCAGGAGCTCCAGGGCAGTGACCACATCCGCGCAGTGCGCTTCGGCAGGCGGCTGCAAGTCGTTGCGGCCGAATCCGTCGAGCACGCGCCGAATGCTGCCGGCCGTGTCTGCAAGAAAGCCCGCAAGTATAACAGCTTCGGTGTCGCGCACCAGCGAAGGACTGCCGAAGATCGCACGGGTCTCGATGGACGCGGCCGGCTTGAGTACCGCCAGCCAGGCCGGCGGCACCGGCAGCGGCGTCAGCCGCTCGCCGATGCCCTCGACGAAGGCGTTGCGGCCGCCGACGAAGAAGGGCACGTCGGCGCCGAGCTTCAGTCCGAGGGTGGCGAGCCGCTCCCTGGGCCAGTTCAAGCCCCACAGCCGGTTCAGCGCCAGCAGCGTGCTCGCGGCATCGGAGCTGCCGCCCCCCATGCCGGCGCCCCAGGGCACCCGCTTGTCGAGGGAGATGTCCGCGCCCAGCGCCGTGCCGCTTTCGGCCTGCAGAAGCCGGGCGGCGCGCAGGCAGAGGTCGTCGGCGGGCAGCGCCGGGCCCAGGTCGTGGCGCTTCAACGTGCCGTCGCTGCGCCGCTCGAAATGCAGCGTATCGGCCCAGTCGATCAGCACGAAGACCGATTGCAGCAGGTGGTAGCCGTCGTCGCGACGGCCGATCACGTGCAGGAACAGGTTCAGCTTGGCCGGTGCGGCGACGTCGTACAGCGCGGTGAGGCCCATCGGCGCCTCAGCTCCGGTCCAGCTTGACGCGCACCGTCACGGCCGGCGCCATCTCGCGCACGGCGACGATGGTGTCGTCGGCGAAGCGCGCCAGGTCGACCGACCAGCCGAGCTGGCGGAAGCCGGGCGGGTTGGCCACGTGGGCGGCGCCGGGCCAGGGCCGACCGTGCAGCCAGTCGAACATCGCGGCCACCGGCAGGCTCTCGCCGAGCACCTCGCGGGTCAGCGCGTCCAGGCTCGCGAACGGCGTCTCGCCCTGCGGCGTGACGAGCACGACCCGGCCGGGCTGCCAGCGTGCCTGCGCCATCACCTGGCCGGTGGGCGTCGACAGGTCGAGCCGTCCCGCCTCAGGCGCGCCGCGCAGTTCGAACGCGGCGACGACCGATCGCGGTTGCTCCTCGCCGGTCGCATCGACCCGCAGCGCGAGGCGGCCGGAGAGGTTGTCACCGGCCAGCGGTGCCGTGTCGCGCGGCAGCGAACTGCAGGCGGCCAGCAGGCCCGCCAGCGGCAGCACCAGCGCTACGCCACGGCGCTTCACAGGTCCACCCGCAGCCGGGCGAGTGTCTCGCGAAGCACGTCGTTGCTGCTGTCGCGCGTCTTCGCCTCGCGCCACACGCGCCGGGCTTCATCCTGCTGCCCCATCACCCACAGAACCTCGCCCAGGTGCGCGGCAATCTCGGGGTCGGGACGGGCGCGGTAGGCCTGCTGCAGCAGGCGCAGCGCCTCGACGCGGTTGCCCAGCCGGTACTCCACCCAGCCGAGGCTGTCGGTGATGAAGGGTTCGCCCGGGCTCAGTTCGAGCGCCTTCTTGATCAGGTCGCGCGCCTCGCCCAGCCGCTGATTGCGCTCGGCCAGCGAGTAGCCCAGTGCGTTGTAGGCGTGATGGTGGTCGGGCTTGAGTTCGATGACCTTGCGCAGCAGCCGTTCCATCTCGTCCATGCGGTTCAGCTTCTCCGCCATCATCGACTGCTCGTACAGCAGATCGACGTCGCCGGGGAACTCGCGGTTGGCCTGCTCGAGCACCGCATTGGCGTCCTTCCAGGCCTTCACGTCGCGCAGCACCTGCGCCTCGGCCAGCAGCTTGGCGCGCGCGTCGGCAGGTGTCTTCTCCGGCACCCGGCGCACCAGTTCGCGCGCTTCCTTGAGCTTGCCCTGCCGCGCCAGCAGCGCGGCCCGCCGGGTCTGCACTTCCAGTGCCCGCTGCGGGTTGTCGATCTTCGCCAGCCAGGCCTCGGCGGCCTTGAAGTCGCGCTGCTGCTCGGCGGCCTGTGCCAGCAGCAGCCACGCCTGCGCGCGGCCCTGATCGCGCAGATCGGTCGGGTTGCTGGCCTCTTCCTCGTCCTCGTCCGAGCCGGCCGCAGCAGCTTCCTGCGGCGCCGCCTCCAGCTTCTGCAGGTAGGTCGTCAGCGCCACGGTGGCTTCGGCCGGATGGCGCAACTCGACCTGCAGCGCGCCGAGCGTCAGCCACGGCGGGGCGAGATCGGGGGCGAGCTGCGTGACGATCTGCAACTGGGCGGAGGCATCGCCATATCGCTGCGCATTGGTCAGCACGCGCACGTAGTTCAGGCGCACGCCATGGCTGTCCGGCTTGGCGCGCAGGTACGACGTGACGATGGCCTCGGCCTCCGGCGTGGTGGCGGCGAGTCCGGCGGCCAGCATCGCCACCGACTCATGGGCCGGATCGTCGGCGTGCGCCTGCTGCAGCAGTGGCAACGCCTTGGCATGGTCGGGCACCCCGAGCCAGGCGCGCGCCAGCGCGATGCGCGACGCGCTGCGCGTGGCCGGCTGGTCGATCCAGCCCTGCGTCACGCGCTCCACCAGGGCCGGCGTGCGCGCGCGGTCGCCGGTGCGCGAGAAGAAGCCGGGCAGCGACTGGATCAGCGCCGGCCGGTCGGCCTCGGCGGTGAGCTGGATCAGCGAGCGCAGCGGCTCGATCGATTCATCCGATCGGTTCAGCGCCACCAGCAGCTGGATGAGGTAGCGGTGCGCCTCGATCGACTTCGGCAGTGCGCTGCGCCAGGCCATCACCGCGGCCAGGGCCTGGTCGCCGGCGCGGGCTTGCAGTGCGATCTCGGTGGCGCGGCGGTAGAGCTGTTCGTCGCGCGTGCGCCGCGCGGCATCGAGCATCACCTGGTAAGCGGTGCCGGCTTCGCCGCTGCGCAGCTCGATCTCGCCGATCAGCAGCTGGTAGAAGAGCTGGGCATCCAGGTCCGAGTTTTCGACCTTGGCGGGGCTTGCCGCGGTCTGTGCGGGCGCGGCCGCCGAGACGCCGAGCAG
>VYMG01000345.1_pt1 | contig 11220 bp, 12 predicted proteins | sample 5115261 | NCBI WGS metagenome assembly VYMG01 (sample SAMN12291781, study PRJNA351875) | freshwater metagenome | isolation source: freshwater lake | place: USA: Michigan, Wintergreen Lake | collected 2013-08-08 | reverse complement strand
ATGGGAGTTTAAATCATCAACAAATTTAAACTCTTTCCTTAATGCTGTGTTGTACCGAAATAACTCTGTTTTGCCAACACCCTGATTATCCATCCAATAACGCAGAACTTTATTCCGAACAAATTGAGTTGTCCGTATTGCTTCATTAATGGCTTCTATCTGATTAGGTTTTGGCTTAACTTTGTATTCTAGTACAAACATTTTGACACTGCTTGACTGAGTATCAATATTTTAGCACAAAATTCTTTAAGTTGACAATACATATTTAAGCGGAGGGCGGGGCTTGTACCCAAATTTTCGGTCAACTTCTAGGCATGAATTGTAATGTCCCTACGGATATCTGTTTTTCCTTTGAAGGATTTTGTGCGCGGGGAGGAAAAACCGACGAACATCGAGACGGTTGGGGAATCGCTTTTTTTGAAGGTTTAGGTTGTCGAATTTTTATTGATGTTAAACCCTCGATCGCTTCTCCCATTGCGGCATTAATTAAAAACTATCCCATCCATTCTACCAATGTTATCGCCCATATTCGCAAAGCTACCCAAGGAGAAATTAAACTAGAAAACTGTCATCCTTTTCGGCGTGAATTGTGGGGAAAATATTGGGTTTTTGCTCATAATGGTCATTTAGAAAATTTCTCACCGGCTGCGGGAGATTTTTATCAACCGGTTGGGGACACGGATTCAGAAAAAGCTTTCTGTTTAATTCTTAATACCCTGCGAGAGACTTTTCCCCAGGGCAAACCTTCCCTAGAACAACTTTATCAAGTCCTAAAAACTATCACAAACTCTATCGCTTGTCAAGGAATTTTTAATTATCTTTTATCCGATGGTGAACATTTTTTTGCCCATTGTTCGACGAAATTAAGCTATATAATCCGTCAGTATCCTTTTGCCGCCGCTCATTTAATCGATGAAGATGTTAGCGTTGATTTTCAAGCTTTAGCTCGTCCGAGCGATCAAGTAGCAATTATTGCCACTACTCCCTTAACTGATAATGAAGTTTGGACAGCGATTAATGCAGGAGAATTATTAGTTTTTCAGGAGGGCGCAGCAATTTTAAGTTAATCTTACCAGTGGTCACTTTGTCGAGATTTTTCTAAATCAATTAACTGAGTTTTTAGCCCTAACCAATCTAATTGATTGGTTAGGCAATCTGACCTGATTTTTCCCGCTTCTAGATAAATGACTCGCTCGGCAAATTCCTCTAAAAAATCCAGTTGATGATTGACCATAATTATCGTCATTGAACTTTGATTATTTAATACTTCTAATAACCTGTTGGCCGTGCCTGTATCCAGAGCAGAGGTGGGTTCATCTAATAACAGTATGCTCGGTTCTAACAGCAAGGATCTGGTAATTGCCACCAATTGTCTTTGTCCTAAAGATAATTCTAACTCCCCGCGCTCAAACCACTGTTCGGGAATTTTTAATAGGGATGTCCAACGGTCAATTCTCTGATTAATTTCAGCAGGGGTAAGTTTTTTTAATTGCAAAGGATAAGCGAGGGCATCTCGAACAGTCATTCCTAATAACTTCGATTCTTGGAGCAATAAAACTATCTGTTGTCGCAGGGAAATAACTGGTATTTCCTTAATCGATTTACCTTGAAAATAAATATTTCCCGTGCTGGGTTCTTGCAAACGATTTAACAAGCGCAAAATAGTCGTTTTTCCTGCCCCAGATGCTCCGACAATAGCTAACTTTTCTCCTTGCTTGACGCTAAAAGTAATATCTTCTAATAGATAAGCACTTCCTCGTCTTACCGCTAAATTAACCTGTTGTATTTCTAAAATCAAGGTGAGTTTTTTCCTTACTTAGTTTAAAGTTATTATATAATGAAAATAGCCCAATGAGTTCGGCAGGTATTCCCCATGGTTAGTCAAGTTAACAAAACCGAGATTATCTATCCTGAGAGCGATGGTAAACCGATGGCAGATAATACTAAACAATTCCACTGGATAGTAACGATTAAGCAGAATCTCGACTGGTTATATATCGATGATCCCCATGTATTTGTAGCGGGGGATCTGTTATGGTATTCCGTGGAAGGCCAGCCGAAAATTGCCGCCGCTCCTGATACGATGGTAGTATTTGGCAGACCGAAAGGCGATCGAGGTTCCTACAAACAATGGCAAGAAGATAATCTTGCTCCTCAAGTCGTCTTTGAGATTCTTTCTCCCAGTAATACCTCCATCGAAATGGCCAAAAAATTGCTATTTTATGATCGCTATGGAGTCCAAGAATACTACGTCTATAATCCCGATGATAATAGTCTAGAAGCTTGGCAGCGAATTGGTGACAGTTTAGACAGTGTTAGTGAGGTTAATAATTGGGTGAGTCCCCGTTTAGGCATTCGTTTTGACTTAACCGACGAGTTAAAAATTTATCGTCCTGATGGAACTCAATTCTCGTCCTACAGCGAAATTAATCAACTACTGGAACAGGAAAAGCAACGGGCAGAAAATGAACGCCAACGGGCAGAAAATGAACGCCAACGGGCAGAACAGGTCAATCAGCAGTTAGTAGAAATGGAAGCAAAATTGCAAAAATATCGGCAACTTTTTGGGGAATTACCTAACTAAAATTTGAACTAGCGACGGGAGTATAACAAAAAAAGAGGACAGGTTAGTCCTCTTAACAAGATTAGTTTTCGCTAAATATTAAACACAGAATGATTGCCAGGCCTAGTAGGCTAGACCCATACTGCGGGTGGTTTCTGCTCCGAGATAAACCCGAATGCTTAGGAAATCCGTCGGACAAGCCGTTTCGCAACGTTTACAACCAATACAGTCTTCAGTGCGGGGGGAGGAGGCAATCTGGGCAGCTTTACAGCCATCCCAGGGAACCATTTCCAGCACGTCGAGGGGACAAGCCCGAACGCATTGGGTGCAACCGATACAGGTATCGTAAATTTTAACGCTATGAGACATTGAATTATGACTCCTTACCGAGTGTTCTCCATGTTAAATTTCGGGTTTATCGGTTAGTTTACCTTACAGCGATCTGTTCATCGCTCGATCGGTGACATAACTTTAAACTCTGTAACACTTGGGGCCAAATGGCGATCGCTAGTCGGGGATCGGGTAATCCTAAAATAGCCTTAAAGAATTGCTTGCCGGGGTTACGGGGGGAACCGAAAAAGGTAATCTGGATCGCAAGATAATTTATTTCGTTTGCCAGTATGACAGAAATAGCGATCGAATCGATCCTACAGGAAAATCGGCTGTTTCCTCCCAGTGCCGAATTTTCTCAGAATGCCACCATTAAAAGCTTTGAAGAATACCAGCAACTCTACGCCAAAGCCAAGGCCGATCCCCCGGCTTTTTGGGCCCAATTAGCCGAAAAAGAATTACATTGGTTTGAAAAATGGTCAGAGATTCTTGACTGGCAGCCCCCCTTTGCTAAATGGTTCGTCAACGGCAAGATTAATATTTGTTACAACTGTATTGACAGACATCTCACGACATGGAGACGCAATAAAGCCGCCATTATTTGGGAAGGAGAACCGGGAGACAGCCGCACCATTACCTACGAACAGCTACACCGAGAAGTATGTCAATTTGCCAACGCTTTAAAGGAATTAGGCGTAAAAAAAGGCGATGTGGTCGGAATTTATATGCCGATGATTCCCGAAGCAGCGATCGCCATGTTAGCCTGTGCCAGAATTGGCGCGCCCCACAGTGTAGTTTTTGGGGGATTTAGTGCCGATGCTTTGCGCGATCGTCTTAATGATGCGGCTGCTAAGGTGGTAATCACTGCCGATGGTGGTTTCCGTAAGGATAAAGTAGTTGCCCTCAAGGAACAGGTAGATCTGGCTCTAGCCGATAATAGCGCCCCCAGTGTGGAAAAAGTTCTCGTTGTCCAGCGCAGCAAGGAACCCATCAATATGGTTGCCGATCGCGATTACTGGTGGCATGATCTACAAAAACAGGTATCTGCTAACTGTCCGGCCGAACCCATGGATAGCGAAGATATGTTATTTATCCTCTACACCAGTGGTTCCACCGGCAAACCGAAAGGAGTCGTCCACACCACCGCCGGTTATAATCTCTACACCCATATCACCAGCAAATGGATTTTTGACCTGAAAGACACCGATGTTTACTGGTGTACTGCCGATGTGGGTTGGATTACTGGCCATAGTTATATCGTTTACGGACCTCTCTCCAATGGTGCAACCACGGTAATGTATGAAGGGGTTCCCCGTCCCTCTAATTTAGGCTGTTTTTGGGATGTAATTGAGAAATATCGCGTTAATATCTTTTATACTGCCCCCACTGCCATCCGCGCTTTTATCAAAATGGGTGAAGATATCCCCAATAGCCGGGATTTATCCTCTTTGCGCTTACTGGGAACCGTGGGAGAACCGATTAACCCAGAAGCGTGGATGTGGTATCACCGGGTTATCGGTAAGGAAAAATGTCCGATTGTCGATACTTGGTGGCAAACGGAAACCGGGGGAATTATGATTACTCCCTTACCCGGGGCAATTGCCACCAAACCGGGGTCAGCAACCCTACCTTTTCCCGGTATTATGGCCGAAGTGGTGGACTTAGAGGGCAATCCCACCCACGCGAATGAGGGGGGTTATCTGGTGGTCAAACATCCCTGGCCCGGTATGATGCGAACAGTCTATAAAAATCCCGATCGCTTCCGCAATACCTACTGGGAACATATCGCCCCCAAAAATGGCCAATATCTCTATTTTGCCGGGGATGGTAGTCGTCAGGACGAAGACGGTTATTTCTGGGTAATGGGGCGCGTCGATGACGTGATGAGCGTTTCTGGCCACCGTTTAGGGACAATGGAGATCGAATCAGCTTTAGTATCTCATCCCGCGGTAGCGGAGGCGGCTGTAGTGGGACGACCGGATGAAATTAAAGGGGAAGAAGTCTATGCTTTTGTGACTCTCGAGGGGCATTATGAAGCGAGTCCGGAGTTAGCGCAAGCATTAAAGGATCACGTTGTCAAGGAAATTGGCATTATTGCTCGACCGGGAGAAATCCGTTTTACCGATGTGCTGCCAAAAACGCGATCGGGTAAAATTATGCGTCGTCTCTTGCGAACTTTAGCATCAGGTCAAGAGATTTCTGGTGATACTTCTACTCTAGAAGATCGATCGGTTTTGGATAAATTACGGGAAGGTGCGTAATTTAATTGCTGGTTTTTCCTAGTAGTTAGGGTGAGGAATTAAGAGTTAATCTTATCTCACTCTAACGGGAGTGATTCTCGGTGAACATATTTGCTCAAGCAGCAAAGCTATAGCTAATAATAAATCCTGTTTAAAAGGTATAGGGGAAGTGGGAAGTGGGAAAAAACAATCCATAACTTGGGAGTTAATCACACGATTAAAAACGGATTTGGTATAATGATAAAGATAATAGCCAAGAGAAATTATAGGAGTTTAATCAATGACCATCACTACTACTACCGATAATGATTTAAAAAGACTAGAAGATTTAATCCTCAATGGACAGAAGATAATCGAACATCGATTCAACGAAATCGACAATCGACTCACTACCATGGACAATCGACTCACTACCATGGACAATCGACTCACTACCATGGACAATCGACTCACTATCATGGACAGTCGACTCACTACCATGGAAACTCGACTCATTGAGGTGGACAATCGACTGACTACCATGGACAATCGACTCACTACCGTGGAAACTCGACTCACTACCACGGAAACTCGACTGATTGAGGTGGACAATCGATTGAAGGGGATTGAGAATGGACAAGCGGAAATGAAAGCTGATGTCAAAACTATTCAAAAAGATACTACCGATTTAAAGATTGAACTCACGGAAGTTAAAGGTGATATTAAAACTCTTGATAGTAAATTTGATGACATGAATAAACGCTTAGAGAAAGTCGAAGGAACCCAAAAGAATCAAATTTGGACATTGATAACTGTCTTAAGTGGTTCCCTACTAGCTGTGGGATTTAGAAGTTTTTTTATCGACAATAATCCCTAATCTCAGAAAAAGAATTGCTATAATTTGCTCACTAAAACAATGAAAAGTGATCGCCTAATTCTCCGTCCTTGGCAACTCCCCGCAGACAAAGAGTCTTTTTTTCAGATCTATCAAAATTCCGAAGTCACTTATTTTTTACCTAGAATTCGTCAGTTAGCCACGGATATTGAGAGTTTAAATGCCCATTTTTCCGAAAGATTACCAACTATTCGTAATCAGGGTAATGGCAGCGATTGGTGGGCAATGATCGATCAAAAAAATAATCAGATTATCGGTTCGATAATTTTACAGAATTTGCCCGATAACCACGGTTATCCTACCCCAGATAGCGAAATTGGTTGGCATTTACGGCGCGATTATTGGGGACAAGGATATATAACCGAAGCGGCTAAAGTTATTCTAGAATACGGCTTAATCACCTTACAATTGCCGATTATCTACGCAGTGGTTAATCCCGATAATTATCGCTCAATTCGTGTCACCGAAAGACTAGGAATGCAATCAATGGGATTAACGAATAAATACTACGACACTGAAGCACTTTTATTCTCGATCGCAGCTTAAAGTTCATTAATAATTATTGATTGTTTCTTATTTTATAGCTGCTGTGGTGGTCATGCTAAACCCATTCTTGCTCAAAAAGCAAAAAGGGAAATATATTCCCTTTTTCTAGCTTTTATGGCTCAATATGCTAAACGATTTCGGGTTTAACACCTCTTTGGTCGAGAATTTTCTGTAATTCAGCTTCGTCGGTTTTGGTCAAAGAAGTGCGTAACACTTTACCTCCGTAGGGGGCCACTTCATCGAGGACCTTATCGGGGGTAACTTTTTGGACGAGAACAAAGAGAGCAGATGTACCTGGCTGCATGGTTTCTCCCAATTCCCGCATAAAATTGTCATCCACACCGATATCAGTTAAAGCACCTCCCAAAGCGCCACCAGCAGCACCGAGGACAGCCCCTAATAAAGGGGATAAAAAGAGCATTCCGATTAATAATCCCCAGAAACTGCCACTTGCCGCTCCTGCTGCCGTTAAATTGACCGCTTGCTTGAGTTTAATCTGGCCATCTTTGTTTTTAACCACTACGGCAGCATCTTCTAACTCGATGAGATGTTCCTGTTGCAGTTTAGCCAAAGTTAAACGAACTTCTTCTGCTTTAAATTCGTCCTCATAGGCGATGACAAATAGATCAGCCATAGTTTTTCCTCGATTATTAGTAAATAAAACCTTTATACACTACTTTTGCCGGATTAAAACGTTTGAGGTATTCTCCGATACCTCAAACCCATGGAGATTAGGTGTCATAAATACGAGCTTCAAAAGCATCGGGATTTTCTTGACAGTATTCCTCAAAATAGGTTTTTTCCGGTTTTTTAGCGCGTTGGTGTGCCAATTCTGCCTGTAATTCCTCAACAATATCCCAAGCTGCGGCACAATCGGGAGAATTTCCCCCTTTTTCAGCACATACTGCCCGGGCAATATCTCTAGCTTTGATAATCTCCGCTTCTAAATCAAAACTGCGGGGCTTTTCGACGGCGTTACCTTTATGGAGGATGTCACTAACAGATATAACACCGAGTAAATCACCTTTAATTACCGGTGCGAAACGAATACCGGTATTAGCAAATAAGCGAGCTACATATTCAACCCCGAGGTCGGGATTAATCACGATGCAGGGTTTGCTCATCACTTCATAGACTCGCACTTTTTGCGGATCTTGACCGAAAGCGACGACTTTATAGACAATATCGGTTTCAGTGATAATTCCGTAAGCATCTTCATCGTGACGGCGATCAACAATAAGAGTTCTAATGTTCTTTTCTCTCATCAATTGTACCGCTTTGGCAACGGTTTCAGAACCTTTAATCTTGGCCACCTCCGTGGTCATAATTTCGGCTGCTTTCATGGTCATAGTTGGAGAAGTTAAGTTGTGCCTTTGTTATTTTAGGGTATATCCTTGTCAAAAATCCAAGAATCTCATCTGCAAGATTTCTAGTTCCAAGGACGCAAAAAATAAGAAACTAACATCAAACAGCCGACAATATTGCCCAGCAATAAGCGGGCTACCTTGAAATAGTTATCTTTGGTATAATACTGGGCTAAGAGGATCAAGAAAGGAATAGCTGTAGCTGTATAGCGAGTCGAATAATAATGGGTAATTTTAAAAGCTGTAGCGGCAACTACGATCACGGCAACATTTAAAAACAGAAATTTACTATCTCTCTTGTGATCTCGGCAATTGTTGAGGCTGGCAATCAGAAAAAGAATTCCAAAGGCAAGTAGACAGGAGGAAGCTAAATAGAAAAAGAAACTTAGCAAAGTAGGATCGGGAATAATTTTCTTGAAAACGTGGTAGGCTGGACGAATAGAAAGGATTTTAAAGAGAGCGTTGCCTAGGAAGCTGCTGACCAAGACAGATATTATTATCACCTTATTCAAACTGAACCATTTGGGAGCGAGGATAAATAATAAAAGACCGGTGTAGGCAAAGGAAAGAAATCCGTTGACCAGAGAATATCCAGAAGATAATGAACTTTGGCCGGGGGGAACTAATCCACCCCACACGCTAAAAACAATAGCGGGTAAAATTCCAGAAGTTAACCAGCATAATAGTAAAGGTTGCCAAGATTTTTTTGAGGAACTAATTGTTAGTATTGGCAAGATAAACACTAAAACGAGAAAAGTTTGTCTGCCTAGGATTGCTATCCCTAAACATAATCCGCTCAGAGCAGCTATTCCTAAGCTCATTTGCTGGTTATCTTCAATTTTTTCTAGAGCTATAAATATCAAGAAAACTGCTAAGGTTGCCAAGAGCATAGCAGGGATTTCCGTGAGAGCCATGCCCGTAATTACCCAAATTATCGGTAGGCCCATAATTGCCAAACTAGAGACTATTGACCGGGGAATTTTGCAAATTTTTTGCAGGGTTAAACTGAGGACTAAAATTAACAGTAATAAAAGAAGAATATTAACCAATCTAATGGCAGGGGCTTGCAAATTGGTCAAGGGCTGAAAGATATAATGAATTATCGGGTATAGTGGACCTGGGGCTGATTGTCCTGTACCGCGTAAGAATCGATAGGATAAACCGTATTGATTTAATAAATCTACTAACGGCAAGTGATAAACTTCATCATAAACGAGAGCATGGGGAGAAAGAAGTACACAGGTCAATAAAACCACCAAACCGATCAAATTGACCAGGACACTTGCTAGTTGAGGGGGATTAAAATCCTTAGTCATTTTCAGCATATTCATAATTTCGTGTCGAGGAAATTATTTTCCTAAGATTATGCTCTATTTCATTGGGTTTGTCCAGAAGAAAATCGGGACGGCTTCAGGATGGCTGACGGCTAAAAAACCGCTCCCTGATTAACGCCATTCTACCAGTTGTCGTTCTTGGACAACCAAACCATATACTGTCTCGGTTTGACGGGCTAAATTCGCCCAATGAAAGCGTTTTTCTAGGTCTTCGTAGGCGTTATTAACTAATTTTTGGGCGTATTCGGGATGATTTAAAACCTCTAAAATGCCCCAAGCGAGGGAATCAGGATTATTGACCCGGGTGACAATTCCCGTTTGGCCATGACGGACAACTTCGGGAAAACCGCAGGTATCGGAAACTACCACGGGAACCCTAGCGGCGAAACTTTCCAGGGCGACAATGCCAAAAGGTTCGTAAAGACTGGGAAAAACGGCACAATCGGCCACGGTTTGGAAGCGATCGAGGTTTTCATCGGACATAAAGCCCGTAAAATAACAATGATGCCAGATACCGAGATGCCAGGCCTGTTGTTTGAGTTTGTCGGTATTGCCGCCACCGATAATGACAAATTTAGTTTGACCCTCGGTCTGGACGAGGACTTTTGGGGCAGCGTTGAGTAACACCGAAACCCCCTTTTCAAAGGTCATACGCCCGACGTAATAGACGATTTTTTCGTGATCTTGGGCATATTGACGACGAAAAGCTTGGTAATCAAAGTTAGGATATCTTTGCTTTTTCTCGGCCCGAATACCGTTATAAACCACATCGATTTTATCCCAGGGTGCGCCCAAAGCCCGATGGACTTCATGACGCATATAGCCGGTGCAGACGATAATGCGCCAAGCATTATAGACGAGGGTTCCCTCTTTGCTGCCGATATAGCGTTGGGTGTCGGTGTGCAGTCCGTTATAACGTCCGTATTCCGTGGCGTGAATAGTGGCAATCAGGGGTATTTTAAAGAGATGTTTCATGGCAATGGCTGCATCCCCTACTAACCAATCGTGGGCATGAACAAGGTCAAATTTTCCGTATTCGGCGATTAGTTTGCCGCCCTGTTGCCCCATGCTGTTATTCATGTTGACCACCCAATGGAAAAAGTCATTGCCGGGGGGTACGGGGACGCGGTGGATGTGAATGCCTTCGACCAGTTCGTAACTGGGGGCCTGACCGAATTCGATCGTGATTAAATGGACTTCATGACCGAGTTTGACGATTTCGGGATAGAGTTCAGCGACATGACGGGCGATACCGCCCACTAATCGCGGTGGAAATTCCCACGCTAACACTAAAATCCTCATTTTTCCCTAACCTCGACCTGATTTAAGCTGGTAAGTAATCATTACATCCCCATGGTATCTATTTTGGCGCTGCTTTCTTCCTCTAATTGCCACTCTCCCCGTGCGAGTCTTGAGAGGATTTCTTGTCGCCACTTGCTTAATTGTTCCTGAAAAGCGGCCCTTTGTAGATCGTTGCGCCAGAAAATTAGGGCTGATTCGCCAGTTTGCGGATAATAATTTTTACGCTCTCCAGCGACGCGGAAGCCAAAATGCTCGTAGAGTGCGATCGCTGACTGGTTCGACACCCTCACCTCTAGCGTAGCCCTTTCCAGTTGTCTTTGTACAGCCTTCTCCAGAAGTTTGTAGAGAAGCAGTTTTCCTAATCCTTGTCTTTGATAGTCGGGATAAATTGCCAGAAGGGTAATATGCGCTTCTTCGAGAATTGCCCAAAAACAAGCCAATCCGATGATGGTTTCCGGATTGCTGGGTAGGGAGAGAATTAATAATTCACTGTTGGGGTTGTTTAATTCCCGTTCATAACCAGATAGGGTCCAAATACCGCCGAGACTGGTGCGATCAAGGGACTCCATCCCGGCAATATCTGCGTATTTTGGGGTTTTAAGCTCGATTTTTGGCATTTATCGGGGAACGGGTGGAGATAGGGGATGGGGGATGGGGGATAGGGGAT
>VYMG01000344.1_pt1 | contig 11241 bp, 10 predicted proteins | sample 5115261 | NCBI WGS metagenome assembly VYMG01 (sample SAMN12291781, study PRJNA351875) | freshwater metagenome | isolation source: freshwater lake | place: USA: Michigan, Wintergreen Lake | collected 2013-08-08 | reverse complement strand
GGTAGGAACTGTGGCAGTTCAGGCACTCGACGAAGGAAAGCACGCTCTTGTCCGCTGCCCAGATCCCATCCAGCCGAGACACCATGAAGAACGCCTGGTCGAAGCCCAGTTCCGACGAAGGGTGCGTGGCGCGGTGATGGCGGTAGGCGGTGATCAACGCATCCGCGGGCAGAAAGCCGTCACCGGTCAGGCGACGGTAGTGGGCGGCGAGCAGACTGGCCTCCGCCTGGAGGCGCCGGCTGGTCTTGAAAAGGAAGTCCTCGGAGTACTGCGGACGTCCGATGGGCGCCGGGTACTGCTTGCAGTAGACCGCCCGGCCGATGTAGCCGGGCGTCAGGCTCGTGATGAACGAGATGGTGCGGTGGTGGGCGCCCAGCATGGCGCACTGGCGCGCCGTTTCGAGCGCACGGAGGCTGGCTGCCGTCGTGCTGAGCACGGATCACCACCCCTCGGACGCTCAGGCGTCGGCGATGCGCGTGGAACGGACCGTCGCCGGACGTGCCGAGGCGATCGCGGGGGCGACGGCCGGCGGCAGGGCCAGCAGCGCAGACAGGTCGCTGCGTGGAAGGAACAGCGCTTGGTCGCCGAGGCCGCAGACGAAGCTGAGCAGTTCGTCGGGCGCGCGACTGACGATGGCGGCGAAGTCCTGGCGGGCCAGCCCGAAGCTGCAAACGGCGCCGCCCATGTCGCGGAGCGCAACGTCGCGCATGAGCAGGAGGAGGTTCAGATTGGCTCGCTGAACCTGCGAGAGTGAGGTTGCGTGATCCATGATGTCCGTCCGGTCTGCCGTGTGGCGGGTTGACGCGGGCGGCATGCGGACCCAGCGTCAAGTCGAAACGGCGGTGCCGTGGCGACTTGAGCGAAAGATTACCGATTCCTGGCGTTCGATGTCAACGAGAATTGGCGTTACATATACATTGCAAACAGACTAGACGACTATTGAAGTAAATTAGTTAGATCGTATGTCGTCAGTATCTGGATGTGAATGCGCGGGCTGAGGCAAATCAAAGTCGGCAATCCGCGTTTCGTGGGCCGTCGGCTGGCCGCCCCGAGGGGGGCTCGTTCGCGGAGGTCAAGTGGCTGCCGCTGAGCCTGCGAACCCGACCTGCAGGGCGTTGAAGATCGACAGCGGGCGCGTGGGCTTCTCGAACAGCAGGGCGCGGTAGGACGCGCCCACCATCACCAGTTCTTCCTCGCTTGCAAGCCCGGTCGCGATCTGTCCGGTCAGGATCACAAGCGGGCCTGACGGTACGCGCACCCGGATCTGCGACAACAGATCCTTGGCCGTGTTGTCACCCAGCAGCCAGTCCACCACGAACCCATCGAAGTGCTCGGCTTCCATGGCAGTGAGCAGGCTGGTGGCGCAGTCGAACGGCTTGGCGTCCAGCCCTTTGGCGCTGAGAAAGTCGACGATCGACTGCGCGGAGTCGTTGTCGTCATCGAGGACGGCCACCCGCCGTGGGGGCGCGCGTTCGAACAGCAGGCGGGCGAGCTCGTAACTCGGCTTGTCGGCCACTTCGGAAGCCGGCGCAACGGTCCACTGGCCGCTGGTGTCGTCGCGCAGCGCGACCATCGGCCCGATCCGGCCGGTGAGCGGTTCCCCGACCGGCCAGATCGTGCACGGGATGGGGGCGCCGCCGAAGGGCAGGGTGGCAGGCACGCCCGGTTCGTCCGCCAGCGCCGCCAGGATCGGGATCAGCGGTTCATGGAAGTGGTTCGCGAGCTGCTTGATCTCGTCGATCGTCCACGGGGCGTCCCCCAGCATGCGCCGCCGGACCTGGGTGTAGGACATACCCAGTGCTGCCTCGAGCGCGCGAATGCGCTGCCGCTCGGCCACGCCGTGCCGATCCAACATGGACTCGATGAAGGCAGCGAGGGCCCGGTGCCGGTCTTCGGCGGAGTGTTCGCCCGCCATGCCTAGCCCAACCGGGGGAGCGCAAAGTTTGCGTTCGGAGTCATCATTTATCGCCGCTCAGAGCAAACGAAAGCCCGGGTTTCTGGACTTGCGTTGATCCTTCTTCTTGTCCCTCCCCGCAACCGGCGCATGCTACGCGAAATTGCAGGGGTGGTCGCCTCGGATCGACCACAGGACACGGAGCGATGAGGTGGGCAGTTCGGCATCCCGGACTTCCTACTCCGGACCGGGAAGCTTAGGCCCATTGGTGCCGTTGTGCACGGGCAGAAAACGACCGCTCGCAAAAAAGAAAGGACGCCGCGGGTGCGGCGTCCTTGCTGGGGTGGAGACTGCCCTCGAGGGGCAGTGCGATGCGGGTCAGGTGGCTTCGGCGAGTTCGGACCACTCCTTGGCGCCCTGGTCAAGCAGACGCCCGCCGATGGCTTCCAGTTCGGTCGAGCGGTCGTACAGATCGACCTCCTGTGCGTAGCCCGTCACGGCGTTCACGAGGCCAAAGCCCGTGAGGTCGCCGTCCTTGATCAGCGCACGCAACACGCCGGCCTTCTCGTGCTCCTGCAGCAGGTACTTCACCGCCAAGCGCTCCACGCTCTTGACCGGGTCGCCCACCAGCTTGATGCCCATCGTCTTGCGCATGCGCTCGGCGATCAGCGAGAAGGTGGCCTGCGACACGGCCGCCTGGACGGTGTCGCGCACCTTCAGGAAGAAGGCCGCGTCGTCCGCAGCCAAGGTGTCTTCCTTGAAGAACGTGACTTCGTCGGGCGAGGTCTCGGTCATGCGCCCGATGTGGGTCTTGCGCATCGCCTGGTCGGCTGCGATCAGCCCGTTGCTGCACAGCAGCCGGAAGATGAGCGGGCTCACCGACAGCGAGCCTTGGCCGGTCTCCGAGTTGCTGATGACGACGCCGGCGTGCACCACGTCGCCCGGCTGCAGTTCGAACTGCACGCGGGACGTCACGACCTTCAGGTACATCCGGCTGTCGGTGACCTCGCACGACTCCACGCGGGCCCCGGGCAGTTCGCGCAGCATCGGGTAGACGTGCGCGAGCAGATCGTAGTTGTCCAGGCGGCGGTAGCGGTCGGACAGGAACGCCCGCGCGTTGCCGTCCAGCGTGCGCACCATGCGCTGTTCCGGCTGCGAATGCAGCCAGGTGTCGATGTTGCGATCCAGCAGCGTGGGCTGCTCGGCGCGCATGCGCTCGAAGTAGGCGTACGGGATCTTCAGGCGGTCCGCGAGCTGCCGGCGGCAGTTCTCGGTGGTCCTGAAGGTCCGCACGCCATCGCCGGTCTCGATGTTGAGCACCGAGCTGCCGCTCTCGCTGGTGATGTGGTGCATCAGCTGGGTCGGCACGATCATGTCCTGCTTCGTTGCGAGCTGCCGCTCGAGTTCGGTGGCGAGGTCGACGAGGGAACGTCCGTACTTCATGGAGATCTCCAGATGAAATACGGGGACGGCTCTACCCCTTGAGCGGGGAAGCGCGTCCCCGCGGGGTGGTGGGCTCAGCGTGGCTGAGCGGTGATGCGGCGCGGCGGCGTGGCCGTCGTGCGCTTGGATTGAAGGGCTACCTTTGCTGTCGATCAGCGTGGCCTGGCAGCTGCCACTGGGAAACCTCTTTCGCTGCGCCCACGGAGGGACACAAGGAAAGAGGGTGGCATTGCTGCCACCCCAAAAGACTACGCCGCCCGCTTGTCCTTGGCAAGCGAGGCGAGCCAGATGTCGGCCCAGTCCGTGCCGGCCTGGCGAGGCACGAAGACTTCCACCGTGCGATGCAGACCTGCCTTGCGTGCCTCGCGAGCCAGGCGTTGCGCGAGCAGGTAAGCCGATGACTGGCCGGCGAACTCGGCGTTGGCGTCGTTGTCGGCATAGATGCACACGCGCTGCACGCGCTCGGGCACCCACAGGCGTTCCAGGTTGCCGCAGTTCAACGCGGCCCAGGTCGGCTTGCCCGTGCGCAGGCGCACCGCCAGCGCGGTCTCGATGCCTTCGGTGATCGCAAGTTCGTCCGTGGCCTCGTCCAGGCGCACGGCCGCTCCATTGATGCCCGCAGACAGGAGCTTCTTGGACTGGTCACCCAGTGCCTTGCGCCCGTCCTTCAGGTAGGTGCGGTGCAGCGTGACGGCTTGCCCGTCGATCCCTTGCACACACGCGAGCATCGCGGGATAGGTCGCGATCAGCTTCGAGCGCTTCTGTCCGGGCTGCTTCTCGTAGTAGCCCAGCGCCGGATGAAACCGCAGCGTCTTCGGATACGCAGGCTGGTCGATGCCGCGGTTGCGCAGGTAGCGGTCCACCTCGTCGCCGGCGGCGACCGGGGTCGCCTGCAGCCAGGTCTGGTGGCACAGCTTCTTCATCCGCTCCAGCGACGGCCCCGACAGCCCGGGTGCCGCCACAACGCGTGCCGTGCCGAGCATCTTCTCGATTTCGTCCAGCAGTTCGCCGAACCGTCCTCCGCGCACGGCATGGGCCAGCTTCAGGCCTCCACCGGCACCGCAGGCGCGGCAGTGGTAGTTGCCTTCGCCGAACTTGTCCGTGTACTGGAAGCGGTCGGTGCCGCCGCAGCCGTCGATCGGGCAGGGCAGGTTCTTGCCCTTGAGGATGTCTTCGTCGACGCCCAGGTTGCGCAGGAGGGACGTCCAATGCCCATGCGCGCGGGACTTCAAGTCCTTCACGCGCACTTCAAAGTCATTGCTCATGGTCTTGTCCGATGAGTCGGCCTCCTCGGCACCTGTCGCCCACCTCGAGAGTGAACGCCGTGCGCCGAGGACACCTGGGTTGTTGATTCAGCCGCAGCTGCCGACGTGGTTGCATTCGGAGCAGCGCTCGCAGCCGTCGACGCGCTGAAGGGCGCGGGCCCCGCACTCGGGGCACTGGCGGCCGCGGGTCACGAAGCTCGATGAAGCCGGCTGCGATGCCAGGCCGTCGGCCGAGGCCACACCGCCTTCGCAGTCCCACTGCAGCTCCAACTGCCGTGACAGGCGTGCGGACAACTCGAGCACCGGTATCTGCTCGCCCTCGGCATTCAGGAACCCGCGCTTGGCCAGCATCTGCTGGAGCCAATAGCCGATCGCCGCGACTTCGGAGTCGTGCCAGCGCCGGGCCATGTGACCGTCGCCGCGCTGGACGCTGCCGCACTGGACCGGGCCCTTGTCCCAGACCACCTCGCGCATGTTCTTCAGCGCCTTCTCGATCGAGCCGCCGGAGCGCCCCACCATCGAGAGCATGCGCATGTTCGACGCGATCCATTGCTGGCCCTCGTCGCGCTGACCTGCCGGCATGAAGAACTCCACCGGCCGTTCGATGACGACCTGCCGACCGTTGACGATGCCCGCAACGCGCATGAAGTTGATGGTCAGGTAGACCGACTTCTTGCCTTCGCTCGTGTGGTACTCGACCTTCGAGGTCACGCCTTCCAGATCCCCCTCGGGTCGACTGTCGAACTGCTTGCGCAGCGGATCGTCGTCCTGAGCCGGCCTTCCCGTCTGCGCGGTTTGCTCACCCTCGACGCTCAAGACGGAACCGGTGACCGCATTGGGTCTGAACGTCGCCAGCCCCTTGATGTCGGCCTTCCAGGCCCAGAGGTACAGGTCCTTGAACTGCTCGTAGGGATAGTCCGCCGGGACGTTGACCGTCTTGGAGATGGCGGTGTCGATGCAGGAGGCGACCGCCGCGACCATCGCGGCGTGATCCATGGCGCTCATCTCGAGCGCCGTGACGAAGGCGGATGTCAGCGGGGCTGCTTCGCCCTTGAGGCGGCGGTACAGCCGCCATGCGTGGTCCTCGACCTCGTACGCCTGGATGCTGCCGTCGGGCATGCGCTTCTTGCGCGTGTACAGCCAGCTGAACGCCGGCTCGATCCCGTTGCTCACGTTGTCCGCGAACGCCAGGCTGATGGTGCCGGTCGGCGCGATTGACAGCAGGTGCGAGTTGCGGATGCCGTGCCGCCGGATCTGCTCCCGCAGATGTTCCGGCAGGCGTGATGCGAAGGTCCCGCGCGACAGGTACAACTCGGCGTCGAACAGCGGGAAGGGTCCACGCTCGCGCGCGAGGTCGATGGAGGCCTGGTAGGCCGCATCTCGCAACACCTCCGCGATCCGTCGGGACTGGCCGCGTGCCTCGGGCGTGTCGTAGCGCAGCCCGAGCATCACGAGCGCGTCACCCAGGCCGGTGAAACCCAACCCGACGCGACGCTTGTCCATGGCCTGCTGCTTCTGTTGCGGCAACGGCCAGACGGTGGCGTCGAGCACGTTGTCGAGCATGCGCACTGCGGTTCCGACCACGTGGGCGAAGGCTCCCTCGTCGAACCTCGCGTTCGGCTCGAACGGGTCGACCACGAAGCGGGTGAGATCGATGGAGCCCAGGCAGCAGCAGCCATAGGCCGGCAACGATTGCTCGCTACACGGATTGCAGGCTTCGATCCTTTCGCAGTACGACAGGTTGTTGTCGCGGTTGATCGTGTCGATGAAGAGCACGCCGGGTTCTGCGTGGTCGTAGGTGGACCGCATGATCTGGTCCCACACGGCCCGCGCCTTGACGGTTCGATAGACCCACGGGCCCTGACCGGCGTACAGCTGGTAGGCGCCCGCGGCCACCTGGGCGGCCCCGGGCTGCGCGTCGTGCTTCAGGTCGATCTCGCCGTCGTCGACTACGGCCTGCATGAAGACATCGGTCAAGGCCACCGAGACGTTGAAGTTCTTCAGGCCGCCGGTGTCCTTCGCGTGGATGAACTCCTCGATGTCCGGGTGGTCGCAGCGGAGCACGCCCATCTGGGCACCCCGTCGCGCACCGGCACTCTCGACCGTCTCGCAGGAGCGGTCGAAGATCTGCATGTAGCTCACCGGGCCCGACGCATGGCTGCGTGTGCTGCCGACCCAGGCCCCGCGTGGGCGGATGCGCGAGAAGTCGTAGCCCACGCCGCCGCCGCGCCGCATGGTCTCGGCGGCCTCGGTCAACGCGGTGTAGATCCCGGGATGGCCGTCGTCCATCTGGGCGATGGAGTCACCCACCGGCTGCACGAAGCAGTTGATGAGCGTCGCCGCGAGGTCCATGCCCGCAGCCGATTGGATGCGTCCGGCCGGCAGGAAGCCCTGCTGGAGCGCCCGAAGGAACTCGGCACGGCGCTCTTCGCGGTGGTCGGGCTCGACGTTCGCGAGCGCGGTGGCGACACGCGCGTTGACGTCCTCGATCGTCGATTCGTCGCCCTTGCAGTACTTCTCGTGCAGGACGTCGATGCTGATGCGCTGCGGCTCGAGGGCCGCAGCGGGTGGGGCAAAGTCAATGAGGTTCATGAGAACTCCTCGGGTACGTGATGCCCACGCGGCAAGGCGCTGCCAGGACACACGCCTTGAGGGCGTGGACTGGCCGGCTCGGATGCGCGACGGTGGGCGGAAGAGGCAGGCAATCGGCCACGGGATGGCCGGACCCCTGCCCGCCGGACGGGATGGGTCGTGCAGGCGTATTGCCTGCACGGGGACTGCTGCGGGGCAGCGGTCGCGATTCAAGGGCTGACTTCGCGCCGGAGGGCGCCAGGCCTGTCAGCTGCCTGTGGGGAACTCGGTTCTTTCCGAAGGGCGGCTATCCCTTCGGAAAGAACCGCCGTGAGGCGACTCCTTCCGGACTGCGGTCCTCCCGTTGGCGGGGAGAACCGATGTCCGATGCATCTGCGCGACGTCGCGGTCGCTACTGCCGATCGGGCACGAGCTGCGGATTGGTGATGCGCCAGGTCGGAGCCACGGCGAAGCCGGTGGGCGTGCGCCGACCGGTGTCCTCGAACAACCCGGTGGCGAGCATCGAGTCGATCAGCGGCTCGTTCTCGGACCACGACTTCACGGAGAACTCGTCGTCCGAGAGCACGGCGCCGTAGGGCACGAGGTTGCAGCTCAGGGTCGCGAGCGGCTCGGGCGGTTCGTCGTCGACGGCCGTGTAGAGCTGGACGTAGATGGCGCCGCCCTTGGGGTAGCGGCCGACGTGGATGCTGGCCAGGCCGTAGGGCGTCTGGACGGAGCCGATGCTGGGGGAATTCATCGACATGGAGGATTCTCCTTGCGAGGGCTGTAGCGCCCGACGCGCTACGGCGCGAGGGGCTCGGTGTAGAGCAGGCCGCACGCCAGGGCGTGGCCGATGGGATGGCTGGCCAGCTCGGGGGCTGTCGCCAGCCACTGATGAGGCACGGCGCCGTCCAGCCGTGCGATCTGGAAGCCTGCGGCGTCCGCGTGCACCTGGTAGGCGGGCCGATCGGCGCCGGCCACCACGAAGGTTCGGCCGGCATTGCCGGTGAGGACTTCGCTTTCCTTCACGAGGTGCTCGAACTCGCCCACCGAGCGCACGGGCAGCAGGTGCTGCATGCCCGCGGTGCGGATGGAAAGGATCTGGGCATTCATCGAGGTCTCCTACTCGTCGTCGGTGACGACGCAGGTCAGTCGTTGGCTCGTGGCGTCGCGATGGATCGCGGTGATGAGCCGGACAGGGGGAGATGGCTGGGAGGAGGCGGTGGAGGCCGAGATGAGCAGCGGCACAGCGTGTCCCCTGGCCTTGCCCTCGCCGACTTCGTCGACGGTGCACAGCAAGTGAACCTTCGGCGCTTCGGCCTCTTCGTCGATGGCAGCCGCCAGCGGGCTCGCAGCTTCGGGATCGAAGCCCTCGAGGGGCTCGTCCAGCTTGCCGGCGATCCCCCAAAGCACGAGGATGGCCACCAGCAGAGCCTCGGGTCGCATCAGTTGATGTGGCATGGCACCTCCGGCGTGCGAGCACCGCTCTCGTCGAGCGGCAGCGCGAACAGGTCGGGCTGGGCGGAGTCCCAGGACACCGATGCCTCGTGGCGACGGATCTGCTCGTTCAGCCACTGCGGGTTGCTGGTCAGCTGCGCCGCAGCGAAGTGGGGATCGCTGTAGAACAGGTCCTGCGCCCATTGCGGATAGCGTGCGACGGACTCGCGCAGCCACCGTCGCGCATTGACGAGGAGCCATTGGCGAATCTCTTCGACATCCAGCAGCCCGAAGTACGCGGTGGGCGACAAGGGGCTGGTGCCGACGACGCGCACGCACGAGGCGAACGAGAAGGGCAGGTGATCGTTCGCGGGACTGGTCAGTGCCCAGTCGAGCGTCTCGATCTTCTCTTCCAGGGGCGTCTCGGGGTCGGTGAGCTTCTTCAGCTCTTGCAGGAGCACCCAGTGCAACTGCACGACGGCCGCTTCGCTCCACGTGACCTCGTCGTCGGTCGAGACCGGCCCATTCGGTTCGTCGAGCGCCTGCAGCGGCCATTGGTGCAACTGCAGGGTGTGGATGGCCTCGGCACTGCCGGGGATGGACAGAGGCTCCTCGAAGTCGAAGAGGGAGCCCCGGATGCAGGCGGTGGTGGCACTCATGGTGAGCATTGCTGCCTCCAAGGGAATGCGGAGCAACGCCCGTCCCGTTCGGGGCAGCGAATGCCCCGCGGGGGTTGAGTTGGTGGCCGGTCATGAACCGGCATTCAAGGGCTGGCTTTGGCGGCGCGAGCCGCGTCAATCGGTGTGCCAGCTACCGATCGGGAAACACCTTTCGGCGCGCGACCAGACAGGTCGCGCCTCGAAAGGCTGATCGGCGGATGTGGGTGTGCCCGGTGTGGGCGGCGCGTCGGAACGACGCTCTGGAGGGCTTGCCTGATTTGGAGTGCAGGGCCAGCTGCTGCACGTGCGACACCTTAGCGCCGGGCGGCTGGCTTTGTCAACGACGGGTCGACGCGCGATTTCGGCAGGGGGTTGGACCCGCCTTTACGGTGGCGCGCGGCGGGCGCGCTCGGGATGATTGCGGTACGCGTCCATCTCGCCCGGACCACGGAGAGGCCCCATGACTTCGACCCGACTCGCCGTCATCGACACCGGCCAGGTGAACGAGCGCATCCTGAACAAGGATGAGTACCGCGCCGACTTCCGAAAGGTCGAAGGGGCGTCGCTCAAGCGCACGACACACCTGTCGAGCCCTCACGCCAAGCGCTTGTTCGCCCGGTGCTTCTACAGCTTCCAGGCCTCGATGTACTTCATCAGCGAGCTCGGGCGGGTCAAGCTGGATCACGACGTGGTGGAGCGCATCGAGCAGAACATCCGCGAGTCGCTGGACTCGGCGACCGCGGAGATCAACACGGCGATCGACCAGGCCGAGGCCCTGCTCAAGCATCACAACATCGACATGCTGGCGTCCTACGACACGGTGCCACTGCAGGTGGAGATTGGCATCACCTCGTCCTTCGGTCGACGCTACTTCGACCTGATGCACAAGCTCGATGTGGTCATGCCGATGATGGAGACCTTGGCGATCGAGGAGATCATCAACGAGCGGGAGCTCGAGACGCGCCGGTCGATGTACAAGCGCGCCGTGCTCCACATCTCGACGCGGGCACGCAACCTGTGGATGGGCGTGCGACGGCGGATGAACGAACGCGATGCGCGCCTGGCCGCAGAGGCGGCCAAGCCCAGGCCCACGGGGCAGCGAACGGGTCGGGCGAGACAGATGGCGGAACCGTGGACGAAAGCGGCATCGGACTCCTGGCGGTCGCGAATGCGGCCGAGGACACGAGCGCGGTGCCTGCCGTTCCGGACCCGGCTGCGGTGGAACCGGATGAACCGGCGGGCCAGGATCAGGAAACCGTGCGGGCCGCCGCCTAAACGCCAGCAGCCAGGCGATCTGCGATCCATTGCCGAAGTGCGGCGCGGCCTGCGTCATCGGCCGCAAGTTGCTTGGGACTCTGGCCGGCCAGTTCGGCGATGGGCAGCGACACCCACAACGACATCCCGAGCGACGCGGGAACGAGATGCTCGGGCACGTCTTCGAATCCGAGCTCGAGCAGCTCCCGGCGCACGTGGGCGATGGCTATGAGGTCTGCCGGCATGCCGTCCGCAGTCGCCGTGGCCCTTGCGCGGCCTCAGTCCGGTCGCTCGGCGGAGTAGTCGACGCGTCGGTAGCGATCCATCACGCGCATCTCGACGATCCCGAGCCACTTGGCCACCAGTTCCTCGGACTTCCCGCGGCGCAACTGGCGCAGGGCGAAGGTGTGCCGCAGGCGATACGCACCGCCCTCGGCGAGGCTCTTGTCAATGCCGGACGCTTCGAGGACCGATCTGACGGCGTCGTAGTGCGTCACCTTGCCCCATGGCTTGCCCGTGCGGGTCGCTGGCAGGAGGTAGTCGCCCGCGATTTCCTGCTCCTTGCGCACCTGGAGCCAGTACGCCAGCACGCGCCCGGCCCACTTGACGACGGGTGCCTCTCGTTCGGGGCTGTCTCCGTGCGCCGGCACATGCACGGTTCCAGGCACGCCCTTCTCGCCTCCGGCGCGAATCCGTGTCGACGAAAGCTGCAGCACGC
>VYMG01000452.1_pt1 | contig 11260 bp, 13 predicted proteins | sample 5115261 | NCBI WGS metagenome assembly VYMG01 (sample SAMN12291781, study PRJNA351875) | freshwater metagenome | isolation source: freshwater lake | place: USA: Michigan, Wintergreen Lake | collected 2013-08-08 | reverse complement strand
TCCGTCACCGCCGGAGGAGTTTGTTTCAGTTTGAAGAAGACTACCTCCAAAGGCTAGACGTTCGTTTGGCAATTGTTGTCCTCGATGCCGGTGAACACGGTTCACTTCCCGCACTCCACCCCCAAAGCAAAATGCCCCCACTCCCGCCAGGGAGTGAGGGCCAGCCCGCCCAGCGAAGGCGACCTTAAATCACGCCCTTGGCGCGCAGGTCGGCGTAGTGGCACGCCTTGAACTTCTTGCCGCTCCTGTAAGGGCACAGGGCAATTTGCCGCCCGGCGAGGTCATACGAATAGGTGATCCGGTTGCCCCGGGCGTCTTGGCGGCTGGTTTGCTGCCCCGCGAGGTCATAGGAGTACGTGGTGCGGTTGCCCAGCGGGTCCACGCTGGCCGACATGCGGTTGGAATTGGCCGAGTACACCGAGGTGGTGATGAAGCCCAGCGGATTGGTGACGCTGGTTTGGTTTCCGGCGTTGTCATAGGCGTAGCTCGTGCGGTTACCCAGGGGGTCCACCGAGGCCGTCACTTGACCGGCAAGGTCATAGACGGTGGTGGACCGGCGGCCGAGAAGGAATAGCACTACGGCTTTTACTCTTTTGGAAGAAGCGTAACCGAAGTTCCAGCCGGATCCGCAATTGATTTGAGATCAGATGCCTGCTTGCCAGAAGAGACAAAAATGGAAGCAATACTCGTCGACGCCCGATCGGCCGGGATCGATGCGGCATAGGTTCCGTCATTCAATCTGACAACGCGTTGGAAATTGAGTTGTTTGAAAAAGGCCGATCCTTCGAGTCGCGAAATGGTCATTTCCATTGACTCGTGAGGGAAGTAGTGAATAACCCAAGGATCCCCAAATGGTCGAACAACCTTGCGTTGACTCCCTGTAAAAAAGGAATCAGCCTCCTGTGGCAATGCGAATGTCTCCTGCTTTTTGCAGCCATACGCGAGAGCTACAAACACTGTCAATAGAAAGTGTGGCCAGCGCATTGTACGTAGCATTTATATAGTAAGTCCTTGTTGATTTGACCCGAATTATGTGATCGATCACAGCAGGATTGGCAATCCTCTTCTGTTTCTCGCAACCCACACAACTGCCACGGATCAGGCTGGGTGGATCGGTTCATATTGTCGTTGAATTCAAGGCCGCACTCAACAAAGCACTTGACTTTGTTGCACTTGCCCATCCACTTTTCAAGCTTCTCTATGAAGTCCTTACCCCAGAAATCTTCTTCGGGGAAGAGACTCTTGCAAAACGCCGGTGGGACGATAACTCCGAGCTTCTTCATTTCTTCTCGGAGCTTGTCACAGATCACTTCCCGATTTTCCTTCGGCAGCTCGATCGGTAGCTCGACATCGGGTAAGACAAAGTCCTCCTTTGCCACGCAATCGCCAATTGGTAGCTCAATCGGTAGCCAACCGCCAGCTGCGCCCATGCCTTTGCTCTTTACGGCACAACAGAACAAGCAAAGTGCGAAGCGCCCAATTCCGATATCCCTTCTTGTATCTCCTATGCCAGGCAGAACACCACCTCTCGGGGGCTTAGGCCCGGGCTTCGGCTGGCGTGGCGGCGGAATGATTTCGACGGGCGGTGGGTTCTTGCGCGGCGGCTTCTTGTACGGGGGCATCGGCGTGATGCGAGGCATTTCACCCCGTTTCAACGGATTCCAATCTCGAGGGAAGCCCGGCAACTCGTACTCACCATAGTTGCCGTTGGTCAGCTGCCCCTCGCCCACCGAATACGAGCCGCCCCGGGCATCACCGTACTCCGCATTGGATTCATCCACCACAAGCATGCGGCGAGAACCACCCCAACGCACAACCGGCTCGACTCCCGTGCCGGTGACCGAGGCCGTGCTGCCATAGGGGCGATAGACAAACCACATCTGCAAGGTGGAGTCCGGATTGGTGGTGCCGACCACGTTGCCAAAGCCATCACCGAGGTAACTCCGGGTTTGGGAGTTGATTGTGTCTCCCACAATCTGCCCGGAGATGCTGTGATACATTTTGGTCATGGGCATTAGATTTCTCCGATCAAGGTCGTGCCGTCCCAGATGAGGGTCGTGCGGGTTCCGTTTGTCACTTCGGCTTTCTTTCCGTCACCGCCGGAGGAGTTTGTTTCAGTTTGAAGAAGACTACCTCCAAAGGCTAGACGTTCGTTTGGCAATTGTTGTCCTCGATGCCGGTGAACACGGTTCACTTCCCGCACCCCATCCCCAAGCAAAATGCCCCCACTCCCGCAAAGGGAGTGAGGGCCAGTCCGCCCAGCGAACGCGACCTTAGATCACGCCTTTGGCGCGCAGGTCGGCGTAGTGGCACGCCTTGAACTTCTTGCCGCTGCCGCACGGGCACAGGTCGTTGCGGCCCACGCGCGTCCAGTCAATCTCGTCCAGGTTCACCGGGGCGGCCAGGGTGGCCACCGCCGCGCTCTCGGTCGCTTCGCCCGCATCCGCGCCGTCGGCCCGCATCATGCCGGGCGTGGGCGCATCGGGGGCCGGCTGCGGGGCTTCCACCCGCACCTGGGCCCGGAACACCAGCCGCGCCGAATCCTCGATGATCTTGCGCTTGGTGTGCTCAAAGAGGTCAAACGTTTCCTTCTTATAAGCCACCAGCGGGTCCATCTGACCGTAGCCGCGCAGGCCAATGCCCTCGCGGATGTAGTCGATCATCTGCAGGTGGTCCATCCACGCATCGTTGATGGCGCGCAGCATCACCTGGTTCTCCAGCTTGCGCATCAGCTCGCTGCCCAGGGTCTCCTCCTTCGCCTGATAGGCGGCCATCGCCTTCTCGAAGGTGAACTCCTTGAGCGGCTCGCCCGGCTCCACCTCGATGAAGTCGGTCATGGTGCAGTAGTCAATGATCGGGAAGACGTCGCTCAGCTTTTCGTAGGCGATGAGGTGGTCGTACACCGGGGTGCCGTCTTCATCCAGCACGAAGCCGGCGTCCACCGCCTCGCTGCTGATGATGCGGATGGCACGCTCGATGTCGTCGCGACACTCGCGGCCCAGCAGCACCTCGCGGCGCAGGGCGTAGATGTGCTCGCGCTGGGTGTTCAGCACGTCGTCGTATTCCAGCACGTTCTTTCGCGCGGTGAAGAAGTGGTTCTCAATGCGCTCTTGCGTCTTGAGGATCATCCCGGTGATCATCTTGTTGTTCACCTCTTCCATCGGGGGCCAGCCCTTCAGGAGCGGGTTCTCCAGGATCTTGGGGTTAAAGATCTTCCACAGGTGGTCTTCCAGGCTCACAAAGAACCGGCTTTCCCCGGGGTCGCCTTGGCGGCCCGCGCGGCCGCGCAGCTGGTTGTCAATGCGTCGGCTTTCGTGCCGTTCCGTGCCCAGGATGTACATCCCGCCCAGGGCGCGCACCTCTTCGGCGGCGGCGCGGCGTTCGGTGTCGTCCAGCGGCAGCGGCGGGGCGGCGCGTTCCTTACCCCCGCGTCGGAAGCTCATGAAGGTGTCGGCGTATTCGTTGCTCACGCCACCGTCTTCGGCCTCTTGGGCACGGGCGCGGCTCACCGTCTCGTCGGCCACGCGGCCCCCGAGCAGGATGTCCACCCCACGGCCCGCCATGTTGGTGGCGATGGTGACGCCGCCCTTGCGGCCCGCTTCGCTGATGATGGCGGCTTCGCGTTCGTGATACTTCGCGTTCAGCACGTTGTGGGGTACGCCGTGGCTGAGGGCCTCGGTTAGGTACTCCATCTGCTGGGGTTCCAGCTTGTGCTTATCCAGGAACCAGTTCTTCACCGTCTCGCTCAGGGCGTTGGGTTCTAGGGTGGCCTTGCGCATCACATCCTGGATCTCCGTCATCTTGAGCTGGTCCAGCGCGGTGCTGAACATGCGGTCGCCGTCATCACCGGCGGCGCGCGCCACCGACTTGTCGGAGTTCATCTTGTCGAACAGGTAATCCGTGAGGATCAGCCGCTGCAGCATGTCCGGGGTGATGCGGGTCGAGACCTGCTCGGACTGCTCGATGGAGCGCGTCCCCACCAGCACCGGCTGCTGCTTGGTGAAGAGCCGCAGAATCTCGCGGGCCACGCACCGGAACTTGATATCGTGGCTGCGTAGCACCACGTCCTCTTGGTCCAGGCGGCTGAGCGGGCGGTGCGTCGGCACCGTCACCACGTCCAGGCCATAAATCTTGCGGAACTCGTCCTCTTCCGTCTTGGCCGTCCCCGTCATGCCCGCCAGCTTGTCGTACATGCGGAACAGGTTTTGGAAGGTGATGGTGGCCACGGTTTGGCTTTCGCGCTGCACCGGCACGCCTTCTTTGGCTTCCAGCGCCTGGTGCAGACCATCGCTGAAGCGGCGGCCGAACATCGGGCGACCCGTGTTTTCGTCAATGATGACGACCTCTTGGCCGCGCACCACGTACTCCACGTTCTTCTCGAACAGGGCGTAGGCCTTCACGCTCGCGTTGATGTGATGGATGATCTTCGGGTCGTCGGCGATGTTGCCCAGGCCCATCTTCTCTTCCACGTAGTCCATGCCTTCTTCGGTCAGGCTGGCGCTGTGGTTCTTCTTGTCGGCGGTCCAGTGCAGCTCGGGGTCCATGCTGCGCACCACTTCGTCCACCACGCGGTAGACGCTGGTGTCTTCCATGCTGGGGCCGCTGATGATGTGCGGGGTGCGGGCCTCATCAATGAGGATGGAGTCCACTTCGTCAATCATCGCGAAGTTGAGTTCGCGCATGGAGAGCTGCTCCACATCGAACGCCATGTTGTCGCGCAGGTAATCGAAACCGAACTCGTGGTTGGTGCCGTAGGTGATGTCTTGCAGATAGGCTTCGCGGCGGCTGCAGGGGCGGCAGTGCAGGTAGCGCGGGTCTTCGTGCTCGAACGTCGGGTCGTAGATGTACGACCCGCCCAGTTCGTCGCTATCCGCGCCTTGGCCCTGGATGATGCCGACCGTGAGGCCGAGGAAGTGGTAGATGGGGCCCATCCACACCGCGTCGCGGCGGGCCAGGTAGTCGTTGACGGTGACCAGGTGCGCACCCTTGCCGCTGAGGGCATTGAGATACATGGGCGCGACGGCGACGAGGGTCTTTCCTTCCCCGGTCTTCATTTCGGCGATGCGGCCCTGGTGGAGCACCACGCCCCCGATGATTTGGACATCGAACTGGCGCATGCCCAGGGTGCGGCGGCTGGCCTCGCGGACCACGGCGAAGGCTTCGGGGAGGATGGCGTCCAGCTTGGTGCCCCCGGCCAGGCGTTCGCGGAACTCCACCGTCTTGGCGCGGAGTTGCTCGTCCGTCAGGGCTTCGATTTGCGGTTCGAGGGCGTTGACGGCTTCGACGATGGGCTGGAGCGACTTGACATCTTTGTCGCTGGTATCAAAAAGAGAACGAAGAAACTTGATCATGCAGGTGTGAGCCCGTGGGCTTCGGGGAGGGCACCGGGCACGGGGGCCAGGCGCAAAGGGGCGAGCAAACGAGGTTGCTTACGCCACAGGGCCGGCGCGGGGTTCAACGCTGCCGAGCAGGGGCGCCCCGGGCAGGGGCATGGCGGGCGCGGTGATGGGGGCCAGAGCCAAGGGGCACGTGCGGGAAGCCTGAGCGGCGGCGGGCGCCACCGGGGCCGGGCACGAGCGGGGGGATTCTTGGAGGACAACCATCCAACGCGCGGGGGCTCCCCAGCGGTGAACCGAGTTCACCGTGGAGTCCATGCTCACCCCTTGCGAGAGGAGCAAAATGAGAAGGGGCCACCAAGCGCGCATCCCTGTGTTCCTTATTATGGACGTTTTGCGGCGCAGGGAGACTCCCGGGGCGGCGTTGAGCCTGCGCAAAGGCCCTAGGGTGCGGGGGTTGGGCGCGTGGGGTCCGGCGGCAGGAGGCGGAGGTGGCACGCATAAGCGTGGTGGTCGATGAAGAGCGCGTTTTGCATCAGGGGGTCGACGATGAAGAAGTCGTCAGAGCTGGGAAACCACAGGTCATCAAAGTACGCGATCAAATCTGCCCGGCTGATGACGACGCCTTCCTCGAATCCCCAGGCCATGGAAAGGCAAAAGATGAGCTCACTCGAATCTAGGTTTGGGATTCTCAGCAAACCTTCCAGATCGGCATCACAGTCCGGGATTGGCCCGTTGTGTTTCCAGGTGGCGTGAAGAGAGACTTGGTTGTAGGTTTCGAGGTCAATCTCCGGGCGATCGGGGGCGATCAGTTGCCGCATTCGCTCGTTCAGTTCCTGGCAGAACGCCTCCGACGCCGACCGGAGGTGGGGCCAGGCGCGCCCATCCTCGAGCACAAGCTCTCGTTTATGTTTGAGGGCTTTTTCATGGCCGGGGCTGAGCATAGAGAATGATCCTAAATTGTCTCCCGGCTTCCGGCGATCATGAGCTGGAACTTCGAAAGGGCTTCAAAGTCTCCCTGGCTCACTTCTACTTGGAACAGAATGACCTTCGAGCGGGCATAAACGTATCCCTCGAGCAACCACCGCCCCCCTTTCTCCACCGTATGAGAGAACACAAAATTCCCCGATTTGTTCTTATCAATGTGCAGCGGCGTCTGCTCATCGCTCAGCCTCGTCTTAGCCGAAACGGCATCGAGTGGGCCCAGGTGCGTGATGGTCATCACCGTGCCGCGCTGCGTCACGATCTCCACGGAATCGGGCTTGGAGTTCTTCACTGCGAACCCCGGCGGCGCTTCCAGCATGAGGTTCCCCACGTACACTGGCGTGGGGTACTGACTCCTCTGTAGTGAAGGGATCGGCAGGAGTGTGCCGCCCGTTCGCGAAGCCGGATTTCCAATGAGTACCCCTAACCCGAAACCCACTACCGCCGTTGCGATTAGCGCAATCGTGGTGCCCTTGTCCTTCATCTTGCTGGCCCCATTCTAGCTGGCAAGCGCAGTTCGAACGTCATTGCTTGTATCTCCATTCAACTCAAGAACGCTCCCATCCCGAAGACCAAGTACAACACAATGCCCAATCCATGCGGCAGTAGCAGCAGGACCGACCACCCCCGCTGCGCCATCTCGGAACCGGGCTTGAGGAGAACCAAGAAGCTGAGCACCGGGCAAGCCAGCAAGACCATGACGGTAATCGCGATGAGCCCACCTCCCAGGAATGCGGGCGGGGCGGCATAAGGCAGCGCAACTGCTGTCGCGTAGATGATGCTCTCACTAGATACCGTTTGCTTGCGAGCTATCCTCACCAAGAACCAAATCGGGGTGATGAGTGGAAACAGCAGCCAGGCGGCCAGCACGGGCGACGCCCACCCAAGGCCCGACCAAAAAATTGCCGAATGCACCACTAGGAATGATCTCCGCTCGAAAGGGCTACGCCGGGGATGCCGTCGTCGTTGCGATCACTGCACTTTCCTGACGCACTGGCCGAGTGGCTCGCTACAAGGCCCCGCCGGAATGAAAAATCCGGAACTTGGTTGCCTTTCTATTTTCGAACTTCATGATGACCCCGACAATGACGCTGGTGTCATAAAGTAGCCCGTTGAAGGGCACCAGCCTACTTGCGCTTAGTTCATCACCCTCTACCGAGACATCGTAGTCCCGGTTCTCAAGATCCCGCATGACCTCGTGTAGTTCAGCCCCTTCATAGACAAACTTCTCACATTCAATTCGCAGGCCGCTATCTGCACTGTGAACTCGCGTCGTATAGTTCACCAACCATTGAACGAGGAGCACCCACAAGACCAGGACCGCGGTTATGACAGTGACGACATCTCGCCACGAATTCTCCCTTCTCTCCGGCACTTTCTCCACAATTTTGTCCGCCATGTCGTAAGTTCAATCTCCTGTTTGCCGTCTTGGCAACCCTATTTATGACTCCAATTTTACGGGTTCAGTAACGAAAAGCGGGCAAGAGATCGCCCTTCATCGTGTTACGGAATGGTCCATATCGTAACCCCCGCGACTCGCCCTGGCTCAACAAAGCCTCCGCTCTCCCCGATGCCTCAGCCTCGGTGCGTGAACGAACATCTTCGTCGCCAGCTTCCATCTCCAGCACCACCAGACCGAGAATCCGCGCTTCATTCGCGGTTTCAGGCACAGGTACTTTTGACAAGTCCGCGTTCGAGTTCAGCCCCATCACGGCAACCTCCCCGTAGGCGCCGTCCAAGGGCAAAGCCGCGAGCCCGCGGAACGCCGCCGCATCCCCCGCGCCTGCCCGGCGACCAAGAACACCGAGGTCATCCATAAGCAGATCCGATTCGGCATCGGAGATTTGATCAAGACCCCGCTCGTACGCCTGGCCGACCCTGGCGAGAAGATCCGACGTGCTCACGGCGCCAGATTCCGCTGGCGGCTGAAGTTCTGAACTGGGCAGTTGAGAAGCACTGCTAGCGCAACCCAGAGCCACCCCCCAACCAATCCCAATCGATAAGGCGGCCACGGGTAACCAAAGGTGCGCTCTTGCCGATCTCTTCATAACCACTTATCCTCTGGACGCGGCTCAACCACTCACGTAAACCGGTCGGCCAGCGGCACGCTGTCCGCTAGGCCATGATTATAGCTTGCAGGCAAGGGAAATGAAGCCTTATCGCTTCAGTCTCTTTCGTTTTTAAGCCGGCTGAGGGAGACAATGGAGATCACCGTGAAGACAAGGCCAAATAGCCCAACAAGGAGAGCAAGGGGCCAAGCCTGGCTCAAGGGGAGCCTTTCGGGGGCGGAGTATCTACTACTCAGAAGAAATTCTCCGCTGATTAACGAACCTGCGCAGCCAATGAGGAGCGCTATTCCGATTAAGCCGTACCCAACGGCTACCACTATCTTGCTTAACCTAGTTTCAGTCGCCACGCCTCTTCAGCTGACAAGTATAGCTTCCCGTCCGGCCGTTGACGGTCTGGCTGGTGATCTGGTCGGCATTGTCCCAGGCATAGCCGGTGGTGCGCAGCACGGTGGCGCCCTGCTTCAGTTGCACCTGCCCTAGCACAGGTCAGCGTCCGCACAGGCGAGAATGAACCCGCACAATGAGATGTCCGAGCAAAGCTGATTGATATAGCCCACATCTAGCGCTGTCACAAAACCCTCTCTCTGAAATTGAAGTTCGCTCCAATTCAAGAATCTCTTCCAAAACAGCCTATGGACCTCGACATAGGCGCCTTTGCCTGCTTGAGAACCACTCGTGACCAAGTAGGGCGGCCATCCCTTTGTGGGGTGTGCCTCTGGGTCTCTTACAGCACGCCGAACCACAGTTTCATAAACTTGTTGCCAGCAATGAATCCCGGTCAAGTTCACTCCAAGCTCAGCACTCATGTCCGTCCGACCATCAAATAGCACTTCCCTAAGATTCATCTGAGAGACGATGGCCAGTGCAAACTCCGAGGAGATTTCTTCCTCCGAGTACAAGTAGAGGTCTTTTCGCTCAATGGCGTTGCGAATTCCTCGCTGAATGCGCTCGTCCGCCAGCGAGTGCAATACAGAGATGTATGCACTCTGCACTACTCCATCTGCGCTCTTAACCTCCATGATTTCCCGATAAAGCGCATTGACCCCAAGATCGTCGAGGTAGATTGTCACTTCATCCTCTGGACAGCGGAGTACAGCCAAGGCTCGCTCCTTTGTCAAAAAGCACGCCAACTGAGATTTCCCTGGATCTTTCAAGGCCCAGTAGGTTATAGATCGACCTTCCATCACATCAATAAACGGGCCGCGCCACGGCGTCGTAGGTGTAGCTCTTGGCTCTGGCCGCCAGCATCTTGTCCGCCAGGTCATAAGTATAGCTTACGGGCAAGGTAAACGAAGCCTTACCGTTTCAGATTTCCTCATTGCGGAACCGGACGAGGGCGACGATTGAGATCACCGTAAGAACCAGGCCCAGAACACCCAGGACGAGCGTGATGGGCCAAGCCTCACTCAAGGGTGCATCATATCTTCTGAGGCTAACTTCCCCACTGATCAACGAGCTGACGCTACCAAGGATGAGCATAACCCCAAATATGCCGCACAGCACGGCAATCAGAATCTCACCGCATCTTGTTTCCATCCACACGAGCCTTCACCATACTTAGTTCATATTCGAGCTGGTCCTGACGATTGTGTATGTCCCGGTTCCACTCCATGCCTCGCTTGAATACCACGGCAAAGTACAAGAAGCCACCAAGCAAAACCACCGAAAAGAAGAGATTAAAGAAGATTAGCTGCTTAACAGACTTTTCCGAGAGGGGCCGAAGTGTCATTACGTACCATCATACCTTATTCGTAGAATGCTGATTTCAGATCAGTGGCTTTTAGAAGTCACCACCTTCTCCAATGAGCAATCTCCACAAGAATAGCGATAATGTTATGCCGCAAAGGCGAAGGGCGGACCCAGAGCTGACTTGCCAATACCTCCTCGATCACCCTTTATTGCCAGAGACTACGGTTTACCAACGCATCCTAATGCTCTCGGACTGGCATCCCCGCTCCAGAAGGCCAATAGTGACTTTCGCGTCTTTCAGGCAATGGGTAATCAGATGCCCTAACCCTTTGGGGCGATTGGCGATTGCCCCGTCGCCATCGGTCCCAACTTGCCTTCAGTTCTTCTTCGGAGTACTTCGGCCCAGGACTCGGCGCCCTTCTTGGCACTCGGATCTTCGAGGCTTCCTTGATCCCCTCAACTGCAACCTGCCCTCCATCTCCAGCGACCTTTCCGATCGGGCCATAGACGTAATTGTCCATTGCTTGGTCTGCTGCAAGTTCTCCGGTTTCGTGCACCCACTCGCGCTCCTGACTCTTACGGTAGTCAAGCTTTTCGTCGTCACCCCATACGTTAGAATCGGGATCAATTTTGTCTTCTCGGGCCGGTTCAATTATCTGATTTGCGTCGTGCCCAAATCGGACCCAACTTGCTGCTCCAATCAGAACTGCTCCTACTGCCACAATGACAATGATTGCCAATCCCGTAGGATCGTAGGCCCTAATTGGATTAGAGCCGACATACACGTACCAATTCCGGCCGTCCTTAATCGGATCCCGCGAGAGGAACCGCCCGGTCGTCGGGTCGTAGTAGCGGTGGCCGAGGAGCTTGAGGCCACTGGAATCCTCTTGGTAGCCGAAGCCGCCGGCATAACCGAAGGGGCCCTTCCAGGTTCCGGTGGCGGAGAGTTCCGCGCCGAAGGCGTCATACACCCGGGTGGCTGCAATTGCGCCCACCGAAGTGGTCTGCGCATCCGCGTTCTTGAGGCCCGAGTGAGACCAGGTGGAGACCCCGCCGCGCCGCTCCGACACCCCCGGCGTGTAGGTGGCCTGCCCATCCCGCAGCACCGGGTCCGTGACATAGCTGCCATCCCGCACAAACGTGCGCGAGACACCCCCCTGCACCGTCCCGACCCGCGTATCC
>VYMG01000796.1_pt1 | contig 11278 bp, 7 predicted proteins | sample 5115261 | NCBI WGS metagenome assembly VYMG01 (sample SAMN12291781, study PRJNA351875) | freshwater metagenome | isolation source: freshwater lake | place: USA: Michigan, Wintergreen Lake | collected 2013-08-08 | reverse complement strand
ATCGCGGGTGGGCGAGGCGCTTGATCTGGTAGACGAAGTCCTCGGCACGCACTTCCCGCGAACCCCGCTGATCGAGGTCGCCGAGCACATGGACCTTGGACAGCGCACGCTCGTCCATGTCGACATAGACAGGCTTGCCATCCTGCCGCACCGCGAATGCCGGGTGGGGCTGATAGCGCAGCCCGGGGCGCAACCGGATCTCATAGACACTGAAGGCGATGCCCGCGGGATCCGCATCCGCCGCGACGGGCTTGCCTTCGGCATCGAGGTACTGCGGCTCCGGGACCGCCTCGGCAGCAAACGGAATCAACGTGAAGGGACGCTTCAGGTAGTGATACTGAAGCGGCGGCGTGTAGATCTGCGCCGTGAACGTGATCTCGTTGGAACTGTAGGACTGCACCGGATCGAGGTGCTTCGGTCGCTCGTTGAAGGCGGAGTGCAGCGTGTTGGAGAGGCGTTCGGCCGGCGGATGCGGATCGTTCCATGGACCACTGCACGCGCAGAGGATCGACAGCGCGAAGAGCAGTGACAACGATCGGCGCGGCAGCGACAGACGCATGCGAAACGTGAATTCCCTGGAGGTGAGGTGCTGCGACCACTCCGCAGACATGGAGTCGCGAGACGGTGCGCCCATATAATAGCCACCTCCATTCAGCGCAGGTACACATCCATGGCATTCCTGCAGGGCAAGTCGATCCTGATCACCGGCATGCTGAGCAACCGGTCGATCGCCTACGGCATCGCGCGGGCATGTCACCGCGAAGGCGCGCAGCTCGCGTTCACGTACCAGGGCGAGCGCGTCGAGGACCGGGTACGGGAACTCGCCTCCGAGTTCGGCTCGGACCTCGTGTTCGGGTGCGACGTCTCCAGCGATGCCGAGATCACCGCACTGTTCGAGAATCTCGGTGCCCGCTGGAGCGGACTCGATGGTGTGGTGCACTCGATCGCCTTCGCCCCCCGCGAAGCGCTGGCGGGTGACTATCTCGATACGGTCAGCCGGGAAGCGTTTCGCATCGCTCACGACATCAGCTCGTACAGTTTCGCAGCGCTCGCGAAAGCAGCGCGCCCGATGATGGACGGCCGGGGCGGATCCCTGCTGACATTGAGCTACCTCGGCGCCGAGCGCGCCCTGCCGAACTACAACGTGATGGGTCTCGCGAAGGCCAGCCTCGAGGCCAACGTTCGTTACATGGCGCAGAGCCTCGGGCCGCGCGGGATCCGCGTCAACGCGGTATCGGCCGGCCCGATCAAGACGCTCGCTGCCGCCGGCATCGGCAATTTCTCGAAACTGCTCGCCCACAACGAACGGGCAGCGCCATTGCGTCGCAACGTGACGACCGAGGAAGTGGGCAACGCATCCGCGTTTCTGCTGAGTTCCCTGGCGAGCGGAATCACCGGCGAGATCCTTTACGTGGACGGCGGGTTCAACATCACGAGTCTGGGCGGTCTCGACACCGCCTGATCAACGGCAAGCGCTGGTCGCGTGATCCGCAGAAACGACAACGCCGCCCGAGGGCGGCGTTGTCGTTTCTGCGGAAAGCAGAGCGATTCGTGAAGGTTCGGGACTACTGCGCCTTCTTCTGCACCTTGGCGGTATCGACGGACACGCCCATCGAGGCCTTCACCGTCTGCGTATAAGCGTCGAACTGCTGCTGCGCCGCGAGTTGCGCAATCTGTTTCGCCAGCGTCTTCCTGACATCCGCAGACGGCTCCGGCGCCTCCACGACCTTGGAAACCCGGTAGATCACGAAGCGCCCCTTGTCCGCGGGAACGCCGACATAGACCGGCAGCTTTGCCGGATCGGCAGCGAACACATCGCGAGCGGCCTCGGCCTGGAGAGCGCCTGGATTGCCGAGGGACACCATGGTCGGCGGCGACCACGTCAGGCCCTTGTCGTCGCCCTTCTTCACCCGCTCGAGTGCCGCCTTCCCTTCCTGGTCGGCGAGCTTGAGCGCCTTGTCGATCTGGACCTGCCTGCGCACCTCGCCCTTGATCTCGTCGAAGGGAAGGACATGCGCTTCACGGAAATCGACGACCCGCGCGGAAATCACGGTGTTCGCATCGACTTCGATGGCATCCGTGTTGCGCTTCTGCTTGAGGGAATCTTCCGAGAAGATCTTCGCCAGCATCGCCGGCTTCACCAGCGTGGCAGGCTGGCCTCCGCCATTGCGCGTGATCCAGTCGCTCGTCTGGACGGTGAGCTTGAGGGCCTCCGCAGCGGGCTTCAGGCTATCGGATTGCTCGACCACCTTGATCTGCAATTCTTCGGCAGCATCGGCAAACAGCTTTCCTGCCTGGGCCTTCCGAAGCTCCGCTTCGATCTCGCCGCGCGCTTTCTCGAACGGCACCGTCTCGCCAGCCTTGATGGCATCGAGACGAATGATGTGGAATCCATACTGCGTCTCGACCGGCCCTGCGAACTCGCCGACCTTCATCGTGAACACGGCGTCGTCGAACGGCTTGACCATCGCCCCGCGTGCATTGAATCCGAGATCGCCGCCGTTGGCCGCAGAGCCGGGATCCTGGGACTCCTTCTTCGCAATGTCGGCAAACGTCTTCGGGGCCTTGCGCAGTTCGTCGAGGATCTTCTCGGCGCGGGCCTTGATCTCGGCCTTCGCTTCCGGCTTCGCATCCTTGGCGACGGTCAGCAGGATGTGGCTGGCCCGTCGCTCCTCGGGCTTGCCGTACTGAGCGGCATTCTTCTCGTACACCGCCCTGACCTCCGCCTCCGGGATCGCAACACCCTTCGCGGCATCCTCCGGTGTCAGCACGACGTACTCGACCTTGACGCGTTCCGGAATGCGGAAATCGCTCTGGTGATCGTCGTAAAACTTGCGTACCTCTTCATCGGAGACCGTCACACGAGCAAACACCTGATCCGGCGTCATGGTCCACTGACTGATCTCGCGTTGCTGCTCGCGAAGCTTGCCCAGACGCTTCACGACCGTGTCGGAAATCAGCGCGGAACCATTCACGGTGTCGCGCACCTGGGAGACACGAAGATCCTGACGGATGCCCTCCTCGAACATGACGGGCGTCCTGCCCTGTCGACGGAGGAGTTCTTCGTACTTGGTGCTCGAGAATCCGCCCGTGGCTTCGTCCCGGAAGTACGGTACTTCCGTGATCACCTTCCGCACCTGCTCGTCCGGTACCGCGAGGCCGGACGTGAGCGCGTGGGCCAGGAGCGCACGGCGCTCCACGAGGGAGTTCACGACGGCATTGCGGACTTCGTTGCTGTCGAGCATCGCAGGATCCGCTTTGTCCTTCATCATCTGCCGCAACTGGTCCTGCCGCTCGCGCAGCGCCTGCTCGAATTCACCGGGCGAGATGGTGGTACCCGCCACCTTTGCCACGGCACCCGAGCCGGATGAATCGTCGAAGTAGTAATTGATCCCGAACATGGCGAACGACGGGATGATCAGGATGGACAAGCCGATCATGATCCAACGCTTGTGCTTCTCGACCCATTCGAACATGGCTATCGCACGCTCTGGAAAGTTGGGGACACTGAAGCCGCCGAGACCGCAGATCTCGCGGCACGCGGTCCTTGCGGTGTCTGCAATGCAGTGCACACCACGGAGACCGGACAACAGAAACGAAAAAGGCGAACCGTAGTTCGCCTTTCCCGAATTTGGCGGAGTGGACGGGACTCGAACCCGCGACCCCCGGCGTGACAGGCCGGTATTCTAACCAACTGAACTACCACTCCCGATTTCTTGCTCTACCTAATCTGTTGCCCTACCTGGTGGGTGCTGAGAGGCTCGAACTCCCGACATTCGCCTTGTAAGGGCGACGCTCTACCAACTGAGCTAAGCACCCGGAGACGCCATCTGGAGACGCACCTGCGGGATCCGCCGCTGGAACAAAGCGCCCACCGCGTTTCGCGACTCACGAAAGACAGCTAGTTTAATGCGTCCTTCAACGCCTTTCCAGCCCGAAATTTCGGAATCTTTGCTGACTTGATCTTGATTGCTGCACCAGTCCGTGGATTGCGACCGCTGCGCGAAGCCCGCTTGTTCACATAGAACGTGCCGAACCCCACGAGGGTGACTGTGCCGCCCTTTTTCAACGTCGTCCGGATCGATGTCACCGCAGCGTCCAACGCGCGCCCTGCCGCTGCCTTCGAAATGTCTGCGGATTTTGCGATTGCCTCGATCAGTTCCGATTTGTTCACGCCCGTCCCCTTTCGCCCGATAGGTCCCATTCGATGATCGAAGAGAGTTGCTCCCCGATCCCGTCCCCGACTGCTGAATTTTGCTTTGGTGCTGCCCCGGAAGAATGCCTTGCGTGATCCGCAGGGTTCTCGTTTGTCCGGCAACTTATAGCAAGCCAAAAAAGCGTGTGTCAAGGAACCGTCTGCGGCCCTCGAATTCGCTGCATTCGAGGGCCGCAGAAGACAGGAATCAGTGCTTGCCGGCCACCACCGTCTCACCGGGTTCCACAGCGGGAATCGCGACCGCCGCGGGCTGCTCCGGCAACGGAGTCGGCACGCGCTCCAAGGCAAGTGCCAGCACCTGATCGATCCACTTCACCGGATGGATATCGAGACGGTTCTTGATGTTGTCCGGAATCTCGGTGAGGTCCTTCGCATTCTCCTGCGGGATCAGCACGGTCTTGATGCCACCCCGGTGCGCCGCCAGCAGTTTCTCCTTCAGCCCACCGATCGGCAGCACTTCGCCGCGGAGCGTGATCTCACCGGTCATCGCCACATCCGCCTTCACCGGAATCCCGGTGAGCAGCGACACCATCGCGGTCGTGATCGCGATGCCGGCGCTCGGGCCATCCTTCGGCGTGGCACCTTCGGGCAGGTGGATGTGGATGTCGTTCTTCTGATAGAAGTCCTCGGGGATGCCGAGCTTCTGCGATCGACTGCGCACGACTGTGAGCGCCGCCTGGATGGACTCCTGCATCACTTCGCCCAACTTGCCGGTGGTGACCATCTTGCCCTTGCCCGGCATGACGGCACTTTCGATCGTGAGCAATTCGCCACCGACCTCTGTCCAGGCGAGGCCCGTCACCTGCCCCACCTGGTTCTCCTTCTCCGCCATGCCGAAGGTGTAGCGGCGGACACCCAGGTACTTGTCGAGGTTGCGGGAATTGACCTGCACCGTGGTTTCGCGCTTCTTCAGCAGGAGGCTCTTGACCACCTTGCGGCAGATCTTCGAGATCTCGCGCTCGAGAGCACGCACGCCGGCTTCACGCGTGTAGTACCGCACGACATCCCGGACGGCGCTCTCGGACAGCGTGAACTCGGCATCGCTGAGACCGTGATTCTTCATCTGCTTCGACAGCAGATAGCGGATCGCGATGTTGACCTTCTCGTCCTCGGTGTAGCCGGAGAGTCGGATCACCTCCATGCGGTCGAGCAGGGGCGCCGGAATGTTCATTGTGTTCGCCGTCGCGACGAACATCACGTCGGAGAGGTCTGTTCTGCTCCGGATCCAGCACCTCGAGCACCGCCGATGCGGGATCGCCGCGGAAATCCATGCCCATCTTGTCCACCTCGTCCATCAGGAAGAGGGGGTTGCGGACCGCGACCTTCGTCATGTTCTGGAGGATCTTGCCGGGCATCGATCCGATGTACGTGCGGCGATGACCGCGAATCTCGGCCTCGTCTCGCACGCCACCCAGCGACATCCGCACGAACTTGCGATTGGTCGCACGCGCAATGGATTGCCCGAGCGATGTCTTGCCGACGCCGGGCGGACCCACGAGGCAAAGGATCGGGGCCTTCACCTTGTCGACACGCTGCTGGACCGCAAGATACTCGAGGATCCGTTCCTTCACCTTCTCGAGCCCGTAGTGATCTTCTTCGAGGACGGACTCGGCGATGGCGAGATCCTGACTGATCTTGCTCTTCTTCTTCCACGGGAGAGAGACGAGCGCCTCGATGTAGTTCCGCACCACTGTCGCTTCTGCAGACATGGGTGACATGAGCCGGAGCTTCTTCAGTTCCGCTTCGGCCTTGACGCGAGCCTCCTTGGGCATGTGCGCGGCCTTGATCTTCTTTTCCATCTCGTCGAGGTCGGCACCCTCGTCGAGATCGCCAAGCTCCTTCTGGATCGCCTTGACCTGTTCGTTCAGGTAGTACTCGCGCTGGCTCTTTTCCATCTGGCGCTTCACACGCCCGCGGATGCGCTTCTCCACCTGAAGGATGTCCAGCTCGGCCTCGAGCAGGGACAGCAGATGTTCGAGACGCTTGCGCACCGGGAACATCTCGAGCACGGCCTGCTTCTGCTCGAGCTTGAGCGGCAGATGGGCCGCGATGGTGTCGGCAAGGCGCCCGGCCTCGTCGATGCCCGCGAGAGACGTGAGAATCTCGGGCGGGATCTTCTTGTTCAGTTTCACGTACTGATCGAACTGGCCGATCATCGCCCGGCGCATCGCCTCGACTTCATTGGCGTCGTCGCCGACCGGCTGCTCTTCCTCGACCGAGACGGCGTCGGCGCTGTAGTGCGTCTTCTCGTCCGTGACGCGCAGAACGCTGGCGCGCTGAACACCCTCGACCAGGACCTTCACCGTGCCGTCGGGGAGCTTGAGCATCTGCAGGATGTTCGCAACGCTGCCGACGTCGTAGAGGTCCTCGGCGCCGGGATCATCCTTGGCAGCGGACTTCTGGGCGACGAGAAGGATGCTCTTGCCGGCCTCCATCGCGATCTCGAGCGCGCGGATGGACTTCGGTCTGCCCACGAAAAGGGGAATCACCATGTGCGGGAAAACCACGACGTCGCGCAGCGGCAGCAGCGGAAGCGTCAGGTGGTTTTCCTGCGAATCGAGCACATAAGCCATAGAGGTCACCTGTTGTGGGGCGGCGAATAAGGAATCTTGGGGCCGAAACGCGTGCATTCAACCGCGTCTGGACCGTGCCCCCGAGCCCCGGAGATACGGAGCCCAGGACGAGCGAGTCGTCCTGGACTGCTCAACTGGCTGCGGATCCCGCCACCTTCGGGGTATCCGAATACATCAGAAGCGGTTTCGCGTCGCCGGTGATGGAGCCTTCGTCGATCACGACCTTCTGCACGTTCTTCATGGACGGCAATTCGAACATCGTTTCGAGCAGCACGTGTTCGAGGATCGATCGCAGGCCCCGAGCGCCGGTCTTGCGCGCCAGCGCCTTGCGGGAAATCGCGCGCAGCGCGTCGTCGCGGAACTCGAGTTCGACACCTTCCATCGCGAACATCCGGTGGTACTGCTTGATGAGCGCGTTCTTCGGCTCGGTGAGGATCTGGATGAGCGCCGCGTCGTCGAGTTCCTCGAGTGTCGCCACGACCGGCAGACGGCCGACGAACTCAGGGATCAGACCGTACTTGATGAGATCCTCGGGCTCGACGTCGCGCAGGACCGCGCTGATGTCTTTCCGATTGTCGCGGCTCTTCACCTCCGCGCCGAAACCGATCCCGCCCTTCTCGGACCTCGCACGGATCACCTTGTCGAGGCCATCGAACGCCCCGCCGCAGATGAACAGGATGTTGGTCGTGTCGACCTGCACGAACTCCTGGTTCGGATGCTTGCGGCCACCCTGGGGCGGCACCGAGGCGATCGTGCCTTCGATCAGCTTGAGCAGGGCCTGCTGGACGCCTTCACCCGAGACGTCCCGCGTGATCGACGGGTTGTCGGACTTGCGGGAGATCTTGTCGATCTCGTCGATGTAGACGATGCCGCGCTGCGCCTTCTCGACGTCGTAGTCGCACTTCTGCAGCAGCTTCTGGATGATGTTCTCGACGTCCTCGCCGACATAACCGGCCTCGGTGAGCGTCGTCGCATCGGCCATCACGAACGGCACGTTCAGCAACCGCGCGAGCGTCTGCGCCAGGAGGGTCTTGCCGGAACCGGTCGGACCGACGAGCAGGATGTTGCTCTTCGCCAGCTCGACGTCGTCCTTCTTGGAGATCGTCTTCAACCGCTTGTAGTGGTTGTAGACGGCCACCGAGAGAATCTTCTTCGCGGGTTCCTGCCCGATCACGTACTGATCGAGAATGCCGCGAATCTCCTGGGGCACGGGCAGATCCGACTTCGCACCCTTCGCCGCGCTGTCTCCGTGAGTCTCCTCACGGATGATGTCGTTGCACAGCTCGATACATTCGTCGCAGATGAAGACCGACGGGCCCGCGATCAGCTTGCGGACCTCGTGCTGGCTCTTGCCGCAGAACGAGCAGTACAACAGTTTTTCACCGGAAGGCTTTTCAGACATCTGCAGCTCTCTTCGCCCTCGAGGGCTCTGGTATCGGGGTCGCTCGCGAACCGGACGTCAGGCGCCCGTACGGCTCATCAGCACCTTGTCGACGATACCGTACTTGACGGCCTCGTCGGCGCTCATGAAATTGTCTCGATCCGTGTCCTTCTCGATCGCCTCGATGGACTGCCCGGTGTGCTCCGCCATGAGGGCGTTCAAGCGCCCGCGCAGGTAGAGAATCTCCCGTGCATGGATCTCGATGTCCGATGCCTGCCCCTGGAACCCACCCATGGGCTGGTGAATCATCACTCGCGAATTGGGTAGCACGAATCGCTTGCCCTTCTCGCCAGCACCGAGCAGGAAAGCCCCCATGCTGGCCGCCTGCCCGATGCACAGCGTCGACACGTCCGGCTTGATGAACTGCATCGTGTCGTAGATCGCCAGGCCGGCGGATACCGAGCCGCCCGGCGAGTTGATGTAGAAGTAGATGTCCTTGTCAGGATTCTCGGATTCCAGGAAGAGCAACTGGGCAACGATGAGGTTCGCGGTCACCTCGTTGACGGGCCCCACCAGAAACACCACCCGTTCCTTCAGCAGCCTCGAGTAGATGTCGTAGGCACGTTCCCCTCGGCCGCTCTGCTCGATGACCATCGGCACCATGCCCAGCGCCTGCGGCTCCTGCTGCCGACCATCGTTGCCCCACTTCATCATGCCTTCCCCATCAGGTCATCGAACGGTGTCGGCGTCTCGGTCACCTTCGCCTTGGCCAACACCCAGTCGACTACATTGTTCTCGACAACCACGGATTCAACCTCACGCACACGATCCGGCGACTGGTAATACCAGCGCACCACTTCGTCCGGATGCTCGTAGCTCTGCGCGTAGTCCTGCACCATGGCCCGCACCTGCTCCGGCTCAGCCTTGACCCCTTCACGCTTCACGAGTTCAGCAAGAACCAGACCGATCGTGACGCGCCGGCGAGCCTCCTGTTCGAACACATCGCGAGGCATCGTACCTGCCTGATCGCCCATCCCGCGGGCCTTCAAGCTTTCGGCCGTCCCTTGCATCAGACGATCGATCTCCATTTCGATCAGCGCCTTGGGCACTTCCAGCGTCGAGGCATCGATCAGCGCCTTCAGCACCTGATCCTTCACCCGAGCCTGCACGCGGCGCTTCACTTCCCGCTCCAGGTTCGCGCGGACGTCCGCGCGCATCTTCTCGATATCACCATCGGGGATCCCGAGCCCCTTCGCGAACTCCGCGTCGAGCGGAGGAAGGTTCTGTTCCTGCACCAACTGCAACGTGACGTCGAACGACGCTTTCTTACCGGCCACTTCCGCACCGTGGTAATCCGCGGGGAAGGTCAGTTCGAACGTCCGCGTCTCGCCGACCGTCATCCCGGGGATCGCCGCCTCGAAATCCGGCAGCAGGCGGCCTTCACCGAGCGCCACGGCCTGACCATTCGCGCTGCCACCCTCGAAGGCAACGCCGTCGATCTTGCCGATGTAGTCGATAACGACCGCGTCGCCCACGGCTGCAGGGCGATCGACGGGGAGATACTGGGTGCGCTGCTTGCGCAGGACTTCGACGGTCTTGTCGATTTCCGCGTCACCGACCTCGACGGTCGGGCGGTCGATCGCGACGGCGGAGAGATCACCGACGGTGATCTCCGGGAAAATCTCGAAAGTCGCCGTGAATTCAAACGCGTTCTCGGCTTCGGCGCGGGGCGCAGTCTCGATTCGGGGGTACCCGGCGACCCGGAGATTCTTCTCGCGGACCGCATCGCCGAAGGTCCGTTCGACCGTGTCGCCCAGGACCTCCTGGCGCACTTGCGGACCGTACTGCTGGGCCACCACCTTGAAGGGCACCTTCCCGGGGCGGAAGCCGTGGAGCTTCACCGTGCGCTGCAGGCGCTTCAGGCGGTTGTCGATCTCGGTGTTGATCTGGTCCATCGGCACGGCCACCTTCAGACGGCGCTCGAGGCTGCTCAGGGTTTCCAAACTCGCTTGCATGGGGTTCACTCGGATTTGTTTGTGGATCGTGTCACGCCGTAGACCTCCCGGGCTGCTCCTCCGCCGTCCGGAACCCACCGCGCGTGAAGCCTCGGCATCCGGACCCCGTGTTGCCACGGCGTCTGCGGACGGAAATCGGCAGGACTGACACGTATGGTGCGAAAGGGGGGACTCGAACCCCCACACCTTGCGGCGCCAGATCCTAAGTCTGGTGCGTCTACCAATTCCGCCACTTTCGCGGTCGAGGCATTTTAGTACAATCGCCACCCCTCCGCACCCGACGCCAACGCCGCGGTGCCGCAACTCACTGACGCGACGAGCGTTTCCCGATGGCCAGCGCCGCCACATCCGTCGATCACTACGAGAACTTCCCGGTGGCCTCGCTCGTGCTGCCCGCGAGACTGCGCCCCCCCGTCGCGACGATCTACCGTTTCGCCCGGGAGGCGGACGACATCGCCGACGAAGGCGATGCCACACCCGATGAGCGGATCGCAGCGCTGGAGGAGCGACTCGCCGAACTGAGCCGCATCGAGTCGGGGAAACCCCCTCAGTCTGCGCTCTACCGGTCCCTGGCGGAGACGATTCGTTCCCACGATCTGCCGCTCGCCCCCTTCCGCGATCTGCTGGACGCCTTCCGGCAGGACGTCACGAAGACCCGGTACGCGGATTTCGGCGAGGTCATGCACTACTGCCGACGCTCGGCCAACCCGGTCGGTCGGCTCATGCTGCACCTGTTCGGGCGCACGGAGCCACGGAACCTGGCGCTGAGCGACGGCATCTGCACCGCCCTGCAACTGACGAATTTCCTCCAGGATGTGGCTGGTGATTACGCCCGCGGCCGCATCTACCTTCCGCTCGACGAACTCGCCCGATTCCACGTGGACGAGGCCATGATTGCGCGTGGCGATACCGGTCCGAGATGGCAATCGTTGATGCGCTTCCAGATCGAACGCACCCGCCGCCTGCTCCAGGCAGGCGCCCCGCTCGGCCGGGTGCTCGACGGACGCATCGGGCTGGAACTGCGCCTGATCGTGATGGGGGGCGCCCGCATTCTCGAAAAACTGGCGGCCGTCGATGGCGACGTGTTCCATCG
>VYMG01000342.1_pt1 | contig 11289 bp, 6 predicted proteins | sample 5115261 | NCBI WGS metagenome assembly VYMG01 (sample SAMN12291781, study PRJNA351875) | freshwater metagenome | isolation source: freshwater lake | place: USA: Michigan, Wintergreen Lake | collected 2013-08-08 | reverse complement strand
GAGATCGAAGCCAAGCCCACCCGCCCGCTTGTCCCGGCTCGCCCCGCCACACGCATCGTCGAGGTCCTCGCCCCCGATGCCTGGCGCACCTCACGCCTGCTCATCCGCGCCATGCTTCCCGCAGACGCGGACCAGCTCGTCCCGCTGCTTGCCGCCAATCGCGACTATCTCGCACAAGGCCTCAACGTCCACGCCGAGGGCGAGACCGATGCCGCCTGCTTCGAGCGCCTCCTCGCCAGTTCCCGCGAAGGTGAAGCCACAGGCCTCTGCGTCCGTCGCGTCTGTTCGCTCCACGACGGCACGCTGGTGGGCATGGTCCATCTCCTGGGCATGCAGATCGGCCTCACGCCGCGCGCCGACGCAGGCTGGTGGATCGCCAGCCAATTCGCCGGCAATGGCCTCGCCAGCGAAGCCGTCACTGCCTTGGTCACCTACGCCCTCGCTGACCGCCCCAAAGGCATGGGCATGCTCCACATCGAAGCCGCCATTACCCAAACCAACACCGCCAGCCAACGCGCCGCCGCCGCCGCAGGCTTCACCAAACTTCCTGGCGTCCACAGCAGCATCCGCCTCGGCCCGCGCTGGACCCAGCACGAAATCTGGCGCGCCACGTGACATGCTCGCACATTCCGTGCTGACCAGCACCCCAGCCGCGAAGAAGGTGGACAAGAAATCCGGCAACAAACGAACGATGCCACGGCGTGGCCCCGCGTCCGCGACGCCGCCTCACGCCATTGACACACTGCCATCGACACATTGGCACCGACGCCACACGTGAACATCCATGAGACTCTGCGCAACACGAAACACGCTGACAGAACCAACAGCAAAGCAGACATGAACCTGCACCCGGCCCAACAAGGCCGGACCCAGTTTCATCTCTGTCTTACTTTCAGCGACCTCTGTATTCCAAGGCCCTTCGCCTTACAGCGACACGCGAACCTTGCTCGGCGCAGCCCCATGCTCGTCAAAGACAAGCAGGTCGTTGGGCTCACCCGCAGGACGCAGGAACATCTCAGGGATGTAGTACCGTTCCTGCGGCGGCACCGGCTTGCCCGCCTTGGTCGCGACAAAGTAACGACCAACGTGCTTGCCGTTCACCAGGAACTGCCCCTTCGTGAGGCCCTTGGGCTCAAAGAACACCGCAGTCGTCGGCGCATCAAGCGTGAACTCGCACCGCAGCCACGCCGGCTGTCCAGCCGTCAGGCCCGACTTGCTCAACGCTGCAAACGCGCTCTCGTGCGGAGCTTCCCACTTGGCAAACGCCACTTCAGCTTCCTGCGACAACCCGGTATCGACCGCGAAAAGCTCAATGCTCTCCGCACTGCGCGTCAGCTCCTCGCCGACCTGCTCAGGCGTCACCACCGTCAGTTCGAGCGTGTTGTTGCCCTTGTGCAACTGATCAGGCGGCAGCATCACGCACACCGGACCGCTCCGGTCCAGATACGCCAGCGGCTTGTCATTCAGAATCAACAGCCCCGCCGTCGGCGGCGTGTTGATGCGTGCGATGATCTGCTGCTTGCTCGCGAGCTTGAACGTATAGCCCGCGCGGTCAGACATCGACGCATCACCTTCAGCCACATCCCAAATAGGCTTCATGAACGCCAGCAGAGGAACAGGGTTCCCCGTCGTGCGCTGCATCTTGCCCAACTTGAGCGCCGTGACCGTGAACAGATCGTCCACCAGACCCTTCGGCTCGCCCACGTTCATCCCGCCGGCGAAGCGACCAAGATTCTCCGCGAGAATGACAAGCGTCTGATCGCCCTTCTTCAACGCAACGTCAAGCTGCGGCGTCGCGCCCGGGCCAACACCCATCAGGCCCGCCGGCTTGCCATCGCTGAAGACATGCATGCGGTCACCCGCGATGCCAGGATCAACCAGCGCGCTCGTCGCCTTCTTGTTGCTCAGCGCGAAGCGATACCAGCCATAGCCGTACGGCGCGCCCAGAGCCGCGAGTCCGGCCACCTTGCTGATAGCCGCAAACCGCGGGCTCTCGCCACGCACGTAATCGTGCTGGTGCGCCGCAGTCCAGTTACCCATCGTGATCTTCGCGCTGCGAGCCTTGCTCTTGGCTTGCTCAAACGCCACATCACGAATCTTGCCGTCACCGGTGATCCGTGCGTACGTCTTCGCCCCAGCCGGAGCCACGGGCGTCGAGCCGCTGAGGCCGGCAACGCCGAACAGCACCGCATCATCCGCGAACGCGATCTTGTCCGTGTCCTCCGTGCGCACGATGACAATCGTGAGCCCCTCGTGCTGCAGCACTTCGGGTTCTTCATCAACAGGCACGGTATCTTCCACCGGTGCGCCATTGATGCTGAATACCGCACGCGCGCCCGCGGGGCCAAAGAACACCGCAACACTGCCGCCCGGGCTCGAAGTCACACCAAGCGCCGAAAGATTGGCGTACTCAAGGTGACAACGCGGGCTGATGTTCACGCCCAGCAGGCACCACGCCACAGGCTGATCGCCCAGCGGCACAGGCAGTTCGTTGCCATCGCTCAGCAGCAGCGTGGTCGAGAGCTGCTCGCCAGTCGCCTGATCAGGCGCAAAGACGAAAGCCACGCCACCCTGCGTGCCCGTGGCATGCACCACGCTCACGCCGTTGCTCGCCGTCGCCACACCCTTCGCCTTGCCACCCTTCGCCTTCGCGCTGGTCACTTCTCCCGCCCCGGGCTTGATGCTCACAGGCTGGAAGACAGGATCAAGCGACGCAAAAACACGGCCGAACTTCGTCGCTGCTGTCGCAACTCGCTTGATCGCGCCGAACACATCTGTCGTGTTGCCCGTCTGGTCAATCGCGCACCCGCGATCCGCCGCGTGCGTCGCAAAAGTCGCCGGGCCATCATCAGTCCGGCCGCCAAAGAAGCCGAAATTCGTCCCGCCCGCGAACGTCGTGATGTTGAACTGACCGCCGCCCGCCAGAATCTCCGCAAGGCGCTGCTCAACCGTGCGAGGCGACAGCACAGGCAGCGGCTCATGGCCCCACATGTCGCTATGACCAAACGCAAAGTCAATCACCATCCGCGGCTGACCCTGACGCACGCTCGCCAACTGGCGCATCGTCGCCAGCATGTTGTCGCCGCCGCTCCACCCGTCAATCTGGCCTTCGACATTCTGCCAAAGGTCGTTGCTGTTGACGATGGGCACAGACAGTCCGCTTTCGCGAATGTACCGCGTGAGTTCGCCCAGATACTGCGTGCTCAACGTGTCGTGACCACAGGTCCATTCACTCTCGCACTGCAGAAGAATGATCGGCCCGCCCGTGCCGGGCGCCGTCACCTGCCAACCACGAATCTGATCCGCCACCGCCGCGATGAATCGCGAGCAGGCTTCCAGATACGTGTGGTTGTTCGTGCGGAAGTTGATCGTCGGGCTCTCGCGCAAGTACGCGGGCAGGCCGCCGAAGTCCCAGTCGCTGCCCACATAGGGCCCAAGCCCCAGGATGCAGTACATCCCGGACTTGCCGACAAGATCAACGAAATACCGCAGGTCATTCTCGCCCGTAAAGTCGAATCGACCCGGGCGCGGCTCATGCCGGCTCCAGAATACCGGCGTCTCGATCGTGTTGAGACCGGCGTTCTTCGCAGCCTGAATCCGTGCGGCCCATTGAGACCGAGGAATACGTGCGTAGGGAACACGACCGGACGCCAGCCAGACCCGGCGACCTTCGATCATGAAACTGCGACCATCATGCGTCACGGAGGGCATTGCGTGGGGGGCCCTGTCAAAGTGCGCTGGCGGGGAGCCAGGCGGGGATTGCAGAAGTTAGCAAGTCCTCACTTGGGCCGACAGCGGAAGGTGCCGAGTTTAGGTTTGCATGAGGCGTTTGGCTACTTCCAAACAATCTTTCCCGGGACTTGACCCCGGCACCCACACCCAACACCATCCAAGTTTTCTCCTGAAACGAGAAGTTCTCGGCCAGCGAATCAACGCCACACGATCCTTCCCACCACCGAAAGGCGACCGCGAAATACCATGCACACGCGTGTCACAACTATCGCTTTTTCAGCATCTTGCGCTTCATTTGCCGCCCTCCTCACCCTCGCGGGGTGCAGCGGCAGCGGCATGGACCGCCGCATTGCGGACCTGACCCGCGAGCAATCACTGCGCTTGCAACAGGAACTTGACGGCCCCACCGTGCCAGTCGTCGCCGAAGGCCGAGCCCCGCAGAATGCTCGCGAAAAGTCCCCCGCCTCCGTCAATCCCCGCGCCGACGAGCTCACCTTCAACCCCGCCGCCGAGGACCGCGACGTCGCCGCCCGCCTGCGTCGCCTGCTCGGCCAGGTCAACGTCGACCGCCAACTCCTGGGCGATCCCGAACGCATGGCCGCCGAGATGATGGCCAGCGGCGAAGGCGCCGAGGTCCAGACCATCACCCTCGAACAGGCCTGGCGCATCAGCCAGCGCACCGGCCGCGAGTATCTCACCGCTCAGGAGGACTACCTGCTCTCCGCGATCTCGCTCTTGCAGGAGCGTCACCTCTGGGGCCCGCGCCTCTTCAACGACACCAGGGTGCAACTCAGCGACACGCTCGATGATGGCGACACCGATCCCGCCCTCAACGTCATCAACACCCTGCGCGCCACCCAGCGCCTCCCCAGCGGCGGCGAGATCGAAGCCCGTTGGCTCATCAACGCGACCGACTACCTGCGCGATCAATCCACCAACGAGTACCGCCAGAGCAGTGAACTCATCCTCGCCGGCAACATTCCGCTCCTCCGCGGCGCGGGCAGCATCGCGCGCGAAGACCTCATCCAGGCGGAGCGCGATCTGGTCTATCAGTCGCGCACATTCGAACGCTTCCGCCGCTCCTATCTCGTCGACATCGCCACCGATTACTTCTCGCTGCTGCAGACCCGCGCCAGCATCGCCAACCAGTTGCGTCAGTTGCAGAGCCTGCGCCAGTTCAACACTGCAACCCAAGCCCGCGCCGACGCCGGTCGCCTCCAGGCCTTCCAGACCGCCATCACACAGAACCAGGTCGCCAACGCCGAAGTCTCGCTCTCCGAACTCGTCGAGCAATACGTTCTCACGCTCGATCGCTTCAAGGTGCGACTGGGCCTGCCCATCGACGCACGCATCGACATCGCCAGCGATCTGCCCGTTCTGAAGGAGCCCGACGCGGATCCCGACGAAGCCGCGAAGATCGCTCTGAACTTCCGACTCGACCTGCAGAATTCCGCAGACCGCCTCCTCGACTCGCGCCGCGGCATCGACGTCGCCAAGGACGGCCTGCTGCCCGACCTCGACATCTCCGGCGAAGTTGGCGTGCCCACAGACCCCGACAACAACAGCGCGGGCCTCAACCTCAGTGGCGACGACACCCGCTACCGCATCGGCGCGACCCTCAGCGCTCCGCTCGACCGCGAGCAGGAACGGCTCGCGGTCCGCACCGCGCAGATTCGCTACGAGCGCGCCCAGCGCGATCACTCGCGCCTGCAGGATGAGACCGTCCTCTCCGCCCGGCGCTCCGCACGCGCCGTGGATCGCGCACGCTTCCAGTTGCGCATCGCCGAGCAGCAGGTCGACATCAACCGCCGCCGCCTGCGCGCCCAGAAACTCAACGAAGCCGAAGTGCAGCCGCAGGAAATCGTCGACACCGAGAATGAACTGCTCCGTGCCGAGAACGCTCGCGACGCGGCTCAGACCGCGCTTCGCACCGCCGTTCTGCAGTACCTGCTCGAGACCGATCAGTTGCGTGTTGCCCGCGATGGCACGTTGCAGCGCCTGCCGGGCATGTGAGCCTTCCGGTCGCGCCGTCGGACCTCACACTCACATCTCAAGGATCGCGAGGGTCTTCCCCGCCGGGCACGACAAACTCCACGTTGTTGCGCTCCAGCGTCGTGCCCATCGCCTGAAACAACTCAGCGATCGCGATGTTGTACTCCGTCATCGCTTCATTCTCTTCGCGCTCAGCCGCCGCCAGAGACTCCTGACGGTTCAGTTCAATGTCAAGCCGCTCGACCGTGAAGCCGCCGCCCTGTTCCTTCTCCACCAGCAGCACGCGCAGATTCTCACTCGCCGCCGTGCGGCTTGTTTTCACCTGCTCAATCAGGCTGTAGTTCAGCGTCAGGCGATTCAGCGCCGACTTCACTTCCCCCACCACCTGCTGCACCGTGTTGCGATAGCTCAGCACACTCTGCAGACGCTCAAGCCGACGCTGGCGCAGCTGCGCCTCCGCCCGACGATTGCCCAGCGGCATCTCGAAGTTCAGGCCCGCAAGATAATCAACGAAGTTGCCCATCGCCGCGTCTTCCAGCGCGCGCTGGCCTTCATTGTCAAGACCGGCGAATCGCGTCTGCAACCGCATCGATAGGTCAGGCAGACGCTGATTGTCAGCCACTGTCTGGCGAATGCTCGCGTCGTCAATGCTCAGAATCGCCTGCTGGACTTCGGGCCGGTTCTGCATCGCCGTGCGCAGGCTTTCCAGCAGACTGAACTTCACGGGCTCATCCACCGCGATGTCCACCGGCAGCAGGACGACTTCAGAACCTGGCGGCACATCCGGATCGTTCATCAGCGTCTTGAGCTGGTCGCTCAGCAAGCGCACCTGCGTCTGCGCTCGCAGCACGTCAGCCTTGCGCCGCTCCACGCGCGCCGTCGCGTCCGCGATCTGCGCGGCATTGGCATCCACCATCGCGCGGGCTCGCACCTGGTCGCGCACTTCCTCGCCGCGCTGCACCAATCGCTGCAGCACCTTCAGGTCGGCCACGCCCCGCACCAGTTGCCAGTACGTGCGTTCCGCGTCCGTGCTGCTGCGAATCAAGTCTCGCTTCAGCAGTTGCACACGCTCTCGCTGCTCATTGCGCGCCAGCCGGATTTCAGACTGCGACACATCGCTGCCGAAATTGCGAAGCAGCGGCTGGTCCCACTGCGCCGTGAACGTCGCGAAGTTCGCCGGGTTGGGCGTTGTCGCGGTCGCCGCATTGTCCAGATACTGATAGTCCGTCTGCAGCGTGAAGCGCCCGCCGCCGATCAACTGGCGACGTACACCAGCCTGCGTCTGCACGCTCTGGCTCTGGTTCGACGAGATGCTCACCGCCGAAACCTGCGGCGTGTCGTTGTTCAGATAGTTGAGATTGCTGAAAAAAGTCCAGTCAAACGCAGCTTCCGCAGCCTGCACCTGACTCTCCGCAATCGCCGGCCCCACCCGCGCGAACTGCACCGCAAGGTTGTTCGTCACCACGCTCCGCAGCACGCGCTCCAGACTCACGCTCACCGTGCGAACATCACGACCGGTCAGATCAAGGCCAAGCCGCGCGTCATCAAGTTCGTAGCTCTTGGGCCCCGCCATGCCCTGCAGTTCCTGCAGAATGTCAGGCCGAATGTCCAGCGGCGTCACACCATCTTCGCGCGTGGTCACCACGCTCTTGGGCTGGCCCTGCGCATCCGCAAGCTCTCGCGCAGCAGCTTCCGCGATCGACGCCTTCAGTTGCCGCTCGCTCTCGCGGCTGATGGGCGACGATGAACTCGCGCAGCCCGTCAGGCTCGCCGCAAGTCCGGCAAGCATCACAGTGGCTGATACCGCGGCGCGATACATGACGCCCGATGTGGCCCCCGTTGCACCCACGGCTTCCTCGCGACGCGCAATAGCACGACCGACGCGCTGCGGCCACGAAACAAACCCAAACATATCGAGGTACCCAAACCTATCGGGGGGAGTCATGGGGACGAGAAGGTAGGCGAGAACGAGGCACCACGTCAAAGCCCGGTGATCCCGCGTGCGGGTGAACGGCGAACGTGTATCTGCATCGCCCGCACCGGCGAATACTGTGGGTCTGAGTCTGGTTTCTCTCGCGAAAGGAAGAACGATGAGCGGCTGTGTGGTGTGCAAGATCGGTGCGGCGGTGCTCTTGGCGGCTGGTGCGGTGGGCATGATCGGTGCCATGGGCGGCGCAGGCAGCGACGACACCCCAAAGCCCGCCGAAACGCCCGCGAGCGAAAATACCAGGCAGACCACCACCCCGCCCGCCACGGAGAAGCCCGTGACCGAAGAGAAGAAAGCGGAAGAAGCCCCCGCCCAGAAGCCCAGTCCTTATGTCCTCGGCCATGTCATGAAGGACATCGACGGCAACGACGTCGACCTCGCGTCCTTCAAGGGCAAGGTCCTGCTGATTGTCAACGTCGCCAGCAAATGCGGAATGACCCCGCAGTACGAAGGCCTCCAGAAGCTCTACGAAGAGAAGAAGGACAGCGGCCTGGTCATCCTCGGCTTCCCCGCCAACAACTTCGGCGGTCAGGAACCCGGCAGCAATGAGCAGATCAAGACCTTCTGCACGACCAACTACAAGGTCACCTTCCCCATGTTCAGCAAGGTCAGCGTGCGCGACGACAAGACCAACGGCGAAGCCCACCCGCTCTTCAAGCAACTCGCCGCCCAGCCCAGCCCCATCGGCGGCGCGCCCGAATGGAACTTCACCAAGTACCTCGTCGACCGCAACGGCAACGTCGTCGAGAAGTTCCCCTTCCGCACGCCACCCAGCGATGCCACCCTCCAGCGCCGCATCGATGAACTGCTCGCCGCGAAGTGACGTCAGCCAACCGGCACCAGGTCATACCACCCCTTGTCATTCGCTTTCACGCGGCGCAGCGGATCACCCGGCTCGTGATCGAGCACAAGGAGCCAGTTCTCCGCCGCCGCCTGGCGCAGGAACCAGGTCTTGGTGATCATGCTCGTGTATGGCTCCACGTCATACGCCAGGCTGTAAGCCTGCCCAAGATGCGCCGCCGTCGGGAGCACGTCGGGCGTGAAGACGACCGTGTTGCCCGCCGGATCCTTGAAGTGCATCGCCTGCTGTCCCCACGTGTGACCAGGCGTGCGGAAGACGCGCAGGCCGGGGTACACCTCCACTGCCCGCTGGTCAAACCGCAGCATCGGCTCATCCGCCTTGTCCGGCGTGATATAGCTCGCAAACGGCGCAGGCGCATCGATCAACTTGACGTGATCCCTGATCGGATCCAGGTGATCGCGAAAGTACGTGCGCGTCATGACGCTGCGATTGGCCAGTGCATCATCCCACTCTCGCGTCTGCGTGACCACGCGTGCATTCGGGAAGGTGAGTTTCACGCCATGGTCAGGTCGTGCGCCCGCCATGCCGCTGGCGGGGCCGGTCCAGTCCGGCTTCTCGTGCGCAAGCGGCATGCGCGTCAGACCGCCCGCGTGGTCAAAGTGCAGGTGGCTCACCAGCGCCGCACCGATGTCGGCGGGATTGCAGTTGATCTTCTGCAGTTGCGCGTGGATGCTGTTCTCTTCCATGGCGAACAGGTCGCGGCTCTTGGGGTCGAGTTTGTCACCCGTGCCCACTTCGATGATGATGAGTTTGGGGCTGTCAATCGCCGCACCGTGGGCGTCGCGGGGCGTGTCGCCCTGGCGTTCCAGCAGCAGGCAGTTATGCTGGACCGTGATGCGGCCCTTGTCGTCAGTCGGCACGCTGCGCGACCAGACACTGCGTGGAATGAGGCCGAACATGCTGCCGCCGTCGAGGCGGAACTCGCCGGCGCGAAGAAGTTTCCATGAGTAGCGGACGTCAAGGGCTGTTGCCATGCGTGGAGCGTACGAACGCTCGCGGACGATAATCACGCTCGAAAACCCGGTCGTGCCTCCGTCGCCGATCCGGCATCGAATGATGAGCGGACAGGTCCAGCCGACACCACACTTATGTCAGTCTTTCTTGCCATCGTCATCTCGATTCCAGTCACCGGTCTGCTCTGGGCCTGGTGGGCGGACGCGCGGCTGCGCAAACTGCACGCGGCATGGTGGAAACGCGCGGTGCTTGCGGGCATGGTTGTCATCAATGTCGCGGCGTTCGCCTGGCTCATTTTGGGCCGCGTGTATGACTGGCAGACGGATGTTCCCCTGGTGCTGCTGGTCTCGGCGTTTGTCTGGCACATGGTGGTGCTGCCGCTGGTGCTGCTGCTGACCATCGGACTGCTGTGCGGCGACAGCGTGGCGTGGGTAAAGAAGCGGTGGTTCACGCCGCGTGAACAAAGCGCCGATCCGATCGCGAACGTTGCCGTGTCTCGACGACAGGTGCTTGCGGCGGGCGTGATGGGCGTGCCGGTGGCGCTGCAGGCCAGCGCAGTCACGAAGGCGATGACGCAGCTTGATGAGTTTCGCGTGCGCGACATCACCGTGCAACTGCCGCAACTGCCGGCGGACCTTGATGGCTTCACGATCGCGCATGTGACTGACACCCACGTGGGGCGGTTCACCAACGGCGCGACGATCGACACGATCGTTCAACGCGTGAATGAACTGAAGGCTGATCTGGTGCTGCACACGGGTGATCTCATCAATGACAGCCTCAGTGATCTGCCCGTCGCAGCGGACATGATGGCACGCATGCAGGGCACGCGCGGCGTGTACATTGTCGAGGGAAATCACGATCTGTTCGAGAGTCGCACCGGCTTCGAGCAAGGCCTGCGCGATCGCGGCGTGAAACTGCTGACCAACGAAGCAGCGCTCATTCAAGTGGGCAACGCCAAGTTGCAACTGCTGGGCCTGCACTGGGGACCGGTGCAGGTGGAGGACATCCGCACGGCACGGGGGCGCGGAGCCATGCTCGATGAACACATGGCGGCGGTGGAGAAGCTGCGCGATCCGGAAGCGTTCCAGGTGCTGCTGGCCCATCACCCGCATGCGTTTGACAATGCCATCGCCAAGGACATTCCACTGACCTTTGCGGGGCACACGCACGGCGGGCAGTTGAATATTGCCGAAGGACTGGGACCGGCGTCGGGAAGTTACAAGTACATGACCGGGCTGTATGAGCGAACGGCAACGAGTGGAACAAAAGTGGCGTGCGTGGTGGGCAACGGCACGGGCAACTGGTTCCCACTGCGGATCAATGCGCCAGCGGAAGTGATTCGCGTGACACTGCGACGGGGATGATGCGTGGGGACACATTGGTAAAGAGATACCGGGGCCGCTTTCGCGGCCTCGGTTCATTTTTGAGAACAAGCAGGCTTGTGATTTCCGCGTGCGTGGGATGATCGCCACGCTTCGCTTTCGCAAAGCGTGCAAGCGGCTGGCGCACCGGGATCGGCGGGCTTGGGCTCACTTCGCTTGCGCGAAGTGTCGCGGCGTGTTCCGCGACGAACCGGGTTGCCCCGAGTCTGTCCAAGACCGCTGGTGGATGGTCCGATTTTCACCGAGGGTCTGCTTGCGGGATCATCGGGCGGGTGTGGTGTTACGTTGCCATCAACTTCACATGCACACTGCCGCCGCTTGCGCGAGCAGACTGACTCGGTGACTCGTGACGGGCCACCGGTGCGCATTTTCGCAGA
>VYMG01000585.1_pt1 | contig 11293 bp, 11 predicted proteins | sample 5115261 | NCBI WGS metagenome assembly VYMG01 (sample SAMN12291781, study PRJNA351875) | freshwater metagenome | isolation source: freshwater lake | place: USA: Michigan, Wintergreen Lake | collected 2013-08-08 | reverse complement strand
TCACCGGCATCGGAGCAATGCGTCGTGACCATGGCCAGCGCTGACCATCGCCTTCTGGGTGCGCCGGGGTGACAGGCGCGACACGGGCGGGCGAGACCGCCGATAGGTGCGGTGACATCGACGACGCGTCGGTTATGGACACCGACGCGGTGGCGGCGGCATTGGGGGTCGATGTCGAGAACGGTCTGAGTGCGCAGGAAGCCGCGCGCCGGCTCGCGCAGAACGGGCCCAATGAACTGCGTGCGGCACCGCGGGCGCCGGCCTGGCGGCGTGTACTGGCCCAGTTCCAGGACCCGCTGATCTACCTGCTGCTGGTGGCCGTGGCCATTGCGCTGCTCGCGTGGTGGGTGGAGGGCCGTGTGGGCTGGCCGGTGGACGCGATCGTCATCGCCGCCGTCGTGCTGCTGAATGGCGTGATCGGCCACGTGCAGGAAGCGAAGGCGCAGGACGCGGTGGCCGCGCTGGCCAAGATGACCGCCGCCGCTTCGGGCGTGCTGCGTGACGGCAAGCCGCAGCGCGTGCCCAGCGCCGAGATCGTGCGCGGCGACGTGCTCGTGCTGGCCGAGGGCGACGCCGTCGGCGCCGACGCGCGCCTGACTCAGGCCACGACCTTGCAGGTACAGGAGGCGGCGCTGACGGGAGAGAGCCAAAGCGTCCTCAAAGCCGTCGCCCAGCTGTCCCGGCCGGCGCCGCTAGGCGACCAGCTCGACATGGTCTTCAAGGGCACTGCGGTGGCGCAGGGCACGGGCCGCGCCGTGGTCACTGCCACCGGCATGGGCACCCAGATGGGCAGGGTCGCGGCGCTGCTGGAGGCGACCGTCGAGGAGCCAACGCCGCTGGAGAAGGAGGTCGCGCGCGTCGGGCGCGCGCTGGGCCTGGCGGTGGTGGCCATCGCCTTCGTGGTGGTGGGCACGGTCCTGTTGAGCTCCGAGATCCGCAACACCGCCGATGTGGTGCACGTGCTGTTGCTCGGTGTGTCGCTGGCGGTCGCCGCGGTGCCAGAGGGGCTGCCCGCCATCCTGGCGGTGGTGCTCGCGCTCGGGGTGCAGCGCATGGCCAAACACCACGCCATTGTCAAGAACCTGTCGTCGGTGGAGACACTGGGCTCCGCCTCGGTCATCTGCTCGGACAAGACCGGTACCCTGACGCGCTCGGAGATGACCATCGAGCGCGTGATGACGGCCTCTGGCGACACCCGCATCAGCGGGGTGGGCTACTCGCCCGAGGGTAGGGTCCACCAGATCGAGAACGCCGATGCCGAACTGGCCGCCGGGCCGCTGCGTGACGAAACCATCGTGGTCCTCAGCGGTGGCAGCCTGGCCGGCAATGCCGATCTGCGCCAGACGGAGGGTGGCGGGTGGGAGATCCACGGCGACCCGACAGAAGCCGCGTTCCTGGTGGCCGAGCGCAAGCTGGGCGTGACGGAGCGGCGCGAGCGGCGCTTCGAGCGTGTCGCAGAGATCCCGTTCACGTCCGAGCGCAAGCTGATGACGACGATCGAACGCGACCACGAACACGGCGATGAGATCGTCGCGATCACCAAGGGCGCGCCCGACGTGCTGCTCGGCCGCTGCACCCGGGCGCGCGTGGGCATGGAGATCGTCGCGCTGGACGAAGCCTTGCGGGCGCGGCTGCTGGCCGACGTCGACACCCTCACCGATGCCGCACTGCGCACGATCGCCGTGGCCTACCGGCCGCTGGCGCCGGGCGAAGACCACGCGGCCGCCGAGGCACTGGAACACGACTTGGTGTTCGTGGGCACCGTCGGCATGATCGACCCGCCGCGCGAAGAGGCAGCGGTAGCCATCCGCGAAGCGCGCCGGGCCGGCATCCGGGTCGTGATGATCACCGGCGATCACCCGAAAACGGCCGCGCGCATTGCGGCCGACCTCGGCATCGTCGACGCGGGTTCACCCGCCCTCACGGGCGCCGGGATCGATGCACTCGACGAGGCGGCCTTCGCCGAGGCCGTGCGCAAGACCTCGGTCTACGCCCGGGTGGCGCCGGCGCACAAGCTGCGCATCGTCGACGCGCTGCAGGCCGACGGCAACATCGTCGCGATGACCGGCGACGGCGTCAACGACGCGCCGGCGTTGAAGGCCGCCGACATCGGCATCGCGATGGGCATGACCGGCACCGAGGTGACCAAGGAAGCGGCCAAGATGATCCTGGCCGACGACAACTTCGCGACCATCGTCGAAGCCGTTCGCGAAGGGCGTGCCATCCTGGACAACATCCGCAAGTTCCTGCGCTATCTGCTGTCGTCCAACATGGGTGAGGTGCTGACGGTGTTCCTGGGCGTGGTCGGGGCTGGCGTGATCGGGTTGAAGTCCACCGATGCCGATGCCAGCGGCGCCGTCGTGCTGCCGCTGCTCGCCACCCAACTGCTGTGGATCAACCTCATCACCGACTCGGCGCCCGCACTCGCGATGGGCGTGGACCCGCCCACCGACGACCTGATGGCCCGCAAGCCGCGGCATGTGAGTGATCGGCTGATCGATGCCCGCATGTGGGCGAGCGTGATCCAGACCGGTGTGGTGATCGCGCTGGTGAGCCTGCTCACCATGGACTTCTACCTGCCTGGCGGGTTGATCGCTGGCACCGCCGACCTGACCATGGCCCGCACCGCCGGCTTCACGGTGCTCGTGTTCACGAGCCTGTTCACCTGCTTCACCGCGCGCTCGGACACCACGAGTGCCTTCGCCGATCTGTTTGCCAACCCCTGGCTTTGGAGTGCCGTCGCACTTTCGCTGTCGTTGCAGGTGGCCGTGGTGCACGTCCCGTTCCTGAACATCGCCTTCGGCACGGCGCCGCTGGCGCTCGACCAGTGGCTGGTGTGTGCGGCGATGGCCAGCGTGGTGTTGATCTACAGCGAACTGCAAAAGCTGCTCAGGCGCCGCTGGGGCAGATGAAGCATGCTCTTCAACATCGCGGCGGACATCGCCAAACTGACCCTGTTCGTCGTTTGTGCCTATGCGTTGCTGGGTGCTTATGCGCGGCGCCGAAGGCCGCAATGGACCGAGCAGAGGCGCAGTGGTACTGGGGTTCCAGTTTCCCAAGTGGGCATACCCTGAGCACCGCGGCGTTCGGTACCGCTGCCGCGTTGTGCGTGGCGCGGCTCTGGCCCCGCGCCGGGAGCGCGGCGATGGCGCTTGCTGTGCTGTGGACAGGCCTGGTCGCGGTGTCCCGTCTCGTCCTTGGTGTGCACTGGCCTTCGGATGTCCTGGTCGCCATGTGCCTCGGGTTCTTCATTCCCCTGATGATTAGCGTGGCCAACGATCTGCGTGCTCGCAAGTCCGGCGCGCGATACCAATGAGCCCGGCTGCGGCCTGGCCCACTCGACAACTCTTCTTCAGGAGTCCCGGTACTTGAACAACGCGATGGTTGTTGGGCCGTTCGTCCTGCCGTACGCGCTGCTGCTCGTGTTCGCCGCGGTGGCGTTGACCGTCTACGTCGGCCATCGCAGCGGCCGCAAGGCCGGCATCGACGTCGAAGCGGTCGTGTGGCACGCGGTGCTGGTCGGGCTGGTGGTGGCCCGCCTGGCGTTCGTCTGGGAGTTCCGCTCGGCGTACTTCGCGTCGCCGCTGGGCATCCTCGACATCCGGGACGGCGGATGGGACCCGACCGCCGGGTTCGTGGGCGCTTGGCTTTTCGCACTGAGCCGCGGAGCACGGCTTCCCGCGTTGCGCCAGCCACTGCGGTCCGCGTTGCTGGTGGGCACCGTGATCTGGGCAGTTGGCACCGTTGCGTTGTCGGTGAGGCCCGATACCGGGCAAGAACTGCCGGCGCTCAGTTTGACGTCGCTCGAGGGCCGGCCGATCAACCTCGCCGAGTTCAAGGGCAAGCCGACCGTGGTGAACCTGTGGGCCACCTGGTGTCCGCCCTGCGTGCGCGAGATGCCGGTGCTGCACCAGGCGCAAATCGCTCGCCCCGGCGTGAAGGCAGCTGCCGCATTCAAGCAAGGAGCGCTACCGACGACGCTGTTCTTCGACGCCAAGGGACGGCTGGTGAGCACGCGAATCGGTGAGCTTTCGGCCGCCACGCTGATCGAGAGGCTGCAAGCAGTGATGCCATGACACCTGGCCGTGACGCCCGGCCGCAGCGGCGGCCGGTGGCGTTCACACCGGGCTCGGGCGGGCTGTGCCGGCCGCGCTGTCCACATGCACCTGCAGCCACCATTCCAGCAGCGCGAGGTGCCATAGCTTGCTGCCCTGGATGCGCGTGAAGTGCGCCTCCGGGTCGGCCAGCAGCTTGTCGACGTAGGCGCGCTGGTAGAGCCCGCGCCGGATGCAGGCGTCCGACTGCAGGATGCCGCGCATCAGTTCCAGGAACGGGCCGCGCACGTGCTTCAAGGCGGGCACCGGGAAGTAGCCCTTCGGCCGGTCGATCACCGCATCCGGGATCACACCGCGCGAAATCGCCTTCAGAGGAAATTTGCCCCCTTCCTTGAGCTTCAGTTCGGGCGGCATCCTCGCCGCCAGCTCGACCAGCTCATGGTCAAGGAAGGGCACCCGCACTTCCAGGCCCCAGGCCATCGGCATGTTGTCCACGCGCTTGACGGGATCATCGACGATCAAGGTGGTGGCGTCGAAGCGCCAGACCTCGTCGAGAAAGGTGTCGGCCTGCGGTTTGGCCAGTTCGCGCGCGACCAGTTCCCTGGTCACGTCGGCAGCACCTGGTGGGTGCCATGCCGGCGCGATCATCTCCAGATACTCGGCATGGTCGCGGTCGAAGTAGTGCCGGCCGAAGCGCTCGACCGGTGGGCCGGTTTCAGCGTCCATCAACGGGTACCAGAAGTAGCCGCCAAATGCCTCGTCGGCGCCTTGCCCCGCCAAGACAACCTTCACCTCCTTCGACACCCGCTCGCTGAGCAGGTAGAACGCAATCACGTCGTGGCTCATCATCGGCTCGGTCATGGCCGCCACGGCCTCGGGCAGTCGCGCCAGAACCTCGCTGTTGGGGATCAGGTGCTTGTGGTGACGGGTCTTGAACTGCGCGGCGATCTGGTCCGAAAACTCGAACTCGTCGGCCTTCTCCGCACCCACACTGACGCCGGGAATGCCCTCGAAGCCGATCGAGAACGTCAGCAGGTCGTCCACGTGATCGGCCAGCAAACCGACCAGCAGGCTCGAATCCAGCCCGCCCGACAGCAGCACACCCACCGGCACGTCAGCGGCAAGGCGATGGCGCTCGAGTGCGCGCACCAGAACCTCGCGCGTCTTTGCAAGCCATTGCGCTTCTGAAAGCGGCTCTGTCGGGCGTGTCGCATCCAGGGTCCAGTACACCTTCTGCGTGACAGGCCCATCCATGCTGACAGTCATCGTGCAGGCCGGCGGAAGTTTGCGAACGCCGGTCAGTATCGTGCGCGGTGCGGGCACCACGGTGTGCAACATGAAGTGGTGGTGCAAGGCAACGGGATCGAGGCGCGTATCGACGCCACCACCGGCAAGCAGTGCGGGCAGGCTCGACGCAAAGCGCAGTCGGCTGCCATCCTGGGTCAGGTACAGCGGCTTGATGCCGAACCGGTCCCGCGCCAGAAACAGGCTGGCGCGACGCATATCCCAGATGGCAAAGGCGAACATGCCGTAGAAGCGTTGCACACACTGTTCGCCCCATGCGGCGTAGGCCTTGAGGATGACCTCGCTATCGCCTTCCGAGACGAAGGTGTGGCCCAACGAAATCAGTTCGGCACGCAGTTCCCGGTAGTTGTAGATCGTGCCGTTGAACACCAGGGCCAGGCGCAGTGTGTCGTCCACCATCGGCTGATCGGCGCTTGCAGACAGGTCGATGATTGCGAGGCGCCGGTGCCCGAAGGCAACCGGTCCGTCCGCATACGTTCCCGCGTGGTCCGGCCCGCGGCGCGCCAGCGTCTCGGACATGCGTTCGATCACCGCCAAGTCAGGTGACGTGGCGTCGAATCTCAGTTCACCGCAGATGCCGCACAAGACGTGGTTCCATCCGCGGCGGTTGTGAGGCGGGCGCGCCGAGCAGCAGCGCGTGCATGCGCTCGCGTTCAGCCAGCGTTGGGACGTCGGCGTCCGGGACCACAGGCGCTGCCGGCGTCGCGGCCCGGTCCACCTGCCCCTGCGCGTCGAAGCGCAACCGGCTGTAGGTCTCGTTGACAACGGTGTCGGGCTCTCCGCCTTTGAGCCGCACGTACCAATCGGCCAGGCGAAAGGTCTGTCCGGCGAGGCTCGGGGCCGATGCCTGGCCTCGCGCCAGCGCGACATACAAGGCATGCGGCACCGGGTGCACATCGCCGGCTTCATCGAGCAGGAACACATACGAGGCGTGCCCGGCGCCGACCGCGCACCCGGCCTCGGCGGCGTGGCAGCTTCGCCCCGACGCATCGGCCGAGCTGTACACCGGCGCAAAGCCACCGCCCGGTGTGCGGAAGTTGGTGGTCTGCCCCTGATACAGCCGAGCAGCCACCCATTGCACCGCGCCGTCGTAGGTGTAGGCGCGAAGGTCGAACTTCATCGCCTTGGTGGCCTGCTCATTGCCTGCATCGTCCACCTGTCTCTCCCCCGGAGCGACGATGGCCTGCGCGACGTAGTCACCGGCCAGGATGTCCTGCCACACCCGCTTCGTCAGCTTGTCGCCCCGGTAGGCCGCCCGGCTGCCAAAGCCGGCCACGGGCTTGAAGAACAGACCTCGGCGCGCGTCCCACAGTCGCTGGGCATCGGCGACATCGACCACCTCAGTGCGTGGCACATGCTCGAGCAGGATTTGTTGCGTCGCTGGAGGCACGCCCAGCGCCTGCAATCGCGCGCCATCGCTGAACAGCGCGAGGTGGCGCTTGTCGGCATACAGCGCATGGGCCCGCGGATGCGGCGTCAGCACCACCGCTTGCTGCAGATACGCGTCGCGCAACGCGGCGCTGCTGGCCTGCTCCAGATAGAAATCGGTCAACCGGTTGTAGACCAGGTCGATGGCCAGCGCGCCGTGCCACAGCCGGCCGTCGTGCCATTCGAGCGCGGCCGGATCGGCGATGACCGCACGCAGCCCATGGCGCTCGAACAATTGCTGGAACAGCAGGAACTCGGGGTAGAGGTACTGCTCTTCAGGTGCGCCATCGACGATGGCGATGCTCGCCAGCGGCCGGCTCTGACCGGACAGACGCCATTCGTGGCGAAACATGTCGACGATGCGCTGCTCGAAGGCGGCCACGTTGGCCAGCGTGGGCACCATCCCATCCACCGCCGTGCAACAGGCCCGCTGTGCCCGCGCCAGCACCGCGTTGAGCATCGCGCCGCCGGCGTTGGTGTTGATCTCGATCAGCCCGAGGCGGCCCTCATGGAGGTGAAAGTCGTAGCCGAAGAAGACGCTCAGCGGTCCTCTGGTACCCAGCCGGGCGATAGCCGGCGCGGCGGCCAGCACCTGCTCCCGATAGGCCGGCAAGGCCACCACCGATTCGACAGCCTGCATGACCTGCGCCATGCGTTGCAACTGCGCCGCCGCCACGAACACGGGTTGTGCTGCGAACAGAAACGGACAGCGCTGTCGAACCATCGCCGCAAGGCCGGGCTGTCCGAGTTCCAAATCGAGGGCGCGTGCGAGAGCGTCGCCGTCGAGGCTGACGCAGAAGCACGCGCTGTTGAGCACGTCGATGGGCGAGCCGACGTGCGGTGATGGCAAGACAGCGTTCACGGTCGGGTGGGAGTCTTGATGTTACGAGCGTACCCGTCGCATGCATCGCCATCTGTTCGGTGGGGGACGCTGCGGCGCTGGTGATGCGGTCCGGGGGAGCGCTGCTTCGATAAGTCCGGCGCACCGTGTTCGCTGCCGCACAGACGACGGCGGAGTGTTAGCGCAGGCTCCTTTCAACGCAACAGATTTTGACGCTTGCATTTCCGAATAACTCATGAAGATCTTCCCCGCTGTGTTTTCTGCTTCTGCGCTGCTGTTGGCCAGCGGCACCGCTTTGGCGCAGAACGGCAACATGATGAACGGTGGCACATGGGGTGGCGGCTGGATGGGCGGCTATGGCGGGATGTGGATGCCGATTCTGTTGGTGGCCGTGGTGGTGGGCCTCGTGGTGTGGTTCGTCAAGCGCAAGTAGCCTTGCCGCCACCCGCCGAACCATCAAACTGAGACGCAAGAACACTCCGATCCATGTTTGCCTTCCCACATCGCCGCACGATGCAGCGCACCGTCCTCGTGACGCTGGCGGCTTGGGTACTCGCCCTGATGGCCGGGATCGCCAACGCATGCTTGCCGCACGCTGGCGAACCAGGCCATGACGGGCAGCTGCAAACGGTCGAACATGGTGCGGACCAAGCGCCTTGCCACGACGCCTGGGATGCCGGTGCGTTAACCGTCGCCAAGCAACCAGGCAGCGACATTCCCCACTGGGAAGCTGCGGCTGTACAGACCCTTGTTCGTAGCTCGGGCTCCGCGTCGAATGCTGTGATCGACCAGGCTGTCGATGGTGAGCCGCATGCCAACGGCCCGCCGGGCGCCATCCGTTTCTTGCGCTTGAGGCTTTAGCCCTCGACCCGCGCGGTTCGCGCCGGGACTCACGTCCTCGAACGTGCTGGTCCGGCCGCCGTGACTCGGTACGAGCGTCGCTCGTGCTGCCCATCCCTACGCAGTTCTCGCCGTTATCCAAACCACCCAGGAGTCAGTCATGTCCAGTCTTCGATTCATTCCCCTTGCCCTTGCGCTCGCTTCGGCCGGTACCTTGATCGCTTGCACCACCGCCCCGGCGATGCCGATGGGCGCCGCACCTGCTAGCAGCATGGCTACACCCGAACGCATGTCCGCGATGGATGCGCAGATGAAGACCATGCAAGAGATGCACACCAAGATGACGAACGCCAAGACACCCGAGGAGCGCCAGGCGTTGATGGCCGATCACATGAAGGCCATGCAGGGCGGCATGGGCATGATGAAGGGCATGCCCGGCATGGGTGCCATGGGCGGACAAACGGGCATGCCGGCGGACATGGCCCAGCAGCAAAAGATGATGGGCCAGCACATGGCCATGATGCAAATGATGATGGACATGATGCAGCAGCGCATGCCCGCGTCGCCCGCCAAACAGTGAGGGCGATGTCATGACCCACCCCCAGCCCCTTGTGTCCGCAGCACCGGCTTCGACCTACGGCTTTCACTGTGTCCTGCAAGGCCTGAGCTTTGCCGAAGCGATTGCCGCGGTGACCGCGGCGCTGAAGACCGAAGGCTTCGGCATCCTGACCGAGATCGACGTGCAGGCCACGCTGAAGGCCAAGCTCGGCGTCGACGTGCGGCCCTACCGCATCCTCGGCGCCTGCAATCCGCCGCTAGCCCACCGCGCGCTCGTCGCTGAGCCCGACATCGGCCTGCTGCTGCCATGCAATGTGGTCGTGCGCGAGGAGGCCGACGGCTGTCTGGTGGTCGGCTTCATGGACCCGGTGGCGGTGATGCGGATGACCAGCAACCCCGAAGTTGGCGTCGTCGCGGGCGAAGTGCGGGAGCGGCTCGAACGGGTCCGCCGAGCGCTCCTGGCCTAGGTCGACAGCGATGAACGGCACCTTCCGGGGCGGTCTGTGCAGCCAGTTCTTCGGCGACATCTCCCTGACCACTTCGGGGGCACTGGCGATGGACCGCACCGTGGCCCCGGCCCGCTTCACCATTCTTCAGGAGTTGTCGCCATGGTTTCGCACCGAATCTATGGCTTGATTGCCATCGCCCAGATCGCCGTGCTTGCCGCAGCCGGTCCGGCGCTTGCCGCCACGGGGAAGGTCTACGTCGCCGATGAAGGGGCGAACGCTGTCAGCGTCATCGACGCGGCCAGCTTCAAGAGGGTCGGCAGCATCCCGGTGGGCAGGGGCCCGCACAACGTGCAAGTCTCGCCCGACGGCAAGTGGGTCTGGGTCACCAACAACGGCGACCCCGGCAAGGCGGCCGAGACGATGCCAGCCGAGAAGATGCCGAAGTCCGAGCATGGCGCGATGACGGGTACCGGCGCCGTATGGGCCATCGATACCGCCACCGACGCGGTGGTCGCCAAGGTTGCGGTCGGCATGCATCCCGCCCATGTGGTCGTGGCCAGTGACGGACGTACCGCCTACATCACCAACGGCGGTGACAACACCGTCAGCGTGGTGGACACCGCAGCGCAACGTGTCACCGCGGTGATCCCGGTCGGTGTGTCACCGCACGGCCTGCGGATCAGCCCGGACGGCAAACAGGCGTGGGTCGCCAACCTCAAGGGCGGCACGGTGTCAGTGATCGACACCGAAGGCCGGAAGCAGGTCAGCCAGATCTCGGTAGGCAGAGGCCCGGCGCAGGTGGGCTTCACGCCCGACGGTCGGTTCGCTTTCGTCTCGTTGTCCGGGGAGAACCGGGTCGCAGTGATCGATCCAGCGAGCCGCAAGGTGATTCGCAAGGTTGCGGTGGGTTCGGTGCCGATCCAGTTGTACGCGACACCCGACAACAGGCTCGTTCTGGTCGCCAACCAGGGCACGCCCGCCAAGCCCGGCACGACGGTCAGCATGATCGATCTGGCGAGCCTGAAGGTGGTCGCGACGGTCAAGACCGGTGCTGGTGCGCATGGCGTGGTCATCGATCGTGACGGACGCCATGCCTTCGTGACCAACACCTATGCGAACAGCGTGTCGGTGATCGACATCGCCGGGCGCAAGGTCATCGCCACGGTGCCGGTAAGCAAGGGACCCAACGGCATCAGCATGATGCCGTGACGGCACCGCAACAGCCCAAGGCGGAAACCGCCCTCCTCTGATCTGAGGTCACGTCACTGTGACTTGAAGAACCACTGCAACTGAACATGAAGTGCGTTGGAGAGGTTCGCGAACTCGCTGCCCGCCCCACCTGAGAAGCGTTGCACGCCCAAGGCCAGGTCCACATTCGGCGCAATGGATCGCACCAGGCGACTGTCGATCGCACGGCTGCGGTCGTCGCCGTTGAACACCACGTAGGTCATCCACTTCAGCAGCGGCGTGATCTCGTACGAAACGTACAGCCCGGCATAGCGCGTCGCGAGGCTCGCCAACCGTCCCGAGCCCTGCCCCGCGAAGTCGTAGCCGGCCGGATCACGCGAGCCCGCACCGTTGTAGTACAACTCGGCGCTCAGCGTGATGCCGTTCGGGAAGGCATAGTCCACGCCGGCCATCAGCCGATTGAAACCGCCGCCGCCACGCGGACGCAGCCGAGCGGCCTCGCCGCGGACGCCGGCGTCGCCGATCTGGCTGGCGACATCCATGCCGACGAGGTCCAAACCCAGCAGCCGCCCGACGACGAGCGACGCGTCCACGCCGGCCGCATTGCCGTGCAACTGCATCGCACGACT
>VYMG01000339.1_pt1 | contig 11339 bp, 11 predicted proteins | sample 5115261 | NCBI WGS metagenome assembly VYMG01 (sample SAMN12291781, study PRJNA351875) | freshwater metagenome | isolation source: freshwater lake | place: USA: Michigan, Wintergreen Lake | collected 2013-08-08 | reverse complement strand
GGACCACGATGAGCGTGTGCGTGCGAGGTGCTCGGGAGAGCGGCCGAAGTTCCAGATCATCGGACTCGAGGCGTTGATCGCGATCGACGCGATGCAGTCACTGAATGGGCTGGCGCGGCCGTTCAGCATGTGGGCCGACCTGAGAGCGATCGAGAACGGCATGCGTTTCGACATCCCGCACATCGATCCGGTGCCGCCCACACCGATGCCGGAGCCGCGGTTCCTGTTCGTCGGTGACGAGTGGGAGACCGAAGTCGGTGAGAGCGTCTGGGGACTGCGGTCGCCGTACATCGAGTCGCTGCTGGAGATCAGCAACTGCCGGCCGGAACTGATGACGACGTCGAAGGGCCACATGATCTGGGAGATCCAGTCGCAAAGGGGCTTCGAGGTGGATCCGGAATCGGCGGCGCTGATCGAAGACTTCGAGAAGGACAGGCTGCTGGAGATGTACGACAAGGCGCAGTGGTTGCCGGGTGGGATCAAGTCCGGCTACGAGTGGTACGCGCTCTACGGTGCACTCAAGCTCGACCACGCGCAGCGTCAGCACCACGACGAAGTCGCAAGACGAACGGAGTGGAAGGACGCCCGAGGACTCACGCTCGACTACGACATCGACGAGGTGTACGGGAAGGCGGTGAGGTTCTCCGAGATGCCGGCAGCCGCACGTGAGGCGTGGAGCGCGAAAGCGACCGACGCAGGTTCCCAGATGGAACTCCTGGACATGCTCGACGAGTTCGAAGAGGTCGATGTGCGAGAGCTCATCGACGCCTGATGTTCAACCCTACGCCCCGCAACTTCGGTTCGGGGCGTTTTTCATGGCTGCGAGGATGGCCGCGTGCCTGCAGAACGGAAGCCGCCCGATTGAAGAAAGTCGCTATGACGGTGCGGCTGCTGCCACATACTGGCGGAGCAACGAAACAGGCTGGGAGCAGACTTCCAGGTCGAGGGGATGGTTGTGCAGGAATCTGGCGATAGTGCGAGGCGGGTGGTGACAACCGATTCGGATGGCCTGGACGCCCTCGCTGGCGCGGCCGACGTTGTCGTACTACGGATCACAAGGCGGGAGATCGTGGCCGGACGGATCGGGGATGTCGTGGATCGGCTGATGGTGCTCAGCGATCGCCGAGAGCATGTCGAACGTCACGAGGGCACGTTGCTGCTGGAGATCGGAGGCTACGACGAGGACCCGCGAGAGGTGTGCGAGATCCCGGAAGTGGCGGCCTTCATCAGGGCTGTGAACATGCACTGGCCGTACTGGCTTCACTTCATGGAGCGTAGTAGCGCGCAAGTGCAGATGCTTCTGTGCCTGCTCACGGACGTGGAGAAGGTTCAGGCAAACGGCGGGCGCAAGGCGTTCCGATTCAAGGACATGGGCAAGGTGCAGTCAGAGACGCTTCGGCTGTGCAAGGCAGCGACGGAGCTGATCGAGACACACGGACTCGGTGTCGCGGCCATGGGAAGAATGAGCGGCGACGTGCTGGCGGTCCTGCGAGAGATGTTCGGCGAATGAAGCTCAAACGGGCCAGCAGCCGGTCAGCTTAGTGCCCTTCGCACTGCATCACTCCTGCGCAAGGTGAAGTTCCTCGTTCGAGGAGCGCCTTTGTTCAGGAGAACGATGATGAAGATGATGTTCGAGGCGATGCGCAGTGCGCTCGCCAACCCGAAGTGGGAAGGGCTGCTGGTCACGAACCAGGGCGACTTCCTCGTGATGGACCGCGCCGAGATCGAGGGCTACGCGACACCGCTCTCCGAATACCTGTGGTTCGTGCGTGATGCCAGTACCTGGCTGACGCGTCTGTATGTCCACCCCACCGAGATCGCCGCCGTGAACTCGGCGCTGCTCGTTCACAGCGAGAACCCCCGGTGGCCCATCTTCCACGTGACTGCTAGCGGATGTCGGGAGATCGACAAGAGCCGCGTGCTGACATTGACTGGCCGGCTCGACTACCGCGTTCTGGGAAGCACCGTGCTGCACCAGGGAAAGCTGATCGCCTGGATCGACTTGGACCAGGAGGACGGGAACGCCAGCAAGCCGGTCCACGTGCGATTCAGGAGCGAAGTTGAGTTGTCGCTGGAGCAACTGTCGGCGTTGCGATCCATCGCGCGTTGGGAGGTGCCGCGCCGCTACGGTTCACAGGCGTTTCCGGCGTCGCTGGTTCTTGACGATGAGAGCCTCGTGCGGCGGATCGAACTGCGCAAGCGTGACGTCGAGCTGGTACTGGGCTGAGGCTGATGATGAGCACGCTCTATCAGCGGGACGAGTGGAACGCTCGGAAGGAGGTCGTAGAAGGCCGGTGCGAATGGGGTCCTATCCCGGACGCGGAGAGATTCCTTCGAGGCGACCAGTACGGCTATGAGAAGCCGCGCGAGATTCACGGATGGGGCTGGTCCAGCACATTCGGCAAGTGGTCGGCGCTCGTGACCTTCGAGTATGGCTGGCATGGCTGGACCTACCCGGAGCCGGCGCGTGTGGTCTGAGAGGACCGTTCTCGATTGACACCCCCTGAAGCCCCGACACCTGATGGTGCGGGGCTTCTTTCATTGCCGGCCGCGCATGACGTTATCGGGCAAGCGGGCGAGAGAATCGGTCGCGAGGTGGGCCATCCACAAACGCGACAGAGGCATGAGCATGTTCAAGAACCTGATGGTGTGCCGAATCGACCCTAAGTGGGCGGTGTCCCTGGATCGGGTCGAGGCCGATGCGGCAAAGGCAACCTTCGCGGCATGTGCCCCCACGCAGCCGAAGTCGATGGGCTTCTCGCCGGCGCGAGGACTGCCACACGGTCGTCTGGTGGAGTCTATCGGAGGGCAGTGGATCATGAAGGTGACGATCGAGCAGCGTGTGCTGCCGGCTTCGGTCGTGAAACGCCGCCTGGAAGACCGCGTCGCAGAGATCAAGGAGAAGACTGGGCGTGTCCCGAGCAAGAAGGAGAAGTCTCTCCTGAAAGACGAGATCACCCGCGAGCTGCTGCCGAAGGCCTTCTGCAAGCAGCAGGATCTCTCGGTCTGGATCGATCCGCACAAGCGCTTGCTCGGGGTGGATACTGCCAGCAAGTCGAAGTTCGACGACGTGACGACGCTGCTGGCGACTGCTCTTGAATCGTTCAAGGTCATGCGCTACCAGACAGGGATCGCGCCGGCAACGGGAATGGCGGAGTGGCTTCGCGAGTCGGAGGCGCCAGCGCCATTCACTCTCGACCAGGACTGCGAACTCAAGGCTGTGGACGAGGCGAAGTCGGCGGTGAAGTACAGCAGGCACAACCTCGATCTCGAAGAGATCAAGCAGCACCTGCAGGCGGGCAAGATGCCGACGAAGGTGGCGATGACGTGGTCGAGCAGGGTCTCGTTCATGCTGAGCGATGACATGCAGCTGAAGAAGCTGCAGTTCCTGGATGTGGTGTTCGCCGGCCAGGAGGCGGACGTCGACTCGTTCGATGCAAGCGTGGCCATCGTGACCGGCGAACTGTCGAAGCTGCTGGACGATCTTCTGGATGGTCTCGGCGGGGTCAGAGAGGCTGACGTGGAAGCAGCCCAAGAAGACGGCACCGAAGCGGCGGATGAGCGCCGCGGCGAGCGGAGGCAAGCTGGGGCTGAAGCTAGCCTGGCGGCCTGACGCACGACCGATCCCGGTAGAAGAAGCGATCCGACTCTCTCAAGCATTTTGCTTCCATTCCAGGCATACGCGGAATATACTGTCCTGCAATCCAATGGGGGCAGGGATGGGTTCAGCGGTGCTTGATCGGGACGAAGAGCTGCTCGGGGGCGAGGCCAGTCGGGGGCGGGCAACTCCAAGCTCAATGGGGCGTTCCGCCGCGAGCCCGGCAAGCCCGGCGGGCAACCGAGGGGGCGCCGCACTGGTAACTGCTGCGCGTGCTGCTGCGCCCTGGGAAGACCACCTCCCGGCAGGTGCGGCTCAGCCTGCGAGGCGAGATGCGCTGCCGCCAAGCCAGCCTGCTCGGCCGGCATTGCAGCCGACGCCACAGAGACAAGCCGCTCCGCAGACCATGGCGCGGGACGTTCCTGCCGGCGGGATGGATCGGGGAAGTAGCTCGGACGCGAGGCCTGCCGAAGATGTGGGGCAGGATGCAGGGGAAGCGCGTCGGCAGGATCGCGACTTCTTCAGCGTCCACTGCTACGGCGGCAAGGCGGCGCTGTGCTTCAGTGCGGACACCACGAAGGGGGATGAGGCGCCGACGGTGAGGATCGAGGCGGCGCCGGCGACCGGGCCCCGGGCATATGCCTGGAACCAGAAGATCGCAGTCCAGTGCACGGTCAAGGAGATGCCAATCGTGCTGGCCACGATTCTGGGCTGGATGCCGAGCGTTCGCTTCGCTGCCCACGGCGCCGACAACAAGAAGGGTTTCAGCTTCCAGCACCAGGAAGGTGGGAAGTTGTTCGCCAAGGTGTGGGACGGAAAGGGCACGCGGATGGTCCCGATCGCAGCTGCCGACCTGTTCGGAATCGCGGACCTGTTCGTGCGGCAGATGCTCAAGAGCCGGCCGTACATGAGCCATGACGGTCTGATGACCATGATCCGGCAGCTCGCCCAGAGATACGCGGAAGCGGGTCTAGGCGAACCGGAACGCTCGCAGGCAGGGTGACATGACACGGCCCACCCGCTTCTTCGACGAGGAGGCGGGTGGAGAAACAGGGGCAGCCGTCACCACGGGACGGACGCTGACGAGCGCAGCGAGATGCCCGAACTGCGGAGAGGAGCCGTTCGCGCAGCTCTTCGAGATCTGGTCGCCCCGGGAGTTCATGCTCGACACCTGTTGCGAGTACATGCTCGAGGTGGCCAACGAGTTCCTGGCTGAGGATCCCAAGGCGGCGGCCAAGTGGCTGAATGAGGAGGGTCTGGGCGAGATCTGTGGCCAGCGGGTGGGGCTGGCGGACGCGTTCGGGCGAGGTGCAAGGCGTGTCATCGAAGATGGCTGCGGCTCGTTGGTGATCGACTGGCACCTCGATCTGACACCGATCAGCCAGGCCGCGGCGAAGGAATTCATCAGAACGCACCACCGCCACGCCAACAAGCCGCCAGCCGGTTGGCGGTTCGGCGCCGGCGTGATGAACGGCTCCGACCTGGTTGCTGTCGTCATGGTCGGAAGGCCGGTGGCCCGGATGCTGGACGACGGTGCGACTGTCGAAGTGAATCGCCTCTGCACGAGGCCTGACATCCCCCAAGGGCTGGTCTGGAATGCGTGCTCGCAGCTCTACGCGTGGTCCGCGAAGGAGGCCCGACGGCGAGGCTACCGTCGCTGCGTGACGTACACCCTCGAAGAGGAGCGCGGGACCAGCCTCAAGGCTGCCGGCTGGGCCGTGGAAGCCACCTCTGGTGGTGGATCGTGGAATCGACCCTCGCGACGCAGGGGCAATGAAGGGCCGCAGGGCCGAAAGCTGCGCTGGGCGGCGCCAGGGATGGGAACGAGAACAAGCCCGGATGGTCGCCAGCGACTGCTGTGGGCCGAGTCTCCGTCACCCGGAAACGGGACATGATGGCTTTCGCTCGCTACACTGCACCTCGCAAGGACGCACGTATACGAACGTGCAGCGGTAAATCGATTGACCGCGGTTCCGTGGTGGCCTTGCTCCTGTTCGACTCCTGGGATGTGCATCTGTGCAGTGCATGTCTGAGCGCAAGGGTCAGAGGCTTCCTTCCGGAGCCGCCTTTTGTTTCTGGAGTTCAAACATGGATATGAAGGTGATCGAACAGCAGCCGATCTCGACCGAGGTCCTGCTGGAGAAGTACGCGAAGGACGGTGAGACCACGGTCTCCGAAGTCCGACTGCGGGTGGCACGCGCCCTCGCAGCGAACGAGAGCGATCCGTCGAAGTGGGAATCGGTCTTCTTCGATGCCCAGGAGCGCCTCGGCGTCGTGATGGGCGGTCGCATCAACTCGGCGGCCGGGACCGGACTCGGCGCGACGCTGATCAACTGCTTCGTGCAGCCGGTCGGCGACTCTGTCAGCGACACGGACGGCGGCGTGGTGGGGATCTACCAGGCGCTCGCACAGGCCGCTGAGACCATGCGCAGGGGTGGTGGCGTCGGCTACAACTTCAGCGCGATCAGGCCCAGCGGCGCGATGGTGAAGAGCACCGCGAGCCGTGCCAGTGGGCCCGTGTCATACATGCGTGTGTTCGACAGGTCCTGCGAGACAGTGGAAAGCGCCGGCGCACGCCGCGGCGCACAGATGGGGGTGCTCGACGTGACGCACCCGGACATCGAGCTCTTCATCCGGGCCAAGCGCGACGGGTCGATGAGCAACTTCAACCTGAGCGTCAACGTGAGCGACGAGTTCATGAGGGCGGTCGATGTTGACGGCGATTGGGAGCTGGTGCACGAGAAGCAGCCGAGCCTGGAAGCCGTACCGACGACGCACCAGCGGCCTGACGGCATGTGGGTGTACCGCACGGTCAAGGCTCGGGAGATCTGGGAACTGATCATGCGCTCAACCTACGAGTACGCCGAGCCCGGCGTGCTGTTCATGGACCGGGTGAACGCCGAGAACAACCTGCACTACGTGGAGAAGATCAACGCGACCAACCCGTGCGGCGAGCAAAGTCTGCCCGCCTACGGCTGCTGCTGCCTGGGATCGATCAACCTCACGGTGTTCGTGAGAGACGCGTTCGACAGCACGTCGGGGCCGACGTTCGATTGGAGCGGCTACAAGCAGTCCATCGGCGCGGCAATCCGGATGCTCGACAACGTGCTCGACGTGAGCAAGTGGCCGCTGAAGGAGCAGGACGAGGAGTCGAAGAACAAGCGGCGCATCGGCCTGGGCTTCATCGGATTGGGCGATCTGCTCGTGATGATGGGGCTGCGGTACGACAGCAACGAGGGGCGCGAACTGGCCCGCCAGGTGTCCGAAGTGCTGCGAGACGAGGCATACAAGGCTTCGATCGAGCTGGCGCAAGAGAAGGGAGCGTTCCCGCTGCTCGACAAGGAGAAGTACCTCGAGTCGGGCTTCGCGAAGCGGCTGCCCGAGACGATCCGCAAGGCGATCCGCAAGCACGGTCTGCGCAACTCGCATCTGCTGAGCATCGCGCCGACCGGCACGATCAGCCTGGCTTTCTGCGACAACGCTTCTGGCGGGATCGAGCCGGCGTTCAGCTGGACCTACGACCGCAAGAAGCGGATGCCGGACAACACCCACAAGGTGTATGCCGTCGAGGACCATGCCTACCGGGTCTACCGGATGAAAGGCGGAGATGTCGAACAGCTGCCCGAGAGCTTCCGGTCCGCGCTGGAGATGAGTGCGAACGACCACCTGAAGATGGTGGCAACCGTGGCGCCGTACATCGACGCCGCGATCTCGAAGACGGTGAACGTCCCGGAGGACTACCGGTACGAGGATTTCAAGGACCTCTACCTGAACGCCTGGCGCGAAGGACTGAAGGGAATCACGACGTACCGGCCGAACAACATCATCGGTTCGGTGCTGAGCGTGCCGAGCGCTGCTGCCTCGCCTGCGAAGGCCGAGGAAGCGAGCGACCCGGATCGGCGCATGACGCTGAAGAGCATCCCTGAACCGGTGCTCGGAAGCCTGCGCTGGCCCTCGCGTCCGACGCTGCCGAACGGCAACGCGGCCTGGACGTACATGGTCGAAGGCGAGCACACGAAGTTCGTCGTGGTGGTGGGGCATGTCGACAACGGGCGGCCGCACCCCTTCGAGGCCTGGACGCTGGGAAGCGAACAGGAGCGCGGACTCGGTGCCGTGGCGAAGACGTTGTCCGCGGACATGCGGGCCGACGATCTGAACTGGCTGGCGATGAAGCTCGAAGCGCTGAAGCAGGTGAACGCGGGAATGCAGATCCGGCTGCAGCTGGGCGACAAGGAAGTGTTTGCGCCGAGCGCGTCGGCGGCCTTGGCCAAGGTGATCGAGTTCCGGTTGCTGCAACTGGGGCTTGGATCGTTCGAGCTGGAGTACTCGGCTCTGACGATGGCGCTGATGTCAGCCAAGGAGCCGACCTCGGGCACCGACGGCACGCTGTCGTGGACGGTGGACGTGTTCAACGCGGCCGCCGGAGACGAGTTCACGCTGTTCCTGAAGGAGGCGCTGCTTCCGGATGGTTCGCGGCGGCCCTACTCGGTGTGTCTTTCTGGCAAGTACCCGCGCGAGCTGGACGGGCTGTGCAAGCTGCTGTCGTCCGACATGCGCGTGGTGGACCCGGCCTGGATCGGGATGAAGCTGCGCAAGCTGCTGAACTACCAGGAGCCGATGGGCGAGTTCTTCGCGAAGGTCCCCGGTTCGGAGAAGCAGCAGACGTACCCGAGCACGGTGGCCTACATCGCGGCGCTCATGATCCACCGGTACGCGATGCTGGGCATCCTCGACAACGAGGGTGAGCCGGTGACGCAGATGGGGGTGATGGTGGCGGATGCTCACTCGACGTCGAGCCACAAGCACGACGCTCCGGTGATGAAGGGGAGCGAGTGCCCCGAGTGCGGCGCCCATGCCGTGATCAAGGTGGATGGATGCATGCGGTGTACTGCGTGCTCCTATGTCGGCTCTTGTGGCTGACGAAGCGATGAGACCCGAAACCGACTTGCAGCCCAGCTGTAGGTCGGTTTTTCTTTGGGGGTGCCGGTCGGGGCATGATGGCGAGATGAGGTCAACTGAGTGTCGTGCGTCGTGACGGTTCGGGCCCGCAAGACAGCAAGGGGAGAGCTGGCCAAGCTCTGCGCACAGCTTGCCGAGCGATACCCGCCGGATTGGTACGAGCGGCTGTGGCGTGGGGTTCACCTTCAGATCATCGTCGCAGTGATCCTGGCAAGCGCCTGGCTCTTCGCGGAGGACTACCCTGGGCTGGTGTCGTTGGCGCCGATGCTTCTGGCGCACGCAGCCTTCGTTCTGATCCCGGCTGTGCTGTGGAGGCGCCACCCGATGACGCCCCGCTGGGCTCATCGGAGCGCAAGGCTATCTGCTGATGAGCGGTTGTGGGTGGCTGTGATCGTGCAGCAGTACGGGAACCCAACGGAATTGCGCGAGCTAGGACTGCTGCCGGTCAATACCGGTGAACAGCTCTGGCACGTCATGAGGAAGAGCGGATGGATCGAATGACCGGCGGAGAGGCGGATGACGTGCTGGATCGGGTATGCATCCATCCGGAAGCTGTCTCTCGATGGATGCAGCTGCTGGAGGCAGAAGGCGGGAGCCCCGAAGCGGTGGACCAAATGCCGCAGGAGCGGGCGACGGTGGAGCCCGACGGCCAACTGAAGATCAGTCTCGAATGGGCGGGCAGGTCAATCGCCTTGGTGTGTGCATCGTGCGAGTGGGCGTGGGCTGAAGGAGCTCTGCAGTAGCAGGGGGGGCCGGTTGTGGGTGCCGCCGAGGCGGCAGCGGCGGTCGCAGTGCTGCTCGCGGCGTGGGGCCTGTGCCTGGTGGTGTGCCCTGGGTTAGGAGCGATTGATCTTAGGCCGGCGGCGTCCGGTGCCGAACTGGGCGCCCGCAAGGTCGAGAGACCTCGGGAAGATGGGGCGTGCTTGGGCGGGCAAGGTCAGAACGAAGCGAGCTTCTGCGAAGGGGACTGACGCAGGAGGGCTGCCTTCTCGGGGCTGAGCGTGAGGGCAACGGACACGCTGCGGTTGACCGGCGCGGCGGGGTCGGCAGCGTCGACGAAGTCGTGGTCCCTCGGGATGAGGATCTTGATCTTCGAGCGCTCGACGCCGAGTTCAACGAGAGCGCGACGAACGGCGATGGCGCGGCCGACGGCGAGACGGCGCTGCGGATCGGTCAGGACAGCATAGCCAACGCGGCCTCGCAGCCGCACGCCATCGGCGAGGCGGGCGGCCTGGGCCAACGGCCGCAGCTGCGTGAGCGCGGCTGCATCGAGCACATCGGAGTTGTTCCCGAAGCTGATGAGCTCTGTCAGGTCAGTCGCTACGGCGGCTGCGGGTGCGGGCACCGCTTGGTCGCGGTGAGGCGGAGCAGCCCCAAGCGTGTCGGGGACGGGAGCGGAGAGCTTGACCTTGTTCAGGGGCTGCGGACCGAAGGGGTGAGGCTTGGCCTCGAGTCGGTACCGCTTGATGGCGGGACCGTCAGGAAGCGCAGCGGCCAGGGTGATCGGAGGCGGGCTGACTTCCACGCTGGCCGTGTGCTGCAGGACAACCGGTGCCGGCGGCGTGTCGCTAGCCACAGCGGGGTTGTCGGACAAAGCCAGTGCTGTCTCGGGGCGTGGAGGGTAGGACCGAGCATCGCCTTCGGCGAAGTAGGCGAGCAAGGAGGCTGGTGCCTCAGCCGGGGTCTTGATGGCGACGACTTCGTCGGCGTGTCGGGCGCTGATGCAAGGGACATCATCGCAGCTCAGCGCCGTGGTCGGAGCGATGAAAGGCGCACGGCTGTCCGCGTATTCGATCTTGGGCTGAGGGCCGTGACCGAAGTACGAAGCGATCGTGACCCGTGTGCCGGACGAGTCTGGCGAGAGGGTGCTGCAAGCTGCAAGGATCACGACGCTGCTCAGAGCGCCGAACGGGAGGGCTCGACGAGCTCGACGCTCAGCACGGGTTGCGCGACGGACACGAGCCGCGATGACGTTGCGCAGATCAGGGCGCAGCAGCAGTGCAGCGAGAGTGCACTCGACATCGAGCGGGAGCACCATCGGATCTGTGGGTCCCGGCGATGCGTTGAGCTGGACGGCGATGTCTTCCGGGGTCAGGGGCCGTCCTGCACGGAGGAGTGCGGCAAGAACTCGGGTCTGTTCAACGCGAACGGAAGTCTTTGGTGAGTGCATGGCGTACCGCCTCCGACGAGGATCCTAGTTCAGCCGTGCTTCATCACAACAATCTGCAGGAGGGAACTTGCCGACAAGATTGACATTACACGAGCGTGCAATATGATGATCGCGTGCACTTCACAAGTTCAATGTGAAGTCCGCGGTTGGACACGAAAACCAGAGGGCTTTCGTGTTCGACTAAGGGTTTGCCGGCAAGGCGCACGTTGTCGGCCTAACGGGGTTTGAGCGTGACTCACTGAGCCAGGCGAAGGAAAGACCCGTGACGCCTTGGAGAGACAGGACGGCGCGCCCGCTCCGCCGAAAGTACCGGGCCAGATTTCGATGGTTGTCTCCCCTCCCTCCGGCCGCGAGCCGGATTGCTGGCCCCTCCGGAAACGTGATGGGGCCGTCTTTTTGGGGGCTTGGCTCGATTAGCCGCAGGCGAAGCGGGCATGGCGGCGACCGACTCGGTTTGGCGGCATTTCGCAACGAACGGAATGAAGCGTCGTTGCCGCCTGGTGCGATCGAATGGCGCAGGTAGCGCCCGGAAGGAGAGAGGGAATGCTGAATCCCAAGCGCGGAGACACGATGGTGCGTGTGGTCCCTCCGATCGACGGATCCGCCGGTTAC
>VYMG01000496.1_pt1 | contig 11359 bp, 16 predicted proteins | sample 5115261 | NCBI WGS metagenome assembly VYMG01 (sample SAMN12291781, study PRJNA351875) | freshwater metagenome | isolation source: freshwater lake | place: USA: Michigan, Wintergreen Lake | collected 2013-08-08 | reverse complement strand
GAAAAAGTCCCGGAATTTTCCCCCCGACCACTCCAAGAAATGGCACTTTTTGATTTCAAAAAAGCCTAAAGATATTATCCAACAAGGTTTTTAGATTTATTCAGCAAACCCTAAGCTAAGACCTCACTTAGAAACAGCCCAAGAGCGCACTTCTCCTAAGGTTACTGGAGTGCGATCGCTAACATCAATGGTAAAGCGAAATACTCGTTTAGCTCGCAGACCATTTTCGGGATCGAAGAATTTTAATTTCACATCCCAGCATTCACTTCCGTAGCGACAGAAGGGGCTTTTTTCTACTTCAATACTGTGTAATTCCATTCCTATTGCTACTGCTTGGGAGAAGGTTTGTACAGCTTGAAAAGCGTTAGTAGCCGCAAAATTTAAGGCGCGATCGCGTGCTATTTGTCCTAAATTTCGTAAGTCATAATAAATGCGATTCAAGAAACTGGTCAGAGAACGCCGCATCCTCGCTTCATCGGCGATTTCATGTTCCGCGCTAACAGTTTCTATCGCTGATTCAATCAAAGTATTAACTTTCCAGCCATACATTCCCCGGGGACTATTGACTTTGAGGACAGGAATAATTTGACCGGAAAAAAGTTTCACAGTTTCCTCGGTCAGCATACCCGGAATACTCACTCTTTCAACATAATCTTCGTCAGCTTCTGGCAATATTTGACCCGCTAACATATATTGCATGACTTGATAAATATCAGCAGCAAAAGCTCCCACTGGTTTAATAGCATAGATGGGAGTTAGTTCTAAATTAACTGTCCAAATTAAAGACTTAGTTTCTGATAGATTACTTTCTAAATAATCTACCATTTGTCGTGCATCGTAGGGATTGGATGGTAATTCAAGATTATCGATTGTGATGGTTGGCATTAACTGTTTAAAAGTATCCCGACGTGCTTCTGTACCGAAATCATAACCTAAAGTTCCTAACACATAAACGAGGTTTGAGCGTTGACTAGGAACAACATTATTTAGGACAATATTGTTATGTGCTTGATGATTTTTTATTAATCCAGTTGAGGAAATATTTTCTGAAGCATTGCTAGGAGCGATCACTGGTTGTCTTGTTGCTGCTGTTGAAATGGTTGCAGTTATTCCCTGAGTCGCTATCTCGGTTGAACAAGAGGGAATAACAGAGGTTGTCGCTGTCACTGGAATTACCGTCGATTCTATGATATTATTCGACGAATTGTTATCCGCTTCAACAGTTTGTAATTTCTCTCCTGTCAGCAATTCATAAGCTCCAGAGATGTTGATTTTTCCTAACAGACAGCGTTCTGGTTCTTCTACTTCATTAGGATCGCAGGGGATGGCACTATTAGTCAAGGCGGCTCTTACTGCTTCCGCATCAGGAGATAAACCCTGTTCTAATTGTAAACTCATTAATAAAGCGGCCGTTCCTGTCACAATTGGAGCAGCGCAGCTAGTCCCTTTTTTGCGGATAGGGTCATCAGTTCCGGGTTGAGATCCTAGAATATTCTCTCCGGGAGCAAGAATCCCTTGAGTCGCATATTTACCACCAAAATTACTGAATTTAAATGGCTCTCCTGTATCTTTCATCGCTCCTACTGTCAGGACATTTTCTAATACCGCAGGAACGCACCAACACTCTCCTTTATCATTACCACCAGGAGCAATAACGAGTATATTATTATCCTGTGCTTGACGAATCGCTTTATCAATAAATTCGTGAGCTAATCCGCTTTGAGTTGGGTGACAAGCGGCACAATGGATAATATTAACTCCCTGTTCAATAGCGGTGCTAATCGCACGAGAAAGATTGAGAGGATTGATAAAATCCTCATTCCCATAAGCAATGGGAATATTAATCACCGTTGCGTTAGGAGCAATTCCTTCTACCGGTGAATCTGGCTGTCCACAAATGGTGCTGATAATATGGTTAGCATGGAAGCGCAAATGCAAACTGTGGCGGATATTTTCATCTGGAATCGCCTCCTTAAACATTTCCTCTTTTTCTTCATCACTTTTGCCACTTTTTTCTACATCTAAAAAGGCTTGTAAGTGTTGGGGATCGATGGGAAATTCTTCGGACCAATAAGGATTAATACGGGTAATATTTGCTCCTTGAAAACAGGCGCGATCTAAGTCAACTGGTCCATCAAGAACGGCGATTTTGATGCGTGGATCGCCTTTGGTATGGGAGCGAAGAGCGGTCATTCCGGGGATAGCATTGAGATCAGGCATAGTTTGTACAGATTTTCAAGAACAGTTATAGAATAAAAGCTAGATAACAAAAATAGGGGAATTAAAGATGAGTTCAATCACCCAAACGGTACAATCCTCAACCACAATTCAGGAACCTTCTGCAACGGTGTATTGCGATTCCCCTTTACCCGACCACACCCAACTCCCCGATAAAGATGGAAGTTTTGTGAAAAACTATCAAGAGCCTCCCCAAGCAGACCTTTTAACGGATACTATTACACCCCTTTTAGAACAATTACATCCTGATGGTAATTACTGCCTAGGTCGAGATTGTGGGATTTATTGGCGATTGCCAGAGCATCCAGAATCTCTAGAAAGGGGTGCTGTTGCTCCCGATTGGTTTTATGTTCCCCATGTCCCCACGACTATTGATGGTCAAGTTCGCCGTTCCTTTGTGATGTGGAAAGAAACCATTGAACCGGTTATTGCCTTAGAATTTGTCTCTGGCAATGGTGAAGAAGAACGGGATAAAACGCCTGTTAAGGGTAAATTTTGGATCTATGAGCGAGCGATTCAAATTCCTTTTTATGGAATTTATGAAGTTAACAAGGCCCAGATCGAGATGTATCAGTTAGTTAATGGTCGTTACCAAAAAATGACTCCTAATCAGCGCGGTCATTATCCTATTGTTCCTTTAAAGGTAGAGTTAGGAATTTGGCAAGGAGAATACCAAAATCAATTCTTTCCCTGGCTTCGCTGGTGGGATGGGGAAGGTAACTTGTTGTTAACTTCCCAGGAATCTACTGAACAGGAACGACAACGAGCCGAACAGGAACGACAACGAGCCGAGCGGGAACGACAACGAGCCGAGCGCCTAGCGGAACAGTTAAGGGCATTAGGGATAGAACCTGAAGAGTAGTCGTTTTGTCAGGTAGGCAAGCACGAACAATTCATGTAAAAAAAGACTGCCTACCTAATGACTAATGCCAGGAAGAACAAATTACACTGCGTCGTCACCCGCAAAGGGATAACATTGCTTGGTGGCTAAATCACAGAAGGTAGCAGGGGTAATCACATTACCATCACTAGGAACAGTAGCGATGTTGTCTCGTTGAACCGGGGCGGTAATGCGAGGGGTCAGTTTTGGGGTTTTCATGACAAGTTACTCCAAAGGTGGTTGTCGATAACACTAAAAGATTTACACGATCCTTGTCAAGAGTTTTCTGTTAACTATTGTCAACTTTAAACAATTTGTTTGCAGGAAAAATGGACAAAGTTTAACACCAAATTCGACCCCGACGAAACGGCGGATCATTGGGATTCGCCTTGCGGTCTTGGAACATGGTTTTCCAGCGTCCGTAATCTTCTAACCCAGTTGCGGGAATATATTTAGCTTTAGGTTGAGTTGTTTCCTGTGGTTGAATGTTGGATTTTTTTGTTTCTGGTTGCTCAACATTCGGATTGGTTTCTGATTGCTTAGAACTTTTAGAGTCAGCCATTGTTTGATTTCCTTCAGTGTTTTTTGTTAGGTTTTAGAAGTCGATACTAATAACGAAAACCGCCAAAGGATGACATTTTTAGATAGCCATAGTGAGGGTATTGAAATTGTGCCGGATCGTTGTAGTTAGCCCCATGAACTAACTTAACCAAGATAGATACTAAATCTTCTCCATCGCCATGAACAATATCAACACATTCGTGGGGATGAATAAAATGGGGACGTTTGACGGGAGCAGACTGTTTGGGAAGTCTCATGGTTGTTTTGGCGTAAATAGATAGAGTTTAGGGGAGAGGACTAATAAGGAGAAGACCAGGAACGAACCTCGCCCAAGGTGACAGGAATTAAGTCACTCACATCTATAGTAAAACGGAATACTTTACGAGCGCGGCGGCTATTTTCTGGGTCGAAGAATTTTAACTGTACATCCCAACAATCGCTATCCAGCCGACAGAAAGGACTCTTAGAAACATTAATACTATCTAACTCCATCCCTGCACCCACAGCCTCAGAAAAAGTTTGTGCTGCTTGGAAAGCATTGGTCGCGGCAAAATTGAGGGCGCGGTCTTGGGAAGTTTGCCCTAAATTGCGTAAATCGTAGTAGATGCGGTTGAGGAAACTACTCAAAGTCCGGCGCATTTGGCTTTCTTGGGCTTCTGTTTGTTCTGCACCAACAGCTTCTATTGCCGCACGGACTAAAGTATTAACGTGCCAACCATAAATTCCCCGGGGGCTATCCGGTTCAATGACGGGAACAACTTGTCCTGAGAACAGGCGTACTGTGCGCCCAGTAATCCGTCCCGGAATACTGACACGCTGGATATATTCGGGGCTGTCTTCCGCTTGCACTTGTCCCGAAAGCAGTTCCTGTAAAGCCGAATAAACTTCGCGGGAAAAAGAGCCGAGGGGTTCAATGGCGTAAATGGGGGTAAGTTCCAGGTTCAGGGTCCAGATTAAGGATTTGGCTTCTGAGAGGTTATCCGCTAAATAATCCACCATCTGGCGGGCATCGTAGGGGTTAGAGGGAACTTCAATCCCACCAATTACGGCGGTGGGCATCAGTTGTTTAAATGTGTCCCGACGGGCTTCTGTACCGAAATCATAGCCCAAAGTGCCAATGGCATAGACGATTCCACCAGCGGGTTCAGCAGCTTGGCTAGGGGTGACAGATTTAGTGGTAGTTTCAGGCATGGATACTCCTTGAGAGGTTGTTACAGGGTTGGGAATTTGGGCGGCAACAACGGGGATTGCCGGTGCGCTGGTTGCGGCACTCAGTTCGAGATTTTGGCGTTGAACCTCGGTGGTTTCAGGTGTACCACCGCAGCCGCAGCCGGAAGCTTCTACTGTTGCTTGGGTTTCTATGGTTTCGGACATGGTTTCTCCGGTTAGGTGTTTAATTGCCCCCGAAATGTTCAACAGGCCGGCTAAACATTTTGGTTCGTTTTCACTGTCTGCATATTGACAGGGAAGGGCGCTTTTTAGTAGTGCTTCCCTGACTGCGTGGGGATTAGGTGTTTCTCCCCGCTGCACTTGCAAACTGAGTAATAAAGCCGCTACTCCTGCTACGATGGGCGCAGCGAAGCTAGTGCCACTCATTTGTATTGTCCCGCCGCCCGGTTTTGCCCCTAAGATGTTTTCTCCAGGGGCAAGGATGCCTTGATTTTGGTAGGTTTCCCCCCAATTACTAAAGTCGAGGGGATGCCCTCTAGCATCAACAGCACCCACTGCTAGGACAGCAGGAAGGGCGGCTGGAACATGGAGGCACTCGCAACCATCATTTCCAGCAGCCGCAACGACAAGAATATTTCTCTGGCTACACATTTCAATGGCACGCTCTAGCCAGTCTTCTGCTTCTCCCATATCGGTGAGCGCCCCCCCACTAATACTAATAATGTGCGCTCCATTTTCGGCGGCTTGTTCAATCGCACGGGCTAAATCTAGTTGAGATAGTCGCCGTCGGTCATCGGAAAAAACTGGCACGAGTAAACCGTGACACTGAGGGGCAATTCCTTCGATTTCTGTATTAGGCTGTCCAAAAATTAAACTAGCAATATGAGTCCCATGGGTGGACATCTGCCCACTGGTTGCACCATGTAATACTAAGGTGGGCAGTCGAGTTAATTTTGCTGCCTGAAAACAGGGATGTTGAGTATCTACGACACCATCAAGAATGGCAACGGTAATCTCTGGGGAACCCTGGGTTAGTTTGTGTAATGCTTGCAATCCTGGAATCATTATTTAGTTATTAGTTATAAGTTAATAGGTTTGATTGGGCAACCAAGAACGATCAAGTAATTGTTCTTGGGAGTAGGGGCATTCAGTAGAAAAAGTTACTAAATTAGTTGTTTTAATTTTAACAAAACCTAGCGCATCTTGATAGATAGAGGTTAATTCATCTTCTAAATACTTGCGGAGATTAGTCGTGATTGTTCGTCTCAGTTGAGTACGAAAGTTATAGATTTCTTCTTGCCGGTGAACAGCATTATATTCGGCTTCAGTTGTCCAATATTGCAGTAACAGCAAATGACGAATAATTTGCTCTAACAGACTAGCGACAGCATTTTTCTTCTCTATACCCAAATCCTCTAACTCCTCAATTAAATTATCTAAATCTAGCTGTTGGAATTGATGATTTTTAAGTAAGTTAATAGTTTGTTCCAGCCATTGATCATCATCAACGTCATAGAGTTGTTTTAATTCATTTACTTCTATCATCAACATAAAATTTACTCCATCTTAAAGGATTTGTAATAATAAAGCCGAATATTCTCAATTCTCGTTTTTTCTAATTCTTTTTGAGTAGTACCTACCCACATATTAGGTAAAATATCTTGATGTTGATAAAAGCTGTGAACTCTTTGGGCTGTATCATTAATCTTAAAATAATTGGTTAAACCTTGACGATCTTTGAGATGATAGTAAAGCACTGCGTTATTATTTGCTTTTGATAAACCCGTGAAAAACAAACTTGATCCTTGGAGAGGGTTTAAGACTGAATCAGGAAAATGTCGCCAGACTAAATTGATGGTTTCTGGTCTGAAAAAATCATCTTCTTGAAGTTCGGCATAAATTTCGATTTCACTTTTACCATTAAAGTAAAAATCAAAACCAATTAACTCAACAAATTCACTTAAATAATCACTGTCAGCAGCACCATTACTTAAAACGAAAGCAGTTTGTAGCTTTTCAGGATAATCTTTAATTCTAATGTGTATTTTTAAACTAGAATCAGCTAAATTAGTTCTTAAATCAAGACCAGCACTAAGAACTGTTAGTTTGCTAAAGTCAAAGTTATGTCCTAAAAACTTTTGTAATAAAGAATAATCTAATTGAACACCAACTCGGTTTTCAACTTGCTGAAAAAAAGCTAAAGATTGAGCTAGACATTTTTGCCATTCTTGGGACTGATCTTTAAAAAAGAGCATAAACCGTGAGGCAATGAGTTTATCTAATTCTATCTTACAGGAGGCTTCAATATCACAATTGCCTTCAACTTCCATAACAAAATCTTCAAACAGCCGCAGAGGATAACTCGGCTCAACATCAAAAGCTTGTTGATGATTACGGATAAATTGTATTCTTTGCTCTTTGAGAGAGTTTTTTTGAATCTCGGCAACTATCATGATTTCAAGATGTGAACTATCATGATTTCAAGATGTTAAAGGAAAAAATTATGTCAAGAAAATCTCGAAATTTACAAGCTGGTTATTCCTACCACGTCACCACACGCTGTAATAATCGTGAGTTTAAACTATCAAAGCGAGAGTGTCGGGAGGTGTTTCTTTATGCCATCAACAAGGCTTTGAGCAAATACAAGTTTAAGCTCTATGCTTTATGTATTATGTCTAACCATGTTCATTATCTGATTGAACCTGCTCAACCGCAAGATTTACCGAAAATTATGCACTTTCTTAATTGGTACACCGCGATGTGTTTTAATCGGATGCTCGGAAGAACAGGACACTTTTGGGAAAAGCGCTATTTCTGCGATGGCTTTCCGCCTTCTGATACAGACAGGGCTTTAAATACCTTGCGCTACATCCACGGGAATCCAAAAGCAGCCAAAATGCGTTCTGGGTTCTTCTATGATTTCAGTAATTACGGCAGTTATGAACGCTTAACTGATGACGGCTTAACTCAATGGCATCCTGCTTTCTTAAAACTTGGTGACAGCTTAGAAGACTGTGCCAGAAAGTATAAAGGCTTCTGTCAGAGGTACAAACCGAAGGAGAAGACAACCCCAACCCGTTGCCACTGGGGTAGTAAGCTGTTGGCAGGGGTTCATCTCTCCTCGGCCAAGTCTTCTAGCACTCTTGAGCGAAGGAAAAAGGCAAGTGGGGAAAAACCCAACCTCTCCCCTGCTTCTCCCGCGTGCCAGGTAACAGAAAGCCCAGAATTAACAAGGGTTGTACGTCAATTCGTTGGGGCAAACCGCGCACCCTGGCAAGCAGAAAAAGACTTTTGACATGATTTGAAGTTCGTGCTAAGATCGGGAGCATTACTCCGCGTCGTCTCCCGCAAAAGGATCCCCCATCTACCTAGGGGCGATCGCATTGCCATCACGAGAGACGGTAGCGGCATTTTCCCGTTGGACGGGAGCAGAGTTACGGGGTGTCAGTTTCTTGGTTTTCATGGTGGAATTTCCTCCAATAGATTTGTTTTCATAGTGTAGCAACACTACCAATCAAAGTCAACAGTTTCTAGGTCAATTTTTGTTACTGAATTAACAAGGGTTGTACGTCAATTCGTTGGGGCAAACCGCGCACCCTGGCAAGCAGAAAAAGACTTTTGACATGATTTGAAGTCCGATGCTCGAATCGGGAGCATTACTCTGCGTCGTCTCCCGCAAACGGCAGTTCGTACCACTCTTCACAATTGCCATCCCCATCCTCTCCCACACAAAAAGTTCCCCAACCAAGTTGAGCGATCGCATTACCATCACGAGAGACGGTAGCGGTATTTTTCCGTTGGACGGGAGCAGAGTTACGGGGTGTCAGTTTTTTGGTTTTCATGGTGGAATTTCCTCCAATAGATTTGTTTTTCACAGTGTAGGAAAACTGCCAATCCAAGTCAACAGCTGAATTAACAAGGGTTGTACGTCAATTCGTTGGGGCAAACCGCGCACCCTGGCAAGCAGAAAAAGACTTTTGACATGATTTGAAGTCCGATGCTCGAATCGGGAGCATTACTCCGCGTCGTCTCCCGCAAAAGGGAACCCCCCCCCCGCATACCAACCTCCTTTCGCATTCAATGGGGCGATCGCATTGCCATCACGAGAGACGGTAGCGACATTTTCCCGTTGGACGGGAGCAGAGTTACGGGGTGTCAGTTTCTTGGTTTTCATGGTGGAATTTCCTCCAATAGATTTGTTTTTTCATACTGTAGCAACACTACAAAATCAAAGTCAATAGTTTTTTGGTAAATTAAGGTGAGATTCCTGAAGGTGAGATTCTGTCTGCAATTAATCAGGTGGATGCCAACCAGCTTTAACCCAATTTTTACGCACAACGACAGCTAGACTATTATTTAATTTTAAAGCTACAAGTGTTGCCCGACCACAAGCCGTTATTCCCATAATTTCTGTTCCCTCTGAACTCCAAGTAAAATGTTCTTGCCACCTTTGAAGGCGAGGATTAAACAAAGAAACTAACAGTTCAGATTCAGGATCAATAGCCTCAGTTTGTGTCCACTTATATTGATTACATAATTCACAAGCTAAACATAAATTTTCTTCTGTATTAGCACCACCTTTAGTTAAAGGTTGGATATGATCAATTTGTAATCTTCCCATAATATAATCCTGGTGGCTGAGGCAATATTCACAGCGATTTCCTGCCCGTTGTCTAACTTTTTGGCGCAAAGTTTCTGTGAGAAAGCTCATGGTATTAAAGCATCTCTCAAACCTCTTTTAACGGCTTCAGCTAAGGCGATTGACTTTCTTAATTGTCCCATTTGGTAAATTGAGATTAAAACTGACAATTCATAGCCTTCAGCTTCGGTTAAACCCGTATTTTTTCCCTTAGCTTGTAACTCTCCCAAGCGTTGATTTTGAACAACATCCATTTTTGAATTAGCTAATTCAATCACTTCAGCATCTAACAGATGGGAAATTTCAACATGATTACCCACTGCTGAGAGACTATTAAAGGTAGGTAGAACAATTTCTAAGGTATCAATTAAAACCTCTGATAACTCTCGTTCTGTAGCCTTTCCTAAACATTGGGCGGTTTCAGCTAAACTGACTGGTAAATCAATAGTAATTCGAGTCATTTGTGATGTATGAGTAAGTAAATCTTACCTTAATCATAGCTTAAGTAATTCTGTCAGAGGTACAAACCGAAGGAGAAGACAAACCCAACCCGTTAACCCTGGGGTAGTAAGCTGTTGGCAGGGGTTCATCTCTCCTCGGCCAAGTCTTCTAGCACTTTTGAGCGAAGGAAAAAGGCGAATGGGGAAAAACCCAACCTCTCCCCTGCTCCCCCTCTCCCTTGCTCCCCTGCTTCTCCCGCGTGCCAGGTAACAGAAAGCCCTGAATTAACAAGGGTTGTACGTCAATTCGTTGGGGCAAACCGCGCACCCTGGCAAGCAGAAAAAGACTTTTGACATTTTTTGAGGTAAGTGTTAGGATGAAAGGGACTATTCCGCGTCGTCTCCCGCAAAAGGATCATAAACAGCCCCCCCACCCAACCTGAATAGGGGTGTCAGCCCTGTACCACCCTCAGAGGAAGTGGTATTGATTTCCCGTTGTACGGGAGCGGCTTGTTGGGGTTTGAGGTTTTTCTTGGTCATCGTTTTGTGTCTCCACAATTAATGAAAATGAATTTGAATTAGCAAAAGTCTAACTTAATGCCTTTGGGCTTGTCAAGTTTTTTGTGACAATTATTAACCGAATATTTCTTCTGGTGAGATTGTGTTGGTAATCAAACCCAAAACACTCACCTCAAAAAATCTAAATCTTGTTTAACTTCTCCACTGATACACTCTATCCGAAAGCCCCGAACTAACTAGAATTGTGAGTCAATTCGTTGATGCGAATCGTGCGCCCTGGCAAGCAGAAAAAGACTTTTGACATTTTTTGAGGTAAGTGTTAGGATGAAAGGGACTATTCCGCATCGTCGCCTGCAAAAGGAATACCTATATAATCGTTGAATTTATCACTAGTAAAGAGGGGTGTCAGCCCTGTACCACCCTCAGAGGAAGTGGTATTGATTTCCCGTTGTACGGGAGCAGAGTTACGGGGTGTCAGTTTCTTGGTTTTCATGGTGGAATTTCCTCCAATCAGTTGGTTTTTCACAGTATGGTAAAACTGCCAATCCAAGTCAACAGTTTCTAGGTCAATTTTTGTTGAGAAAGAGGGCGTTGCTGAATCAAGGTATGAATGACAACCTTGTACCCATCCAAAAGTTAGTTTGGGTCTAGGTTTTAAAAATCCCACAAAAGAAGATTCATATCTCAAATCAGCAACGCTGGTTGATTCATGAATCAACCTACTATGAGAGCAACAACCTGTACTCCCCTGCTCCCACTCTCCCCTGCTTCTTCACCCCCCGAAGCAATCTCTTAAAAGTTTTAATTGTTCTGATTGGTAATAAATTGATGAACAATCTCAACTCTTAGATTTAATTCCCGTGCAATTTGTTCTTCATTAAGTCCCAAACTAACCAGAAGGGGAATTGTTTC
>VYMG01000421.1_pt1 | contig 11380 bp, 13 predicted proteins | sample 5115261 | NCBI WGS metagenome assembly VYMG01 (sample SAMN12291781, study PRJNA351875) | freshwater metagenome | isolation source: freshwater lake | place: USA: Michigan, Wintergreen Lake | collected 2013-08-08 | reverse complement strand
AAGCCTTTCTCGACGTGCCGCGCTTCCAGTCGCTGGAGGCCGAGCGCAAGGCCCTCCAGACGCGCACCGAGGAACTGCAGGCTCAGCGCAACAGCCTGTCCAAGCAGATCGGGCAGCTCAAGGCCAAGGGGCAGGACACGGGTGCGGTGATGGCCCAGGTGGCCGGCATCGGCGACGAGCTCAAGAGCTCGGCCGAACGGCTCGACGCGATCCAGGCCGATCTCGCCGAGATGCTGATGGCCGTGCCCAACCTGCCGCACGAGAGCGTGCCGGTCGGTGCCGACGAAACGGGCAATGTCGAGGTGCGCCGCTGGGGGACGCCGCGCGGCTTCGACTTCACGCCGCGCGATCACGTCGATCTCGGCGGGCCGCTGGGGCTGGACTTCGACACCGGCGCCAAGCTCAGCGGGTCGCGCTTCACCTTTCTGCGCGGCCCGGCGGCGCGGCTGCACCGGGCGCTCGCGCAGTTCATGCTCGACACGCAGACGCAGGAGCACGGCTACACCGAGTGCTACACGCCCTACATCGTCAACCGCGAGATCCTCGAGGGCACGGGGCAACTGCCCAAGTTCAAGGACGACATGTTCTGGGTCAGCCGTGGCGGTGACGAGACCCAGCGCGAGCAGTACCTCATCTCCACCAGCGAGATCTCGCTGACCAACACCGTGCGCGAGCAGGTGCTTGCGGAGAGCGTACTGCCGATCAAACTGACGGCCCACAGCCCCTGCTTCCGCTCGGAAGCCGGCAGCGCCGGCCGCGACACGCGCGGCATGATCCGCCAGCACCAGTTCGACAAGGTCGAGATGGTGCAGATCACGCAGCCGGACCAGAGCTACGAGGCGCTCGAGCAGATGGTCGGCCACGCCGAGGCCATCCTGCAGAAGCTGGATCTGCCGTACCGTGTGGTGGCGCTGTGCACGGGCGACATGGGTTTCGGCGCGAGCAAGACCTACGACCTCGAGGTCTGGCTGCCGGCACAGGACACCTACCGCGAGATCAGTTCCTGCTCCAACTGCGAGGCCTTCCAGGCGCGGCGCATGCAGGCCCGCTTCAAGAACGCGCAGGGCAAGAACGAGCTGGTGCACACGCTCAACGGCTCCGGCCTGGCGGTCGGCCGTGCGCTCGTCGCGGTGCTGGAGAACCACCAGCAGGCCGACGGCTCGGTCCGCGTGCCGGCGGCACTGCGGCCCTACCTGGGCGGGCTCGAAGTGCTGCGGGGCTGAATCGTGGACAGCGCGTCCCTGGCCGAAGAACTGCTCGCGGCCTGGGACCATGCACGCCTGATCGGGCCGCCGAGCGCCCGGCCCGAGGGGCTGACGCTGGCACAGGCCTTCGAGGTCGCCGACTCGCTGCGCGAGCGCCGCATTGCCCGTGGCGACGAACCCTGCGGCTACAAGATCGGATTCACCAATCGCACGATCTGGCCTCGCTACGGCGTCTTCGCGCCGATCTGGGCGCCGGTCTGGCGCAGCACGGTCACGCTGCTGCAAGGCACCGAAGCGCAGGTCTCGCTGGCCGGCCTCGTGCAGCCGCGCCTCGAGCCGGAGATCGTGTTCGGCTTCGCGCGGACGCCGCGCGCCGGAATGGACGAGCGGGAACTGCTCGGCTGCCTCGAGTGGGTGGCGCACGGCTTCGAGATCGTCCACACGCACTTCGCCGACTGGCGGTTCACGGCGCCCGATACCGTGGCCGATTTCGCGCTGCACGGCCGGCTGTATGTCGGGCCGCGTGTGCCGGTGGCGGGCTTCGAGCGGATCGGCGACGAGCTGGCGCAGCTGCGGCTGACGTTGTCGCGAGATGGCGTCGACGTGGACACCGGCATCGGCACCAACGTGCTGGACGGACCGCTGAATGCGCTGCGGCTGTGGCTGGACGCGATGGCACAGCACTCGCCCCAGTGGAGGGTGGTGGCGGGCGACGTCGTCACCACCGGCACGATCACCGATGCCTGGCCGATGGCGCCCGGCCAGGTCTGGCGCAGCCGCCCCGACCATGCAGCGCTTCACGGACTGACGCTGCGCACCACCCCCTGAGCACGCCGCGCGACTGCGCTAGAATGCGCGGCTCGGCAGCGACCCGCCGAACGCTTTCAGAACACCGGAGAGGTGGCAGAGTGGTCGAATGCGCCGGACTCGAAATCCGGTATACGGTTTCACCGTATCGAGGGTTCGAATCCCTCCTTCTCCGCCAGGATACTCCCGCATCAAGGTGCACGACAGTGCAGCGAAGGTGCAGCGAGAGAGATCCTAAGTCGTTGATTTGACGACGCATTTCAAGCATCCCACCCTTCGCACGGTGCACCGATCGTGCAACCCGGTGCGGCCGGCGCCGCGAGATGGGACTTGGGGTTGCGCTTCGCTGAACCGCGCTCGATGCTGAGCGAGGTGCAGAAGGAGGAAGCGCGCATGAGAGCACGACCGAGCAGACTCGTTGAGGCCGCGAAGGATCTGCTCGAGCGGCAGCGGAGGCTGGGCCTTCCGCGTCTGTCAGAGTTTCCTCCACCGGACTCGACCCGTCGGGGCGGGAGGGTGGATCAGCGCCACGCACGAGCGCTGGCCGAGGATCTCCTGCAGCGAGTAGCCCCCCGACGGTTGCCGAAGGATTGATCCGCTGAGCTGCTGGCCGCGACGCGCTCCCGGGACATGAGGCGCATCAGAAGCGATACAGGTAGCCGACCGAAAAGCGCGGGGATCCGCTCCGATCGATCAAGGGGCTGTCCTCGATCGCCGAGCCGAAGCGGCGGTACTTGATGCTCGACAGCAGCGTGTGCGCGGTTCCGATCCCGTACTGGATGTCGACGCCGATGTCCAGATTCAGCGAGGACCTGCCTGCGTAGGCGGGACGCGCTGTCGTCGCCTCACCGGGTCGGACGCCGTAGTAGTAGCCGACGAACTTCCTGTCGAAGTACTCCACGCCGAGCTTGGGCACGATCGTCAGTGCACCGGCGGCAAAGGGATGGCTGTAGGTGACGCCGCCGCGGATGCCCTTGCTGGCGGTCGTCGCCTTGACCATGTCGAACGACAACTCACCCCAGGGAGCCGCATGGCGGCCAGCGAGCCCGAGGAAGATGCTGCCCTTGCGCTCGCTCATACCGGCGAATATGGCGCCGTCCTGGGCCTCGAAGCCGTCGAAGCGGTAGTCCGCGCGCAACTTGATCGCGCTGTTGCGATCACCCAGGACGCGGTACTCGGCCTGCGGACCGAAGAGCCGGAAGCGCTCGGTCTCGACATACAGGAGCGGCACGGCCTCGGTCTCGCGGCCGATGCCCTTGTAGCCTTCGTCTTCGCTCAAGGCACCGAGGCCGAAACCCCAGCGCGGGCGGTCGTCCGTGACCGAGGGGAACAGCGCCTCTGCGGAGGCATTGGCGGCGATGGTGATGCCGAGCGCCCAGATGGCGAGCGCTCGGGCGGAATGGCGGTGGAGGGACATCGAAGATTCCTTGTTCACTTCAGGATGGCGAGAGTCTCCCCATCGACACGTGTCAGGCCCAGAATCTTTGCTGTAATGCGTCATGGGTATCAGCCACCGGATCGAGCTGCGCCATCTGCGTGCCTTCGTCGCAGTGGCGGAAGAGCTCAGTTTTCGGGCGGCCGCCGAGCGGCTGCACCTGTCGCAGCCACCCTTGAGCCGTACCATCGCGCAGTTCGAAGCGCTGCTGGGTCACATGCTCTTCGTGCGATCACGGCAGGGCGTTGCTCTCAGTGCCACTGGCAACGCACTGCTGCCGCGCGTGCGCCGGTTGCTTGCCACGGTGGAAGGAACGTTTGCTGAATTGCCCACGCCCGGCAGGCGTGCGGCGAGAGGCGAGCCGCGCGTGGGGGTCTTCTTCGCGGTGCATCCAGCCGCACAGGCCGAGATGCGAACGGCCATCGGCGCAGTCCGCATCGAAGTCGCCCGGACGCACGAGCTGACTGCCGCGGTCCGGCAGGGCCGCCTCGATGGGGCCTTGGTCATGCTGCCCGCACCCACCCACGGTCTGGCGGTCCAGGAGATCGGGAGGGCGGAGATGCACGCTGCCGTGCCTTCGAGCCATCCGCTTGCGCGGCGCCGCAGCCTGGCCGTCGCCGATCTCGACGCCTTCCCCCGACTGCTGTTCCTCGGCCGCCGGCAGAATGCGCCGCTCTATCGGCACCTCGACGAGGCCCTGCGAGAGCGCGGGCTGGTCGCCCCTCGCTACAGCGTGCCGCGCGACACGTACTCTGGGTTGGCGCAGATCGCTGCGGGGCAGGCCTGCACCGTCCTCTGCAGCTGGGTCGGAGGCTTCCTGCAGGCAGGCGTGAGCCTGCGGCCGCTGCGCAAGGCCGATCGATTGCTGGTGAGCCTCGGTTGGGTCTCTCGCGACCCCGAACCCGATGCGGCGCGGGCCGTGGCCCAGGCCATGCAAGCCCTGTTCACCGAAGGCTCGGCGAAAGACCTCGCTCCTTGAACCCGGTTCGCGCCAGGAGACTGCGGGCAGAACCGTCGCGGCCCATGGGTGGGAATGCCGCCCGCTCAGCGAGTCGCACGTGCTGGCGCGATCAGTGCGCGCGCCCCGCACCGAACACCGTGGCGTCGATGCGGCCGATCAGCTCGCGCACGTGCGCAGGGTCCGCGGCGTACTCGGGATGCGCCCGGAACAGCTGGGCAGCCGACTGCAGCCGGCGGATGTCGCGCAATCCCTGGCGGGCCAACGCGTCGTGGAGCACGGGCGCCTCGGTGCCTGCCGACATCGGCCGGCGGCCCAGCCAGGCGACGCGTCGCTCTTCGAGAGCGCGCATCTGGCGGTCGCACCCGCAGCGCGCCGTCGGCGAGACGAGGCCGCAGTGGGCGCCGACGAAATCACGCACCGCCTGCCGCGCGCGAGCAAGCTGCTGCCGCAGCGCCGCCGGCGTCACGCCCGCCACCTGTGCCGCCTCAGGGCCATCCAGGTCCATGACCTCGCAGAGCACGTACGCGAGACGTTGCGCATCCGGAAGCGCCATCAGCATGCCCTGAGTGCACACGAGCGCCAGCTCCACCACCGCCACCCGGTGTTCGGGGGTGTTGGCGTCCACGGGCGGTGGCAACGCCGCGGCCCGATCGACGCCAGCCTCCAGATCCAGGCCCAGTTCCGTGAAGCTGCGCTCGATGCGGCGCGCGCCGCTGCGCTTCTCGTCCAGCAGCGCGTTGACGGCGATGCGGTACACCCAGGTAGAGAAGCGACTGTCGCCCCTGTAGTCGGACAGGTGCGTGGCCACGCGCAACAGGGTCTCCTGGGTGGCGTCGAGCGCGTCCTCGCGCCGGCCGAGCATGCGCAGCGCGAGATTGAAGATCAGCGGCTGGGCGGCCAGCAACACGCGTTCGAGCGCACCGGCGTTGCCCTGCAACGCCTGCGCGAGGTCGGTCTCGATGGCTGATTCGTCCATGTTCATCGCTCCTCCTTGCCGCTCGGGGCCACGCCCACCCAGGTCAGCTGCTGCATCGTGAGGGCCAGCCGCCCGTCGGGCCACCACAAGGCGCCGCGCTCCAGGCCGAACCCCTCGGTGCGCGCATCTTCCTGATAACACGCCGCGAAGAAGTCGTCGAGAGCCGGCGATCCGGTGCCGGCGTCGTGAAAGACCACCTGCATCGAGACCGTGGACACGGGCACCGGTTCGGTCAGCGTCGCCCAGCGTGGCGGGAACCACGCATCGGCCAGCATCAGCAGCGCCGCAGGGGCGGATGGCAGCGGAAGTCGAGAGCGCAGCCAGCCGCCTGAGCGCGCCTGACGCTGGCCCGCCCAGGGCGCACCGAATGCGACGCGGTGATCGAAGGTGCCGACGAACGCGGCCAGCGGGTCGAGTGCATCCAGGCGCGGCAGCGCCGCCGGCGCGGGCAGCGCGGGGCGGGGCAGCGCGATGGCCGTCGAAGCCATGGCCGCGGGTGCAAAGACGGCCTCGGCGGTGACGGCGGCACTCGCGTCGCCGGCCGCGCGCAGCGTGACCCGCAAGGCGGCAACCCGCCGCTGTACTCGCAACCGCTCGGTGTCGATGTCGATCAGGCCTTCCGGCAGGCGGCCCAAGAACTGCAAGGACACGGCCTTGATCGTCCAACCTGCGGGTGCCTCGCGCTGCAGCGCCGTGACGGCCAGGGCGGCCAGCCAACCGCCGAACGGTCCGATCTGGTTCCAGTAGCGCCGGTCGGTCGGGGCGCTGTAGAGGCCGGGTCCTCGCGTGGTGAGGCCGAAGTCCGAGTTCATGAGCGGCCCTTCGTGGCATCGGCGCGCTGCGGCGTCGGGAGCAGCTGTTCCGCACTTCCGATATTGCTGTCAGCGTTCCGCGCCTCCAGCCGCGACGCACCGGCCAGCTCGGCGTCCGCCGCATCGTCGGTGGCCATTCGCGCCTGCTGGCGACCGAGGCAGGTCCAGGCGACGCCACCAGGCGTGGCGCAGGTCAATCGGCTCACTTTGCTCTCCCGGTGTGGGGGCCGCCCCATGCGGTCCTGCTGCTTGGACGTCCGGAGGGGCCGCGTTGTGACACGGCCGCGGGCTCACCGATGGCGGCTTGACCTTGCCCCTGGGGCAGGGTCGAGGCTGCCGGCCGGAACATCCACCAAGCGCCAGATGAACGCCGACGTCCTTCGCCGCCGCCAGGTCCTCGCCCTCGCTCTCATGCCGCTACCAGCCCTGGCACTGGCCGCCTGCGGCGGCGGTGAACTCCTTCCCGAACCGTACATGACGCTCGGACTGCCCACCCCCCTGTCGCAACACAGTGCAGTGGCGCTGCAGGGGGCCAGCGTCGCCCTGGTCGGTGGATCGCGAGGTCTGGGGGTGCTGTCGGCATCGGTCAACCTGCTGGACGGTCACACCGGCGCTTGGTCCGAAGGAGCGCAGATGACGACGGGGCGAGCCGACGCGCGCGTGGTGGCCATGGATGCCGCGCTGCTCTTCGTGCATGGCGGGGCGCGCAGTCTCACGGCATCCCGCACCGCGGAGTGGATCGACCTGGCGGCGGGCACCGCCACACCAGCAGCCCCATCGCCGTCACGACTGCACCACACCGCCACGCGGCTCCTCGACGGCCGGATCCTCGTCGCCGGCGGGCTGACCACGGAGGGTCATGCAGGTGGTGTCAGTCCGAGTCTCGAGCTGTGGGACCCGGTGACCCGCCAGTGGCGCTATGCGATGCGGCCGCTGCAACAGGCCCGTCACGGCCACACGGCCACGCTGTTGCAAGACGGCAGCGTGCTGTTCATCGGCGGCTACACCGCCGACGGCATGGCGGCCAGTGCCGAGCGTTTCGATCCGGCGACGGAGTCGCTGACGCGCTTCGCATCGGCCCTCCTGGGGCGTGCGGACCATGTCGCCGCGCTGCAGCGAGATGGCCGGGTGCTCATCGCCGGCGGCGAGCAAGGAACGCAGGCTCAGGCGGCGTCCCCGAGCGCCGTGCGGCTGGCGGTCTCCCCGTGGGCTGCCGTCCCGGTGCAGGGTGCGCCGGATCGGGTCGCGACCGTGGTGGCCGGCGCGCCACTTGGCGACGAACTGTTGCTGTTCGGCGGTCTGAACCCGGAAGGACAAGCCGTTGTCGCGGCGTGGGCCTTCGGCGCTGCTCCGCGCAGTCTGCCGCCGCTGCCGCAGCCGCGCGCGTGGCACAGCGTGACGGCAATGCCGGCCGGCGGGCTGCTCATCGTGGGCGGTGAAAGCGGGGGCCACCTGCTGGCCACGGCACTGCGCGTGGGCTGATGCAGCTTCGGATCACGACGGCCAGGAGGCATGTCACACGAGAGGGGCGAGTGCCGTCTAAAGACTTGTCGGAAAGCCCGGCGACCCGCCAACCCACCCGAGGAATCACCATGAACCGTCCGCCCCCGTTCACGAACCGGCCCTTCGACGTCCAGATCGTCGCCAACGGCGTCGATGTCACCGCTCAGTCTCCGATCGTCGGCGTCTTCTATGGCGCCGATGGCACCGGCACCCGGACGATGCGGGACGGCCGCACGATCGCCGGCCAGTGGCGATTCATCAACCCGAACGAGACGCAGATCGAGGTCCAGGGGCCGGAAGGCACGTCTCGCTGGGTGGTCGTCGAACTCACCGACACCCTGTACCGCAAGGTCAACGTCGACACCGGCGTCGAGTTCATTCACCGGCCGCGGGCAGCGTCGGCATGACCGGCACTCGGCCGGACACAGCCTCAACTTCGAACCTTTTCCTTCAGGAGCTACCGATGTCAGCCTATTGCCTGTTCGAGAACCTCGAGATCAACGATCTGGCATTGCTGGAGACCTACAAGACCCGCGTGGCACCGCTGGTGCAGCGCCATGGTGGGCGCTACGTCGTGCTGGGCGGCAACGCCCGTCGCGTGGAGGGCGACTGGACGCCCTCGTACCTCGTTCTGATCGAGTTCCCGGACCTGGCGCACGCGACGCAGTGGTACGAATCGCCCGAGTATGCAGAGGTCAAGCAACTGCGTCTGGCTGCGGGGCGGTTCGACGGCGTGATCCTCGAAGGGATCTGAGCGCCACCGGATCGGTGCCTGCTGTCGGCTCGGCCATGTCGCTCGAAGACCTCCAACCACTGCGGACCGAGCGACTGGCGCTCCGCCCGGCCCAGGAGACCGACGCCGAAGACCTGTTCGCCGTCTACGGCGATCCACGGGTCGTGCGCTACTTGCCCCATCCAGCCTGGCAGACCGAAGTGGAGGCCCGGGCATGGCTTGGCCGCATGCGAGGGCTGGAGGCGACCGGCAGCGGCCGATTGTTCGTGATGGCCCCGCATGGCGCGGGCAAGGTCATCGGCACGGTGCTGTTGTTCCGCCACGAACCCTCCAGCGGCCGCGCGGAGATCGCTTACGTGCTCGGCCGCGCGCACTGGGGGCACGGCTTGATCCGAGAGGCCTTGCGCCCCTTGTGCGCATCCGCGTTCGAGCGGGCCCGCCTGCGCCGCATAGAGGCAGAGGCCCGGCCGGAGAACGTGGCCTCCAACCGACTGCTCGCGGCGATCGGGTTCACGCTGGAGGGCCGCCTGCGGCAGCGATGGCCTGGCAACGGCGCGGGCCACGATGTGCACCACTGGGGCCTGCTGGCCGGCGAACTTCGCTGACGGGCCGGGCGTCGGCGTGGGCTGATCAGGCCCGCTGCGCGGCCTTCAGTGGCAGCGTCCGCAGCACGAGCCGCCCTGCGCATCGGCATCGACCGTGGCCGACTCGACCGCGACGGGCGTGTAGCCGGCCTCGACGATGGCATCGGCCAGTGCCTGTGCATCGGCCTCGGTCGGCTCGACCATCACGAGGCGCTTCCCCAGGTCGAACGTGACCTTGGCGTCCTTGTCGGTGGACTTCAGCGATTTCGTGATCATGCTGGCGCAGTGGCCGCAGGTCATGTCGTTGACTTCGAAGGCAATCATGGAGCTCTCCTGGAGAGGGTTGGATGACAGGCCCGACTGTCGGCCCTGCCCCCGGGGGAAAGTCAAGCGGCCGCGCGGCCGCACAGGCTTTGAACGCAGGGGCTTGACCTTCCGCCCATGGCCACGCCGAAGCTGGCGTCATTCGGAACCGATGCCCACTGGAGATTGCCGCCATGAGTACCGCCGCCGCCCTGGGCACGCCCCAGGATCTCGAACTGCCGATCGAAGGCATGACCTGCGCATCGTGCGTGCATGGAGGCCTCCTTCGGCGCTGGAGCGGGATGCCCGACGTCTTGACCTTGACGTCGTGTGAAGGTCAAGACTGAGGGCCTCGGCCCCGACGCGGGTTGGAGTGGCAGGAGCGCTGCGGCAGCGCGTCGGGCCGTGTTCGCCAGAGAACCTGCCATGAACCGAGGACATCGCATGGACCGCCACCAGGCTCTTCAGTACTTCTGCCGCGTCGTCGAGACGGGCAGCTTCGCCGCCGCGGCGCGCGATCTGGATCACTCGCCGTCGATGATCACCAAGACCGTCCAGCAGCTGGAAGAGTGGACGGGCAGCCGACTTCTGGCCCGTACCACCCGACGCATGCAGCTCACAGAAGCCGGGGAGCGCTTCTACGCCTACTGCCGGCGCGTGGTCGATGACACCGAACGCACCCTGGGCGCACTGCGCGCAGCGCACGGGGAGCTCTGCGGTCGGCTGGTGCTGGCGGTGCCGGTTTCCCTGACGCTGTCCTTCCTGAAGGATCACCTGCACGCCTTCCAGTCGGCGCACCCGGGCATCGAGCTCGAGCTGAGGCTGTCGGACCGCCCGGTCGACCTGGTGCGCGACGGCGTGGACCTGGCGCTTCGGGGACAGGCGCAACTCGAGGATTCCTCGCTCGTCGCCGTGCCGTTGATGGTGATGCACCGCGCTGTGGCGGCAGCGCCTGACTACTGGCGGCGCCATGGCAAGCCGGGGCATCCGTCCGAACTGACAGCGTACAACTGCCTGCCGTACACCATAGGCACCGAAGGAACGCGCTGGCAGTTCGACGGACCCGAAGGCGCGAGCCATGCAGTGGATGTGCGCGGCAGCTTCCGTGCCGACAACAGCCAGATGTTGATCGATGCCATGCTGCGTGGTGTCGGCGTCGGCTTGGTGCCCCGGCTGATGATGCGCAACGAACTTGCCGAGGGCCGGCTCGAAACTGCTCTGGACGGCTGGTGCGCCAAGCCGCGGCAGGTGTTCGCCATCTACCCCAGCCGGGAGCACCTGCCGGAGCGGGTGCGCGCGCTGGTGAGATTCCTGAAGGAGCGGCTGGCCGGCGAGCGCGATTGAATGCAGGGCGGCAGTGGTCCCCAGGGGCACTTCGCAGGCGCTTCAAGGCGAGTCTTGGGAGCGCTCGGGCGCGCGGATCGATCGCGGCGTATGGCGAACACGTGCCGTGCTTGACCTTGCCATCGGGACAGGCTCCAGACTGCGATCCGTGACGCATTGCGGGCTAGAGTCCGGAGCCATGACTTCATCCTCCTCTTTCTCTTGCGCAGCTGGCGGCATCCGCAGGCGCCGGGCCCTGGCGGGCGGCGCCGCTCTGCTCGGTGCTGCGGCACTGGGCGGTTGCGCATCGACGGCCGACAACGTCGACCCGAATGACGGCCGCCTGTCGGTCGTGGTCGGCTTCCTCGACATGAGCCAGGCGCCGTCGTCGCTGCAATGGGTGTCGATCAAGGCCTATGGGCCGGGCACCGACCACTACTTCAAGGCGCGCGTCGACAACGGCGTGTTCTTCCACGTCGGCGTGGAACCGGGCTCTTACCAGATCGACAAGTTCGGCGGTCAGGGCGGCATCCCGCTGCTCACCGCGCGGCCGTTCGAGTACGAGTGGGGCACTCGGGGCCGCAACGCGACTGCGATCCGCATCCAGCAGCCCGGCGTGTACTACCTCGGCGCTTATGCCTACGTGCCCGAGAAGACCGGCCTGTTCGAGCCGGGGCGCTTCAGCATGCGTGAGCTCGGCCGGCCCGGCGAGCGCGAAGTGCTGCGGCGCGTGCTGGC
>VYMG01000389.1_pt1 | contig 11512 bp, 9 predicted proteins | sample 5115261 | NCBI WGS metagenome assembly VYMG01 (sample SAMN12291781, study PRJNA351875) | freshwater metagenome | isolation source: freshwater lake | place: USA: Michigan, Wintergreen Lake | collected 2013-08-08 | reverse complement strand
CACCTTGGTGCAGAGCGCGCCGTGGGTGGGCGGGTGATCGGGATCGCCCTGCACTTTCACCGCGCGGCCATCGTGAACCGTGACACGGATGGCACAGGTGTCGGGGCAGTCGTGCGGGCAGGCAGCGCGGACGGTCGTGGATGGCATGCGCGAACTATTGCACAGGGTCCTGATGAACTGTCGAACTTAGTGAACGATGCCCGCCCAGCGGCAGGGGCGGCCACGTATTCTCCGCGCCATCGTCAGAAACCGCCGTGGCCCGAGCGTGCCCGCCGCTCACGAAGCGGTTCGGCATGCACGAGCTCCGCACGCCTCGTTGGAGTACTTCATGAACCGTCGTGACGCGATCCGCCGCGTGGCAGCCGCCAGTGCCGCCATCGCCCTGCCCGCCTGGGCGCAATCCTCCCGCATCGTGCTCGGCCAGTCGGCCGCGTTCAGCGGCCCCGCTGCGCAGCTGGGCATCCAGATGAACAAGGGCGCGAAGATCTTCTTCGACCAGCTCAACGCCAGCGGCGGCGTCAACGGCCAGACGGTCGAACTGCGAACGCTGGACGACGGCTACGAGCCCGACCGCTGCAAGGCCAACACCGAGAAGCTGATCCGCGACGACGTCTTCGCGCTGCTCGGCTACGTCGGCACGCCCACCTGCGTGGCCGCGCTGCCGCTGGTCAACGACGCGAGGATCCCGTTCTTCGGCCCCTTCACCGGCGCCGAGGTGCTGCGCGACCCGTTCAGCAAGTGGGTGTTCCACCTGCGCGCCTCGTACTACGACGAGACCGGGCTGATCGTGAAGCAGCTCACCTCGCTGGGCCTGAAGAAGATCGCCGTGTTCTACCAGGACGACGCCTACGGCAAGGCGGGCCTGGAAGGCGTGAAGCGCGCGCTCAAGCCGCTGGGCCTGGAGCCGGTGGCGCTCGGCACGGTCCAGCGCAACACCGTCGACGTCGCCAAGGCGGTGGCCGAGATCGCGCCGACGGCGCCCGATGCGGTCGTGCAGATCAGCGCCTACAAGTCGTGCGCCGCCTTCATCCGCGAAGCGCGCAAGGCCGGCTACGGCGGCACCTTCTTCAACGTGTCGTTCGTCGGCACGCAGGCCCTGGCCGACGAGCTGGGCAAGGAAGGTCGCGGCATCATGGTCAGCCAGGTGATGCCCTTCCCGTTCTCGACCACGACGCCGATCTCGCGCGAGTACCTCGATGCGGTGGCCAAGGCCGGGCCCGACGCCCAGCCGAACTACTCCAGCATGGAGGGTTACCTCAGCGCCAAGGTGTTCACGCCGCGCCGGCCGCAACCCGTCTCGGGAGGCGCTGGTCAACGCGCTGGAGTCGATCCAGAACGCCAGCTTCGGCGGCTTCCGTGTCGACTTCAGCCCCAAGGACCACGTCGCCTCGAGTTTCGTCGAGGTGTCCATGCTCACCGAGGACGGCAAGGTCCGTCGCTGAGCGACAGGGCCGTGCGCCGGCCGAAGGAGCAGCCATGATCAACCGTCGTCAGATCCTGCGCCGTGCCGCCGGCCTCGGTGCCGCCTGCATCGCGGCCCCGGCGTGGACCCAGTCGGCCAGCCGCATCGTGCTCGGCCAGTCGGCGGCCACCAGCGGGCCCGCTGCCGCACTGGGCACGCAGTTCCGTCTCGGTGCCATGCTGCACTTCGAGCGGATCAACGCGAAGGGCGGCATCAATGGCCGCACGATCGAGCTGCAGACGCTCGACGACGGCTACGAGCCCGACCGCTGCGCCGAGAACACGAAGAAGCTGATCGACGGCGGCGCCTTCGGCCTGTTCGGCTACATCGGCACGCCCACCAGCCTGGCGGCGCTGCCGCTGGCCACGCAGGCCAAGGTGCCCTTCCTCGCGCCCTTCACCGGTGCCGAGGCGCTGCGCGCGCCGTTCAACCGCTACGCCTTCCATGTGCGCGCCTCGTATTTCGACGAGACCGCCGAGATCGTCAAGCAGAGCACCGCGATCGGCATCAAGCGCATCGGCGTGTTCCATCAGAACGACAGCTACGGCAAGGCCGGCCTCGAGGGCGTGACGCGTGCGCTCAAGCCGCTGGGCCTGGAGCCGGCCGGCCTGGGCACGGTGGAGCGCAACACCGTCGACGTCGACGCGGCGGTCCGGAGCATCCTGGCCGGCAAGCCGGACGCGATCGTGCAGATCAGCGCCTACAAGTCCTGCGCGGCCTTCATCCGCGCGGCTCGCAAGGCGGGCTTCGGCGGGACCTTCTACAACGTCTCCTTCGTCGGCACCAAGGCGCTGGCCGACGAGCTGCACCAGGACGCCCGCGGCGTCGTCGTCAGCCAGGTGATGCCGTTCCCCTACGCGCCGATCTCGCAGCTCTCGGGCGACTACCTCGCGGCGGGCAAGGCCGCCTTCGGCGACAAGTTCGAGCCCAACTACAGCAGCATGGAAGGCTTCGTCACCGCTCGCGTGGTGGCCGAAGGCCTGCGCCGCGCCGGCGGCAACGCCAGCCCCGAGTCGCTGATCGGCGGCCTGGAGTCGATGCGCGACTACAACCTCGGCGGCTTCTTCGTCGACTTCTCGCCCACCGACCACACCGGCTCGAAGTACGTCGACCTGACGATCCTGACCGCCGACGGCCACGTGCGCCGCTGACCTTCCGCCCTTCGTCGCTGCAGGGGTTGTCACCCCGGAAGTAAGATGCGCCCCGACCTTGCGCCGGAGCGCCCGATGAAGCTGATCGAATCCATCCTCGCCGACGCGGCGAGCATCGCGGCGGTGCGCCGCGACATCCACGCCCACCCCGAGCTGTGCTTCGAGGAGGTTCGCACCTCCGACGTGATCGCGAAGCAGCTCACCGACTGGGGCATCCCGATCCACCGCGGCATGGGCCGGACCGGCGTGGTGGCGATCCTGAAGAACGGCACCAGCGAGCGCGCCGTGGGCCTGCGTGCCGACATCGACGCGCTGCCGATGACCGAGCACAACAAGTTCGCCCATGCCAGCAGGCACGCCGGGAAGATGCACGCCTGCGGCCACGACGGCCACACCGCGATGCTGCTCGGCGCCGCCAAGCACCTGGCGAAGCACCGCCACTACGACGGTACCGTCTACCTGATCTTCCAGCCGGCCGAAGAAGGCGGCGGGGGCGCGCGCGAGATGATCCGCGACGGCCTGTTCGAGAAGTTCCCGATGGAGGCGGTGTTCGGTGCGCACAACTGGCCGGGCATGGCGGCCGGGCAGTTCGCGCTCAAGACCGGCCCCTGCTTCGCCTCGAGCAACGAGTTCCGCATCGTCATCCGCGGCAAGGGCGCGCACGCCGCGATGCCGCACAACGGCATCGACCCGGTGCCGGTGGCCTGCCAGATGGTGCAGGCCTTCCAGACCATCATCACGCGCAACAAGCGGCCGATCGACGCCGGCGTGATCTCGGTGACGATGATCCACACCGGCGAGGCCACCAACGTGGTCCCCGACTCGTGCGAGATCCAGGGCACGGTGCGCACCTTCACCCTGGAGGTGCTCGACCTGATCGAGGAACGCATGAAGGCGATCGCCGAGCACACCTGCGCGGCCTTCGGCACCGAGTGCGAGTTCGAGTTCTCGCGCAACTACCCGCCGACCATCAACCACCCCGACGAGACCGCCTTCGTGCGCCGGGTGCTCGGCGAGATGGTCGGCGGCGACAACGTGCAGGAGTTCGAGCCGACCATGGGCGCGGAGGACTTCAGCTACTTCCTGCTCGAGAAGCCCGGTTGCTACTTCCTGATCGGCAACGGCGACGGCAGCCACCGCGAAGGCGGCCACGGCCTCGGGCCCTGCATGCTGCACAACCCGAGCTACGACTTCAACGACGAGCTGATCCCCCTGGGCGCGACGATGTGGGTCCGGCTGGCGGAGGCCTGGCTGAACCAGCCGCGGCCGTGATGGACGCCGCCTCGCACTTCTCGCAGAGCTACCAGGAAGCGCGCGCGCGTTTCCTCGACGCGGCCGAGGCCGCCGGGCTCGACGTCGAGAGCCACGCCCACCCGCTGCTCGGCCGCGACGGCGAATCGCTGGCGCTGGACGTGGTGCACGAAGGCGCGCGCGATGCGCGGTCGCTGCTGGTGCTGTCCAGCGGCTGCCACGGCGTCGAAGGCTTCTGCGGCTCGGGCGTTCAGCATGCACTGCTGCGCGACGACGCCTGGCACGCACTGCTGCGCGACAGCGGCGTGGCCGTGCTGTACCTGCACGCGCTCAACCCCTGGGGCTTCTCCTGGTGGCGGCGCACGACGCAGGAGAACGTCGACCTCAATCGCAATTTCCACGACTTCTCGCAGCCGCTGCCGGCCAACCCCGGCTACGACGAACTCGCCGCGCTGATCGTGCCGCCCCACTGGCCGCCGGCGCCCGACGTCGCCGCGGCGCTGGAGCGTCACATCGCCGCCCACGGCCTGCGCGCCTACCAGCAGGCGGTGACCAGCGGCCAGCACGATCACCCGCAAGGACTCTTCTACGGCGGCCGCAACCCGACCTGGAGCAACGTGACGCTGCGCCACGTGCTGCAGGAACACGCCCGGCGCTGCGCGCGGCTGGGCTGGATCGACTTCCACACCGGGCTGGGCCCCAGCGGCGTCGGCGAGCGCATCTTCGCGTGCCGAGACGACGCCCAGGCGCTGGCCCGTGCGAAGGCCTGGTGGGGCGAGGGCATCACCTCGATCTACGACGGCAGTTCGGCCTCGGCCATGCTCACCGGGCTGATGTGGATGTCGGCGTACGAGGAGTGCCCGCAGGCCGAATACACCGGCATCGCCCTGGAATACGGCACCGTGCCGGTGACCGAGGTGCTGGACGCCTTGCGCGCCGACCAGTGGCTGGAGAACCACCCCGAGGCCGGCGCCGCGCAGCGCCAGGCGATCAAGCGCCGCGTGCGCGATGCGTTCTATACCGACACCGACGCCTGGAAACAGGCGATCCTGACGCAGGGCATCGAGGCCACACGGCAGGCGGTGGTCGGCCTCGCCGCGCGCTGAGCGTCAGAGCAGGCCTAGTTCGCGCAGTTCGCGCACGCACTGGCTGGCATCGATGAAGTGGATCGCCTGCCAGCCAGCCCGGCGGGCGGCGGCCACGTTGGGCGCCATGTCGTCGATGAAGAGCGTGCGCACCGGATCGAGGTCGTGCATGCGCGAGAAGCGTTCGTAGATCGCCGCTTCCGGCTTGCACAGGCGCACTCGCGCCGAGAAGACCCCGCCGCGGAACAACGACAGGAATCCGTGCGTCGCTTCCAGGTGCCGGGCGTAGGGCTCGGGCATGTTCGACAGGAAGTACAGCGGCGTCCCGGCGTCGTGCAGCGCATGCAGCAGATCGACGCTGCCGGCCATCGGCGTCAGCTCCGCCGGCACGGCATCGATGACGGTCCGCGCTTCCTCGACCGCCAGCCCGGTGCGCGCCGCGATGCGTTCGGCCAGCGGGCCGGGTTCCACCGTGCCGCGGTCGAAGTCGCCCCAGTCGCCTTCGTAGCCCTGGAAGAAGTCGGCCACCCAGCGCTTCGCGCTGGCTTCGTCGTGCACACGGTGCGGCAGGTGGCGCGCCAGCAGCGTCGGCGGGTGCCAGTTGAAGAGCACGCCGCCGAAATCGAAGACCACGTTCACGATCGCAGTCGCGCCAGCAGCCCGGCGGTGGAGGCGTCGAGCCCCGCCGCATCGCCCGAGGCCAGGCGCGGCAGCAGGTCGCTGGCCAGCGCCTTGCCGAGCTCCACGCCCCACTGGTCGAAGCTGTTGAGGCTCCAGATCGCGCCGCTGGTGAACACCCGGTGCTCGTACATCGCGATCAGGGCGCCCAGCGATCGTGGCGTGAGCTGGTCCAGCAGCAGCGTGGTGCTCGGCCGGTTGCCGGGGAAGGTGCGGTGCTTCGCGATCGTGGCGGCATCGAGCTGCTTCGACGCCGTCGGCGCACGTTCGCCCAGCGCCTGCCCGGTGGTCTTGCCCAGCATCAGCGCCTGCGCCTGCGCCAGGCCGTTCGCCAGCAGCTTGGTGTGCAGGTCGGCCAGCGCATGCGTCGGCCGCTTGACGAGGATGAACTCCACCGGGATCACGTCCGAGCCCTGGTGCAGCATCTGGAAGTAGGCGTGCTGGCCGTTGGTGCCCGGCTCGCCCCAGACCACCGGGCTGGTGCCGAAGGGCAGCGGCTCGCCGTCCAGGTCGACACGCTTGCCGTTGCTCTCCATCTCCAGCTGCTGCAGGTAGGCCGGCAGGCGCTTCAGCCCCTGGTGGTAGGGCGCGACGCTGCGGCTCGTGAAGCCATGGAAGTTGCGGTACCAGACGTCCAGCAGGCCGAGCAGCGCGGGCAGGTTCTTCGCCAGCGGAGCCTGCGCGAAGTGCCGGTCCATCGCGTGCGCGCCGGCCAGCAGCGCGCGGAAGTGATCGGCCCCGATCGCGATCGCCAGCGGCAGGCCGATGGCGCTCCACAGCGAGTAGCGGCCGCCCACCCAGTCCCAGAAGCCGAAGGTGGTGCTGATGCCGAACTCGGCAGCGGCCTTCACGTTGGTCGTCGTCGCGACGAAGTGCTTCGCGGTGTCCGTGCCGCCGTTCGTCACGAACCAGGCCCGCGCCGCGTGCGCGTTGGCCATCGTCTCCTGCGTCGTGAAGGTCTTGCTGGCGACGATGAACAAGGTTTCGGCGGGATCGAGCCCGCGCAGCACCGGCGTGATGTCGTGCCCGTCGACGTTGGCGACGAAGTGGAACCGCAATCCCGGGTGCACGAAGGCGTCGAGCGCCGGCACCGCCATCTGCGGGCCGAGATCGCTGCCCCCGATGCCGATGTTGACGACGTGGCGGATGCCGCTGGCGGCGGTGTCACGCACCGTCTCGGCATAAGCCAGCATCGCGTCGAGCACGCCGTGCACCTCGTCGGAGAACGGCCCCTGCCCGCGCGGTGCGCGCAAGGCCGTGTGCAGCACGGCGCGGCCTTCGGTGGTGTTGATCGGCTCGCCGCGCAGCATCGCATCGCGGCGCTGTTCCAGGCGACACTCCTGCGCCAGCGCGGCGAGGAACTTCAGCGTCGCCAGGTCGATCAGGTTCTTCGACAGGTCGGCGAACACCTCGGGCGCCTCGACCGACAGCGACGCGAAGCGGCCCGGGTCGCGCGCGAAGGCTTCGCGCAGGTCGAGCTCGCGGCCGTGCGCCTCGAAGTGCCCGGCCAGCGCCGCCCAGGCTTCGGTGCGATCGCAGCGCGGTGCGTCCATCACGCCCCCGAGCTCATCTTGTCGAGCTTGATCGCGTCGGCCGCGAAGGCGCGGATGCCCTCGGCGAGCTTCTCGGTGGCCATCGCGTCCTCGTTGAGCGCCCAGCGGAAACTGCTCTCGTTGTAGGTGACGGCATGCACCGGGACCTTCGCGGCCGCCGCCGGGTCGAGCGCGCGCGCCACCGACCCCTCGGCCGCCTGCAGCTGCGCCAGCAGCTCGGGGCTGATCGTCAGCAGGTCGCAGCCGGCCAGCGCGAGGATCTGGCCGGTGTTGCGGAAGCTCGCGCCCATCACCTCGGTGTCGATGCCGAACTTCTTGTAGTACGTGTAGATCTGCGCCACCGACTTCACGCCGGGGTCGTTGGCGCCGGCGTTGGCGGCTTCGTCCCAGGCCGGCCCGGCGGCCTTCTTGTACCAGTCGTAGATGCGGCCGACGAAGGGCGAGATCAGCTGCACGCCGGCCTCGCCGCAGGCCACCGCCTGGCAGAACGAGAACAGCAGCGTCAGGTTGCAGCGGATGCCCTCGTGCTCGAGGATGCGCGCGGCCTGGATGCCTTCCCAGGTGGAGGCGATCTTGATCAGCACGCGCTCGCGGCCGACGCCGGCATCCTCGTACATGGCCATGATGCGGCGCGCGCGCGCCACCGTGGCGGCGGTGTCGAAGCTCAGCCGCGCGTCGACCTCGGTCGACACCCGCCCCGGGACCACCTGCAGGATCTCCCGGCCGAAGCGCACCAGCACGTGGTCGACGATCTCGTCGAGCGGCAGGCCCTTGTGCGCGGCCACCGTGTCGGCCAGCAGCGGCGCGTAATCGGGCTGCTGCACCGCCTTGAGGATCAACGACGGGTTGGTGGTCGCATCGCGCGGCGCGAACTGCGCCAGCTGCTTGAAATTGCCGGTGTCGGCGACGACGGTGGTGTGCTGCTTGAGCTGGTCGAGCTGGTTCATGGTGGAGGTGGTTCCGGCGCCCGCGGCGCAGCCCCGATTAGAACCCAGCACGCCCGGCCCGCCACCGTAACCCGAGCGGCCCGCGTCGTTGACCGGCACAAGAAACTCATGCATCATCCCGACCGAAACTTAGTTACAGACAGCGCCCGGCCGGCGCGGCTCAGCATGTCCTTCGACCTCGTCTTCTTCGGTGGCACCGGCGACCTCACCTGGCGCAAGCTGATGCCCGCGCTGTTCCAGGCCTGGCGCCACGGCAAGCTGCCCGAGGGCGGCCGGATCCTCGCGGTGGCGCGCGACGAGCGCAGCGACGACGAGTACCGCCAGTTCATCAAGGAGCGCTTCGGGGAGGTCGAAAGCGCCAAGCGGCCGAGCGACGAGGAATTCGCGCAGTTCGCCGCGCTGCTGCACTACCGCCGCATGGATCTCTCGCTGCCCGAGCACTACGCCGGGCTGAAGGCGTGGATCGACGCCCGCGGCGCCGACACCGCCGTGCTGTTCCTGGCCACCAGCCCGCACCTCTTTCCGCAGATCTGCGCGCAGCTCGGCAACGTCGGCCTGAACGGGCCGAACGTGCGCGTGGTGCTCGAGAAGCCGCTCGGTCACGACCTCGCCAGCGCGCAGGAGATCAATCGCGTGGTCCGCGGCGCCTTCCGCGAAGACCAGGCGCTGCGCATCGACCACTACCTCGGCAAGCCGGCGGTGCAGAACCTGATGGCGCTGCGCTTCGGCAACGCCCTCTTCGAGCCGCTGTGGCGGCGCGAGAGCATCGCCAACATCCAGATCACGCTGGCCGAGAGCATCGGCGTGGGCACGCGCGGCGACTTCTACGACCGCACCGGCGCCCTGCGCGACATGGTGCAGAACCATGCGCTGCAGTTGCTGACGATGGTCGCGATGGAGCCGCCGAGCAGCAACGACGCCGACGCGATCCGCGACGAGAAGCTGAAGGTGCTGCGCTCGCTCAAGCCCTTCACGCCGGAGAGCGTGGCGCGCGACGTGGTGCGCGGACAGTACCGTGCCGGCAACTGCGATGGCCGTCCGGCGCCGGGCTACCTGGAAGAGATCAAGGTGCCGCCGGACAGCCGCACCGAGACCTTCGTCGCGCTGCGCACCGAGATCCAGAACTGGCGCTGGGCCGGCGTGCCCTTCTACCTGCGCACCGGCAAGCGGCTGGCCGCGCGCGATGCGCAGATCGTCGTCAACTTCCGTCCGGCGCCGCACAGCATCTTCCCCGGCATGAGCCAGCCCAACAAGCTGGTGATCAAGCTGCAGCCGGAAGACGGGCTGGAGCTGCACCTGATGGCCGCCAAGGGCTCGGGCACCAGCGACACGCTGGCGCCGGTGTTCCTCGACCTCGACTTCGACAAGGCCTTCGCCGAGAACCGCGTCGGCGCCTACGAGCGCCTGCTGCTCGATGCCATTGCCGGCCGGCTGAACCTGTTCGTGCGCAGCGACGAGCAGGAGCAGGCGTGGCGCTGGGTGGAACCCATCCTCGACTGCTGGGCGCAGGACAGTACGGGCCCGCGGCCCTACTCGGCCGGCACCTGGGGTCCGGCGGCAGCCAGCGCGCTGGTGGCGCGCGACGGCTTCGCCTGGTCGGAAGAGCAATGAGCGATCTGCTCGATCGCATCAAGGCGTCGATCCCGGCGTTACCGCCGGCGGAGCAACGCGTGGCCAAGCTGCTGCTGGCCGACCCGCGCGCCTTCGCCACGCTGCCGGTGGCCGAACTCTCCGAACGGGCGCACGTCAGCAAGCCCACCGTGGTGCGCTTCTGCCGCAGCGTCGGCTACGACGGCCTGGCCGACTTCAAGCGCAAGCTGGCCGGCAGCGTCAACGAGGGCGTGCCCTTCGTGCACCGCGCGGTCGACGAGGACGACAAGACGAGCGACATCGTCGTCAAGGTGATCGACAACGCGGTCAGCGCACTGCTGAAGTACCGCAACGACGCCGCCAGCCACGCCTTCGAGCGTGCGATCAGCGCGCTGGCCGAGGCGGGGCGTTCGGGCAAGCGCATCGAGTTCTACGGTGTCGGCAACTCGGGCATCGTGGCGCAGGATGCGCAGCACAAGTTCTTCCGCCTCGGCGTGCATGCGGCTGCGGTGAGCGACGGCCACGTGCAGGTGATGAGCGCGACGATGCTGGAGCCGGGCGACTGCGCGGTGATCATCAGCAACTCCGGCCGCAGCCGCGACCTGCTCGACGTGGCCGAGATCGCACGCCGCAAGGGTGCCACCACCATCGTGATCACGGCCAGCGGCTCGCCGCTGGCGCAGATGGGCCAGGGCGGCGCGGCGCAGATCCTGCTGGCGGTGGACCACCCCGAGGACTACGACCGCTACAGCCCGATGGTGTCGCGCCTGCTCCACCTGATGGTGATCGACATCCTGACCACCGCGGTGGCCTTGCGCCTGCCCGGCGAACTGCGGCCGATGCTGCAGGAGATCAAGAAGAACCTGCGCGCCAAGCGCTACGCGCGGCGGGAGTGACCGGCCCCGTGGCGCTAACGCGCCAAGTGTGCAGCAGTCCACACGCCGTAACCTTTGGTAGCCCCTGAGCCCCAGCGTGCAGGCTGCAATCGCGGGCGTCGCTGTCATCCAGAACCGTCACCATGCCTGCAGTCCGCTTTCTGCCTTTCGCGCTGGCCGCCACCCTGCTCGCCGCGCCGGCCTTCGCCCAGACGCCCGTCGGTGATGCGGTGCGCGGCAAGGCGCTGTTCGACAACCCCGCCCAGGCCTCCGGCAACAACGGCTTGCCCACCTGCGCGAGCTGCCATGGTTCGGTCGAGGCGCGACGCGCCACGATCAGCCAGAACACCGGTGGCGCGTTCGACCCGTATGCCGACATCAGCTTCGACGCGGCGATGACGCGCCTCGTCGCAGCGCTGCAAGGTCAGCAGGCCATGGCCAGCTTCCGCGTGCTCACCGCGCAGCAGGTCGCCGACATCGCCGCCTACCTGGCGGACACGCCGAAGACCAATCCGGTCAGCGAGACCCAACTCAACTTCACGACCGCCAACAACAGCTTCTCGCCGGCCCAGCCGATCACCCTCACCCACGCCCGCGCCACCAGCGAGAACCTCGTCGTGACCGACGTGGCCGTGGTCGGCGCCGGAGCCAGCCAGTTCGTCATCGGCGCCGTGGCTGGTGCCGCCCAGTGCAACGGCACGACCTTGCAGCCGGCAGGAAGCTGCGCGCTGACCGTCACCTATTCGCCGACGACCAACGCCGCTGCCAGCGCCGAGCTGGTGCTGACGATGCGCCAGGGGCCGAACACGAACCCGACGTTCGAACGCGCCCTGCCCCTGCGTGGCCAGATCGCCAGCGCGGGGGGCGGCGGCAGCAGCGACAGCGGGGGCGGCGGCGCGATCGGCCTGGGCTGGCTGCTC
>VYMG01000336.1_pt1 | contig 11512 bp, 11 predicted proteins | sample 5115261 | NCBI WGS metagenome assembly VYMG01 (sample SAMN12291781, study PRJNA351875) | freshwater metagenome | isolation source: freshwater lake | place: USA: Michigan, Wintergreen Lake | collected 2013-08-08 | reverse complement strand
AGTCCGCCGCCCGCGCGGCGAAAGCCGAGGCCACCGGGATGTCGAGCGCGAAGTCGCCGCCTTCAGGGATGCAGACGTCCTTGCACACCAGCCAGTCGGCACGCAGCTTCACGTTCAGCGTGTCGGCGGCGTAACCGGCTGGTACCTCGACCTTCACGGGCAGCAGCAGACGGCCCTCGTAGCCGTAGTTCATCAGCGGGCCGATCGGCAGCCGCGCGGGGGTCGGCCACTCGATCTCGCCGGCCTTGAAGCCGTCGGGCAGCGTCCACTGCAGCGTGGTCGGCAGGCCCGAGTCGCCCGGGTTCTTCCAGTACGTGTGCCAGTGGGGCTGATGCTCGATCGCCAGCCCGAGCCACAGCGGCTGACCGGGCACCACGCCCTGCGGCGCATGGGCGACGAGTTCGGCGCGCACCTGCTCGGTGGTGACCGTGGCCGAGCCGCCGGGCAGCGCCGCTGCAGGCAGCGTCAGGACGAAGGGCAGGGCGGCGAGGAGCGCACGCAGCAGACGCATGGTGGTGGAGGGGCAGACGGAACGAAGCGCGATTGTCGAGCCGGCGCGGTCTACAAGCGTGACGTAAGGCAAGCGGCCGAACATGCGGGCCGGATCATCTCAGCTCCCGTACACCGATGCGGGCGCGGCAGGGGCGAAGACCCGTCGGAACCGGGGGTCGGTCGAAATGGCCGGGTAACCACGTATAATTCCGAGGCTTTGCTGCTTGCAGACGTGACCGCGCACCATGACCGACACGATCGACCACGGTGCACGCCACGCCGGTAGTGCAGATGAGGCACAGGATCCACCTTTCAAGACACTGTCTCGCGAAGAAGCGCAGGCCTTGAGGGTCAAACTCCCGCAGGTCTCGCCCTGGCGGGTCGTCGCGGCCCAGGCCGTGGCGGGGTTGTCGTGTGCGGCCATCACGTGGCTGTTCACGCAGCACAGCGGGGCAGCCTGGTCGGCGCTGTACGGCGCGCTGGCCGTGGTGTTGCCGGGCGCCTTGCTGGCGCGCGGCATGACGCGAGGGGCCGGTTCTCCGGTGGCTGCGGCCGCGGGGTTCCTGTTCTGGGAGATGCTGAAGATCGGGGTGGCCATCGCCATGCTCGTGATCGCAGCGAAGGTGGTGCCCGGCTTGAGCTGGCCCGCCTTGCTGCTCACGATGGTGGTGTGCATGAAGGTGAACTGGGTGGCGCTGCTGTGGCGCGCCCGCTGAAGCGACAACGAGCTCGAGAAGACGAACATGGCAGCAGAAGGCACAGCGCACGCGCCCACCGCCGGTGAATACATCGTTCACCACCTGCAGCATCTGCAGACGGGCAAGCAGACATCGGTGGTGGATTTCTCCATCATCAACCTCGATTCCGTGTTCTTCTCGGTGACGCTGGGCGTGCTCGGCTGCTGGCTGCTGTGGCTGGCCGCGCGCAAGGCGACTTCCGGCGTGCCGGGCCGCTTCCAGGCCGCCGTCGAGGTGCTGGTCGAGATGGTCGACTCGCAGGCCAAGGGCATCGTGCACAACGCCACCAGCCGCAAGCTGGTCGCGCCGCTGGCCCTGACGGTGTTCGTCTGGATCTTCCTGATGAACGCGATGGACCTGCTGCCGGTCGATCTGATCCCGGCGATCTGGCACGCCGTCGGCCCGGCGCTGGGCTTCAAGGACTACATGCGCGTCGTGCCGACCGCCGACCTGTCGATCACGATGGGCCTGTCGCTGGGCGTGCTGATCGTCTGCCTGGTCTACAACGTCAAGATCAAGGGGGCCGGCGGCTGGATCCACGAATTGTTCGCCGCACCGTTCGGCGACAAGTGGTTCCTGTACCCGATCAACTTCCTGATGCAGATCATCGAGTTCGTCGCCAAGACCGTCTCGCACGGCATGCGACTGTTCGGCAACATGTACGCCGGCGAACTGATCTTCATGCTGATCGCGCTGATGGGTGGCGCCTGGGCCCTGACCGGCACCGGCATCGCGCTGTTCCTCGGCCACATCATCGCGGGTTCGGTGTGGGCCATCTTCCACATCCTGATCATCACCCTGCAGGCCTTCGTGTTCATGATGCTCACGCTGGTCTACGTCGGTCAGGCCCACGACGCGCACTGACACGCGCACCTCGGTTTTCCCTTCCCTTTTCTTTCTCAATCCATCAAGGAGCCACCATGGAAGTCATTAGCTTTGTTGCCCTCGCCGCCGGCCTGATCATCGGTCTGGGCGCCATCGGCGCGTGTATCGGCATCGGCATCATGGGCAGCAAGTACCTCGAGTCGGCCGCCCGCCAGCCCGAGCTGATGAACGAACTGCAGACCAAGATGTTCCTGCTGGCCGGCCTGATCGACGCGGCGTTCATCATCGGCACCGGTATCGCCCTGTGGTTCGCCACGGCCAACCCGTTCCTGGCCCAGATCGCCAACCTGCCGAAGTAAGTCGTCGCCGCCCGCGCGCGACATTTCACTGACGTTCCAGAGGCAACAACGTGAGCATCAACGCTACGCTGATTGCGCAGTTGATCGTCTTCCTGATCCTGGTGTGGTTCACGATGAAGTTCGTGTGGCCGCCGATCACGAAGGCGCTCGACGAGCGTGCGCAGAAGATCGCCGACGGCCTGTCGGCCGCCGACAAGGCGAAGGCCGACCTCGCCAGCGCCAACAAGCGTGTCGAGGAGCAGCTCGCCGCTGCCCGCACCGACGCCGCCCAGCGCCTGGCCGATGCCGAGCGCCTGGCCCAGCAGATGATCGAGGAGGCCAAGGGCCGAGCGTCCGACGAGGGCGCCAAGATCATCGCCGCTGCCAAGGCCGAGGCCGAGCAGGAGGCCGTCAAGGCCCGCGAGGCGTTGCGCGACCAGGTCGCCGCGCTGGCGGTCAAGGGTGCCGAGCAGATCCTGCGCAAGGAGGTCAACGCCTCCGTGCACGCCGACCTGCTCAACCGCCTGAAGACGGAGCTCTGAGCATGGCCGAGCTGGCAACCATCGCACGGCCGTACGCCGAAGCGCTGTTCAAGGCGGTGCCTGCCCCGGCCGCCGCCGACGTGGCCGCGCAGGTGGGCGTCATCGCCCAGGTCGCCGGGCACGAGCAGGTGCGGCAGTTCGCCGACAACCCCAAGGTCGGCGCGCAGCAGGTCTTCGACCTGATCGCGACGGTGGCCAAGCTCCCGCTCGGCGATGCGGCGAAGAACCTGCTGCGCACGGTGATCGACAACGGTCGCCTCGCCGCACTGCCCGAGATCGCCGCGCAGTTCCATGCGCTGGTCAATGCGCGCTCCGGCGTCTCCGACGCCACGGTGTACAGCGCCTTCCCGATCGACGCGACGCAGCTCCCGCAGGTGGTGGCCTCGCTGGAGAAGCGCTTCGGCCGCAAGCTCAACGTGAGCGTGGTGGTCGACGCGTCGCTGATCGGCGGCGTGCGCGTGGTCGTCGGCGACGAGGTGCTCGACACCTCGGTCCAGGCCCGACTCGAACAAATGAAGGTGGCTCTGTCCGCGTGAGCGTGGCCAGGTCGTCCCGGAGAAAGACATGAATCTGAATCCCGCAGAGATTTCCGAACTGATCAAGAGCCGCATCGAGGGCCTCGGCGCCTCGGCGGACATCAAGAACCAGGGCACGGTCGTGTCGGTGACCGACGGCATCGTGCGCGTGCACGGCCTGTCCGACGTGATGGCCGGCGAGATGCTCGAGTTCCCCGCCACCAAGGACGGCCAGCCGACCTACGGCCTGGCGCTGAACCTGGAGCGCGACTCGGTCGGCGCGGTGATCCTGGGCGAGTACGAGCACATCTCCGAGGGCGACACCGTCAAGTGCACGGGCCGCATCCTGGAAGTGCCGGTCGGCCCGGAACTGATCGGCCGCGTCGTCAACGCGCTCGGCCAGCCGATCGACGGCAAGGGCCCGATCAACGCCAAGATGACCGACGTGATCGAGAAGGTCGCCCCGGGCGTGATCGCGCGCAAGAGCGTGGACCAGCCGGTGCAGACCGGCCTGAAGTCGATCGACACGATGGTGCCGATCGGCCGCGGCCAGCGCGAACTGATCATCGGCGACCGCCAGACCGGCAAGACCGCGGTGGCGATCGACACGATCATCAACCAGAAGGGTCAGAACATGACCTGCATCTACGTCGCGATCGGCCAGAAGGCCTCGTCGATCAAGAACGTGGTGCGCGCGCTCGAGCAGAACGGCGCGATGGAATACACCATCGTCGTCGCCGCCTCGGCTTCCGAGTCCGCCGCGATGCAGTACGTGTCGGCCTACTCCGGCTGCACGATGGGCGAGTACTTCCGCGACCGCGGGCAGGATGCGCTGATCATCTACGACGACCTGTCGAAGCAGGCTGTCGCCTACCGCCAGGTCTCGCTGCTGCTGCGCCGCCCGCCGGGCCGCGAAGCCTTCCCCGGCGACGTGTTCTATCTCCACAGCCGCCTGCTCGAGCGCGCCGCCCGCGTGAACGCCGACTACGTCGAGGCCTTCACCAAGGGCGAAGTCAAGGGCAAGACCGGCTCGCTGACCGCGCTGCCGGTCATCGAGACGCAGGCCGGCGACGTGTCCGCGTTCGTGCCGACCAACGTGATCTCGATCACCGACGGCCAGATCTTCCTCGAGACCTCGCTGTTCAACGCCGGCATCCGCCCCGCGATCAACGCCGGCATCTCGGTGTCGCGCGTCGGTGGCGCCGCCCAGACCAAGCTGATCAAGAGCCTGTCCGGCGGTATCCGTACCGACCTGGCGCAGTACCGTGAACTGGCCGCGTTCGCGCAGTTCGCCTCCGACCTCGACGCCGCCACCCGCAAGCAGCTCGACCGCGGTGCCCGCGTGACCGAGCTGCTCAAGCAGCCGCAGTACTCGCCGCTGCCGATCAGCCTGATGGCCGCCTCGGTGTTCGCGGTGAACAAGGGCTACATGGACGACATCGACGTCAAGAAGGTGCTGCCGTTCGAACACGGCCTGCACCAGCACCTGAAGTCCAGCCATGCCGGCCTGCTCGCCAAGCTCGAGAAGGACAAGGCCATGGACAAGGACGCCGAGGCCGAGCTGAACAACGCGATCGCGGCGTTCAAGAAGTCGTTCGCCTGACCCGCACAAGGAGCTAGACCATGGCGGTCGGCAAAGAGATTCGCGGCAAGATCAAATCGGTGGAGAACACCAAGAAGATCACCAAGGCCATGGAAATGGTCGCCGCCTCCAAGATGCGCAAGGCGCAGGATCGGATGCGCGCCGCGCGTCCGTACAGCGACAAGATCCGCAACATCACGGCCAACCTGTCGCAGGCGAACCCCGAGTACCAGTCGCCCTACATGCGCCAGGGCGGCACCGCGAAGAAGGTGGGCATCATCGTCGTCACGACCGACAAGGGTCTGTGCGGCGGCCTGAACACCAACATCCTGCGTGCCGTCACCAACAAGATGCGCGACCTGCAGGGCGAAGGCGTCGCGGTGGAGGCGGTGGCGATCGGCAACAAGGGCTTCGGCTTCCTGAACCGCATCGGCGCCAAGGTCGTGTCGCACGCGATCCAGCTCGGCGACGCGCCGCAGCTCGAGAAGCTGATCGGCCCGGTCAAGGTGATGCTCGATGCCTTCGTCTCCGGCCAGCTCGACGCGGTCTACCTCTGCTACACGCAGTTCATCAACACGATGAAGCAGGAGCCGCAGGTGCAGAAGCTGCTGCCGCTGTCGGCCGACCACCTGCAGCAGACCGCGGCGGAGAAGGCGCAGTACGGCTGGGACTACCTGTACGAGCCGGATGCGCCCACCGTCATCGACGAGCTGCTGACGCGCTACATCGAGGCGCTGGTGTACCAGGCGGTGGCCGACAACATGGCGTCGGAGCAGTCGGCGCGCATGGTCGCGATGAAGGCCGCGACCGACAACGCCGGCAACCTGATCGCCGAACTGAAGCTGGTCTACAACAAGACCCGCCAGGCCGCGATCACGAAGGAACTCTCCGAGATCGTCGGTGGCGCCGCCGCCGTCTGATCACGCACACGAATACCGATTGAAGGAAAGACAAATGGCCAACACTCAAGCCCAGGGCAAGATCGTCCAGTGCATCGGCGCGGTCGTGGACGTGGAGTTCCCGCGCGACCGCATGCCCAAGGTCTACGACGCGCTGAAACTCGAAGGCTCGGCGCTGACGCTCGAAGTGCAGCAGCAGCTCGGCGACGGCGTGGTGCGCACGATTGCCCTCGGTTCGTCCGACGGCATCCGCCGCGGCCTGATGGTCACCAACACCGGCGCGGCGATCACCGTGCCGGTCGGCAAGGCCACGCTCGGCCGCATCATGGACGTGCTGGGCAACCCGATCGACGAGCGCGGCCCGGTCAGCGCCGAGCTCACCGCCTCGATCCACCGCAAGGCGCCCACCTACGACGAGCTGTCGCCGTCGCAGGAGCTGCTCGAGACCGGGATCAAGGTGATCGACCTGATCTGCCCGTTCGCCAAGGGCGGCAAGGTGGGTCTGTTCGGCGGCGCCGGCGTCGGCAAGACCGTGAACATGATGGAACTCATCAACAACATCGCCAAGGCGCACTCGGGCCTGTCGGTGTTCGCCGGCGTGGGTGAGCGCACCCGCGAGGGCAACGACTTCTATCACGAGATGTCGGATTCCGGCGTCGTGAAGCAGGACAACCTGTCCGAGTCGAAGGTGGCGATGGTCTACGGCCAGATGAACGAGCCGCCGGGCAACCGCCTGCGCGTGGCGCTGACCGGCCTGACGATCGCCGAGTCGTTCCGCGACGAAGGCCGTGACGTGCTGTTCTTCGTCGACAACATCTACCGCTACACGCTGGCCGGCACCGAAGTGTCCGCGCTGCTGGGTCGCATGCCGTCCGCGGTGGGCTACCAGCCGACGCTGGCCGAGGAGATGGGCCGCCTGCAGGAGCGCATCACCTCGACGAAGGTCGGCTCGATCACCTCGATCCAGGCCGTGTACGTGCCCGCGGACGACCTGACCGACCCGTCGCCGGCGACCACCTTCGCCCACCTCGACGCCACCGTCGTGCTGTCGCGTGACATCGCCGCGCTGGGCATCTACCCCGCCGTGGACCCGCTGGACTCGACCAGCCGCCAGATCGACCCGAACGTCGTCGGCGAAGAGCACTACAACACCACCCGCGCGGTGCAGGCCATCCTGCAGCGCTACAAGGAACTGCGCGACATCATCGCGATCCTGGGCATGGACGAGCTCTCGCCGGAAGACAAGCTGGCCGTGGCCCGCGCGCGCAAGATCCAGCGCTTCCTGTCGCAGCCGTTCCACGTCGCCGAAGTGTTCACCGGCACGCCGGGCAAGTACGTGCCGCTGAAGGAAACCATCCGCGGCTTCAAGATGATCGTCAACGGCGAGTGCGACTCGCTGCCCGAGCAGGCCTTCTACATGGTCGGCACGATCGACGAGGCCTTCGAGAAGGCCAAGAAGATCCAATAAGGAGCCACGATGGCCACCATCCACGTCGACGTCGTCTCCGCGGAAGAGAGCATCTTCTCGGGCGAGGCGAAGTTCGTCGCGCTGCCGGGTGAAGGCGGCGAGCTCGGCATCCTGCCGCGCCACACGCCGCTGATCACCCGCATCAAGCCCGGCGCCGTGCGCATCGAGCGTGCCGACAACGGCGAGGAGGAGTTCGTCTTCGTCGCCGGCGGCATCCTCGAGGTGCAGCCGCACTGCGTGACGGTGCTCGCCGACACCGCGATCCGCGGCCACGACCTCGACGAGGCCAAGGCCACGGAAGCGAAGAAGCTGGCCGAGGAGGCGATGAAGAACGCCAAGAGCGACATCGACTTCGCTGCGGCGCAGAGCGAGTTCGCGACCATGGCCGCGCAACTCGCCGCGATCCAGAAGCTGCGCCGCAAGTAGGCGCACATCGCTCCGCGAACGACCCGCCCGGCGGCCACGCCCGGCGGGTTTTTCTTCGCCCGGGTCAGTCCTTGCGGACCCCGAACACCCAGGCGATCGCCGAGAAGCTGACGAAGGCCAGCGCGGTGCTGACCATGATGATGCGTGTGATGCGGCCGTTGTCGGCGCCGTAGCGCTCGGCGAGGATGGCCACGTTGCTCGCGCTGGGCAGCGCGGCGTTGAGCACCAGCACCAGCAGCGCGAAGTGCGAGACGTTCGCACCCGCCGCATTGGCCACCACGCCGCCGCTGAGCACGAGCAGCGGGTGCACGAACAGCTTGACCAGTGCCACCGGCAGGTAGTCGCGCACCGGCGTCCGCGTGTGCACGTGCTGCTGCGCGCGCCACAGCACCGCACCGATGGTGAACAGCGCCACCGGTGTCGCCGAGTCTCCGAGCATGCGCAGGATGTCCTTGACCGGCCCCGGCTGCGGAACGCCGGTGGCCGCCACCACGGCACCGAGCGCGATGGCCCAGGGCAGCGGGTTGCTCAGCGCGCCTCGCAGCGCCCGGCCGAAGGGCGCGAGCAGGCCGTGCTTCGTCGCCGTCTCGCTGGCCGGTCGCAGTTGTGCCAGCGCCAGGCACAGCGAGCTGGTGAACACGATGTCGATCAGGATGCAGCCGATCAGCGGGCCGGCGCTCTTCTCGCCGAGCAGGCCGATGAGCAGAGGAAAGCCCATGAAGCCGGAATTGGGGAAAGCCGCGACCAGCGCGCCGAAGGCCGCGTCCTTCATCGACACGCCCGGGCCGTCGGCCGAGCGCCGCAGCGTCAGCGCCAGCGTGAACACCACCATCAGCAATGCGCTGCCGCCCCAGATCGCGATCAGCACCGGATCGATCAGCTGGGACAAGGGCATGCTCGCGCCGAAGCGGAACAGCATGCACGGCAGCGCGAAGAACAGAACGAAGCCGTTCAGGCCGGGTATGGCGGATTCGGGAAGGTAGCCTCGCTGGACGGCGACGTAGCCGAGAAGAACCAGTGCGAAGAAAGGGAACGTGACCGCCAGGATCGCCTGCATGGCCGCGAGTATCGCAGCCATGCCGGCGTTGCCCGGCTCAGTGCCAGTGTGCGTCGAACTGCTGCAGTCGTTGGCGTGCCTCGTGCTCGCCGAACTGCAGCGAGACCGCGCCGAACAGCTGGGAGCGCAGGTGCCACAGCTCGTCGAGGCTGCGGGCCTGCAGGATGCGCACGTCGAGCGGGCAGCGTGCATCGAGCGGCAGGTCCTGCACCAGCGAGCTGGTCAGGCGGCGCAGGAAGAGCAGTTCGGACGGATCGCTGGGCGGCGCGGGCTTGTCGAGCCGCGCCAGGCGCAGGACGCTGTCGAGGGCCCGCTTCCAGCGGGTGTCGGAGGGCGAGGGCATGGCGTGTCGATTCATCGTCGTGATCGCGGCGACCTTCGTGGGGCGGCGCGTGTTCCTCAGGGGCCGAGTCGGCGAACGCGACTGTGCCGGCCCGCGCCACGAACGAAAACAGGTGACGAGGAAGCGAACGGGAAAGCCATCGAAAAGGTCGGACTACGGGCGCTGGCCGTGTTGCCGTCGACCACGTCGGCGTGACATTTGCCCAGCGGCATGACCGCGGCGCGGCCGCCGGAAGCCGCCGCTATCATGGCGCGCCCTCTGCCACGCCCTTGCCCCGCCCCGCGCGCCCCGTGTCCGAACCCACTTCGCTCAACCCGGCCCAGATGGAGGCGGTGCACCACCTCGGCGGGCCGTGCCTCGTGCTGGCCGGTGCCGGCTCCGGCAAGACGCGCGTGATCACGCACAAGATCGCCCGGCTGCTGCAGGCCGGCTACGCTCCCTCGCAGATCGCCGCGATCACCTTCACGAACAAGGCCGCGGCCGAGATGCGCGAACGTGCCAAGGCGCTGATCGGCGCGCGCGCGGCCAAGCCGCTGGTGGTGAGCACCTTCCACTCGCTGGGCGTGCGCATGCTGCGCGAGGACGGGCAGCGCGTCGGCCTGAAGCCCCAGTTCAGCATCCTCGACAGCGACGACGTGCTGTCGATCCTGAAGGATGCCGGCGGCAGCAACGACAACGCGCTCGCCCGCCGCTGGCAATGGGCGATCAGCCTGTGGAAGAACCAGGGCCTGACGAGCGGGCAGGTCGAGCCGGCCAACGACGACGAGCGCGTCGCGCATCGCGTGATGCAGCGCTACGAGGAGCGCCTCGCGGCCTTCCAGGCGGTCGACTTCGACGACCTGATCGGACTGCCGGTGGCGCTGCTGCGCCGCGACGACGAGGCCCGCGCGAAGTGGCAGGGCGCGCTGCGCTACCTGCTGGTCGACGAGTACCAGGACACCAACGCCGTGCAGTACGAGATGCTCAAGCTGCTGGCCGGCGAGCGGGCGATGTTCACCGCGGTCGGCGATGACGACCAGAGCATCTATGGCTGGCGTGGCGCCACCATCGACAACCTCCGCCGGCTGCCGGCCGAGTACCCGCAGCTGAAGGTGATTCCGCTCGAGCAGAACTACCGCTCGACAGGGCACATCCTTCGCGCGGCCAACGCGGTGATCGGCCACAACCCCAAGCTGTTCGAGAAGAAGCTCTGGAGCGCCTTCGGCGACGGCGAGCCGGTGCGCGTGGTCGAGTGCGACGGCGAGGAACACGAGGCCGAGCGCGCGGTGGCCTTCATCCAGGCGCAGCGGGGACAGGGCGGCCAGGTGGCGTTCAAGGACTTCGCCGTGCTCTACCGCGCCAACCACCAGGCCAAGGTGTTCGAGAAGGCGCTGCGCCGCGCGAGCATTCCCTACAAGGTCTCGGGCGGGCAGAGCTTCTTCGACCGCGCCGAGATCAAGGACCTGTGCGCCTGGCTGCGCCTGCTCGTCAACAACGACGACGACCCGGCCTTCCTGCGTGCCGTGACCACGCCCAAGCGCGGCATCGGACATCAGACGCTGGCCAGCCTCGGCGAGTTCGCGGCGAAGTGGAAGACCAGCCTGTATGAGGCGCTGTTCGCCGAGAGCCTGGGCACCGCGGTCAACGCGCGCGCGATCGGCTCGCTGCACGAGTTCGGCCGCTACGTGAACGACCTCGAGTACCGGGCGCGCCACACCGTCGGCGCGGAGGATGCCAAGGCACTGCTGATGGGCTGGCTGAAGGACATCGACTACGAGAAGCACCTCTACGAGGGCGAAGAGAGCGAGAAGCTCGCCGCGGCGCGCTGGTCCAACGTGTTGGACTTCGTCGATTGGGTGGCCAAGCGCTGCGGTGGCGAGATCGAGAATGACGGCGGCCTCGCGGTCGAGACGGAGCGCAAGAGCGTGCTCGACGTGGCGCAGACCATCTCGGTCATCATCAGCCTGGCCGAGCGCGGCGACGAGCAGGACGTCGTGACGCTGTCGACGCTGCACGCCGCCAAGGGCCTGGAGTGGCCGCACGTCGTGCTCGCTGGCGTCAACGAAGGCCTGCTGCCCTTCCGCAGCGACAGTGGTGACGAAAGCGAGATGACGCCGCAGCGCCTCGAGGAGGAGCGCCGGCTGATGTACGTCGGCATCACGCGCGCGCGCACCACGCTGGCAGTCAGCACGCTGCGCCGGCGCAAGCGCGGCCGGGACACGGTGGCCGGCGTGCCCAGCCGCTTCATCGCCGAGATGAAGCTGCACGAGGCGCAGGAGAAGGTCGACCCGCGTGCCAAGCTGAAGGCG
>VYMG01000334.1_pt1 | contig 11551 bp, 12 predicted proteins | sample 5115261 | NCBI WGS metagenome assembly VYMG01 (sample SAMN12291781, study PRJNA351875) | freshwater metagenome | isolation source: freshwater lake | place: USA: Michigan, Wintergreen Lake | collected 2013-08-08 | reverse complement strand
TTCGCCGCCGCCGCCGCCGCGGGCGCGGAGGCGGCCGGCGCCTCGCCCGCCACCTGGCTGACCTTCGGCGATTGCCTCGGCGAGGCGTACCAGGTCGCCGACGACATCCGCGACGTGATCGCGGAGCCGCAGGCGCTCGGCAAGCCTTCGGGGCAGGACGTGGCGCACGGTCGCCCGAGCTCGGCGATCGAGTTCGGGCTCGACGGCGCGCTGCAGCAGTTCGATGGCCTGGTCCAGCGCTGCATCGCGGCGATCCCCGATTGCCGCGGCGCCTCGGCGCTGCGCGCCCTGGTGCGGGCCGAAGCGCGACGCCTCGTTCCGCTGGAGATGACGGCCGCCCACGTGGCGAGCCGTCCGGCCATGCTTCAGGAGGCCGCGCGGTGAGTTCGCGCCCGATGGCGGTCACGCCGGGCGACGGCGTGCCGCCCGAGGCGGGCGGCTGGTCCTGGCGGGCCTGGCGCGACCGACTGCTCGGCGACGAGCGCTTCCAGCGCTTTGCCACAGCTTTTCCGCTGACCCGCCCGATCGCGCGCCGGCGTGCCCGCAAGTTGTTCGACCTGATGGCCGGCTTCGTCTACTCGCAGGTGCTGCTGTCCTGCGTGCGGCTGAAGCTGTTCGATCTGCTGGCCGAGGGCCCGCAGTCGTTCCAGGTGCTGTGCCACCGGCTCGAGCTGCCCGAGACGCAGGGGCAGAAGCTGCTGGCCGCGGCACAGGCGCTCGGCCTGGTCGAGCAGCGCGGGTCGGCCTGGGCGCTCGGTTCGCTGGGCGCCGTGATGGTGGGCAATGCGCCGCTGGTGGCGATGATCGAGCACCACGCGTCGCTGTATCGGGATCTGTCCGATCCGGTGGCGCTCTTGCGTGGCGAGCGCGGTGCCACCGAACTGGGCCGCTACTGGGCTTATGCCGACAACGCGCAGGCCGGTGCCCTCGATGCCCAGCGCGTGGCCGACTACTCGGCGCTGATGGCGGCCTCGCAGCCGCTGATCGCCAGCCAGGTGCTCGACGCCTATCCGATCGCGCGGCACCGCTGCCTGCTCGACGTGGGGGGCGGGGAGGGCGTGTTCCTCTGCGCCGCCGCGAAGCGCGCCTCGCAGTTGCGGCTGATCCTGCTCGATCTGCCGGCCGTGGCCGACCGCGCCCGCATGCGCTTCGCGCAGGAGGGCATCGCCGACCGCGCCGAGGCGATCGGTGGCGACTTCCTCAGCCGCCCGCTGCCGCGCGGCGCCGACGTGGCGTCGCTGGTGCGGGTGATGTTCGACCACCACGACGACAACGCGATGCGCATCCTGCGCGCCGTGCGCGCTGCGCTGCCCGACGACGGCACGCTGCTGGTGGCCGAGCCGATGGCCGGCACCAAGGGCGCCGAGCCGATGGGCGACGCCTACTTCGGCTTCTATCTGATGGCGATGGGTTCGGGCCGATCGCGCTCGCCGCAGCGCCTGGCCGAAATGTTGTCGGCGGCTGGTTTCGGCGACATCCGGCAGGTCGCCACGCGCATTCCCCTGCAGACCGGATTGCTGGTCGCGCGGTGTTCGCGTGCTTGATCGCCAGCAAACAATGAAAACACAGGTTGACAATCAAAAGTGTCAGCGTAGGATGACACTCGAACTCCCCGAACAGGTGCACCGCCGGTGCGCCGCAGGGACCGGAGCCCGGAAATGAACACCACGGCCATCGTCCTCGAGCAGCCCGAGCACCTGATGCTCAGCCGCCTCGACCTGACGCCGCCGGCCGACGGCGACGTGGTCGTCGACATCGAATACAGCGGCATCAGCACCGGTACCGAGAAGCTCCTGTGGAACGGCCGCATGCCGACCTTCCCGGGCATGGGCTACCCGCTCGTGCCGGGCTACGAATCGGTGGGCCGCATCGTCGAGGCCGGCCGCCTCGCCAGGCACCGCGTCGGCGAGCGCGTGTTCGTGCCCGGTGCCCGCTGCTACGGCGAGGTGCGCGGCCTGTTCGGCGGCGCCGCCTCCCGCGTCGTGGTGAGCGACCAGCGCATCACGCCGGTCTCCGACGCGCTGGGCGACAAGAGCGTGCTGCTGGCCCTGGCAGCCACGGCCTACCACTCGGTGTCGGGCGGTGGGCAGCGCAACCCGATCGTGCCGCCCGATCTGATCGTCGGCCACGGCGTGCTCGGCCGGCTGCTGGCCCGCATGGTCGTGGTCGCCGGCTTCGCGCCGCCCACCGTTTGGGAGACCAACCCGCAGCGCATGGCGGGCGGCGAGGGCCACGGCTACCCGGTCATCAAGCCCGAGGACGACGTTCGGCGCGACTACCGCGCCATCTACGACGTCAGCGGCGACGCGAAGATCCTCGACAGCCTGGTCGCCCGACTGGCCCCCGGCGGCGAGATCGTGCTGGCGGGTTTCTACACCGAGCCGATCGCCTTCGCGTTCGCGCCGGCGTTCATGCGCGAGGCGCAGATCCGCTGTGCCGCCGAGTTCAAGAAGCCGGATCTGCTGGCGGTGAAGGAACTGGCCGAGAGCGGCGTGCTGTCGCTCGAGGGCCTGATCACCCACCACGCCGAGCCGATGCAAGCCGACACCGCCTACCGCACCGCCTTCGGCGATGCGGGGTGCCTGAAGATGGTCCTGGACTGGAGACACTGCCAATGAATGCGCCCACCAATCCGGTCATCTTCATGCGCGACGAGCGCCTGAAGGCCGAGGCCGCGATCGAACCCGATCCGGTGCCGACATCGCCCGCCGCCAAGACCACGCAGATCATCGCGATCTACGGCAAGGGCGGCATCGGCAAGAGCTTCACGCTGGCCAACCTCAGCTACATGATGGCCCAGCAGGGCAAGAAGGTCCTGCTGATCGGCTGCGACCCGAAGAGCGACACCACCAGCCTGCTGTTCGGCGGCAAGGCCTGCCCGACGATCATCGAGACCAGCTCGAAGAAGAAGCTGGCCGGCGAGAGCGTGGCGATCGGCGACGTCTGCTTCAAGCGCGACGGCGTCTACGCGATGGAACTCGGCGGACCCGAGGTCGGCCGCGGCTGCGGCGGGCGCGGGATCATCCACGGATTCGAGACGCTGGAGAAGCTCGGCTTCCACGACTGGGGCTTCGACTACGTGCTGCTCGACTTCCTCGGCGACGTGGTCTGCGGCGGCTTCGGCCTGCCGATCGCCCGCGACATGTGCCAGAAGGTCATCGTCGTCGCCAGCAACGACCTGCAGTCGCTGTACGTCGCCAACAACGTCTGCAGCGCGGTCGAGTACTTCCGCAAGCTCGGCGGCAACGTCGGCGTGGCCGGCATGGTGATCAACCGCGACGACGGCACCGGCGAGGCCAAGCAGTTCGCCGAGCACGCCGGCATCCCGGTGCTCGCGACGATCCCGGCCAACGAGGACATCCGCCGCAAGAGCGCCAGCTACGAGATCATCGGCCGCCCCGGCACGCAGTGGGCGCCGCTGTTCGAGGAGCTGGCCACCAACGTGGCCGTCGCGCCGCCGGTGCGCCCGAAGCCGCAGACCCAGGACCAGCTGCTCGGCCTGTTCTCCGCCGAGGTCACCGGGCGCGACTTCAAGATGGAGCCGGCCACGACCTTCGACATGGTCGGCAAGCACGAGCTGATCAAGCCGACGCTCGAAGTCGTCTACGACAACGCCTAGCAGGCACGACGACCATGAGCTGCCATTCCGGCAAGGACCAGATGCTCGCCGCGGCCGAAGCCGCCGGCAAGAGCGAGACGCTGGCACAGTACGCACGCGACTACCCGCTGCCCGAGGGCATGGGCCCGCACGACCAGCCGCAGAGCATGTGCCCGGCCTTCGGCTCGCTGCGCGTGGGCCTGCGCATGCGCCGCACCGCGACCATCCTGTCCGGCTCGGCCTGCTGCGTCTACGGCCTGACCTTCACCTCGCACTTCTACGGCGCGAAGCGCTCGGTGGGCTACGTGCCCTTCAACAGCGAGACGCTGGTGACGGGCAAGCTGTTCGAGGACATCCGCGACGCGGTCTACCGCGAGGCCGATCCGGCCAAGGTCGACGCCGTGGTGATCATCAACCTGTGCGTGCCCACGGCCAGCGGCGTGCCGCTGCAGCTGCTGCCGAAGGGCATCAACGGCGTGCGCATCATCGGCATCGACGTGCCGGGGTTCGGCGTGCCGACGCATGCCGAGGCCAAGGACGTGCTCGCCGGCGCGATGCTGAAGTACGCGCGCACCGAGGCCGAAGCCGGCCCGGTGGCGGCGCCGCGCGGCGGCGTCTCGAGCAGGCCGACGATCACGCTGCTGGGCGAGATGTTCCCGGCCGACCCGGTGGGCATCGGCATGATGCTCGAGCCGATGGGACTGGCCGCCGGCCCGGTGGTGCCCACCCGCGAATGGCGCGAACTCTATGCCGCGCTCGACTGTGCGGCCGTCGCGGCCATCCATCCCTTCTACACGGCCAGCGTGCGCGAGTTCCAGGCCGCCGGCCGCTCGGTGCTCGCCTCGGCGCCGGTGGGCCTCGAAGGCACCGAGGCCTGGCTGCAGGCGGTCGGTGCGGCGGCCAACGTCGAGCAGGCGAAGATCGACGCGGCCAAGAACAAGTGGCTGCCGGCGATCCGTGCAGCGCTCGCGCGCATGCCGGTCAAGGGCCGCATCACGGTCAGTGGCTACGAAGGTTCCGAGCTGCTGGTGGCACGGCTGCTGATCGAGAGCGGCGCCGAGGTGCCCTACGTCGGCAGCGCCTGTCCGGCCACGCCGTGGAGCGCGCCCGACCGCGAATGGCTGGAAGCGCGCGGCGTGCACGTGCAGTACCGCGCCTCGCTCGAGCAGGACATCGCCGCGGTGCGCGAGTTCCGGCCCGACCTGGCCATCGGCACGACGCCGGTGGTGCAGGCCGCCAAGGAAGCGACGATCCCCGCGCTGTACTTCACCAACCTGATCTCGGCGCGACCGCTGATGGGCCCGGCCGGTGCCGGCTCGCTGGCGCAAGTGGTCAACGCGGCCATCGCCAACAAGGGCCGCTTCGAGGCGATGCGCGAGTTCTTCGGCGACGTCGGCGGGGGCGACCGGGCGGGCGTGTGGGAGTCGCAGCCGGTGCTGCGCCCCGAGTTCCGCGCCGAGACCCGCCGGCAGGTCATCAAGATCCAGAAGCGCCGCAAGGCCGAGGAGATGATCTGATGGCCAACGGTCAGCTCAACTTCGTGCTCGACCACGATCGCGCCGGCGGCTACTGGGGCGCCGTCTACGTCTTCACGGCGATCAAGGGCCTGCAGGTGGTGATCGACGGCCCGGTGGGCTGCGAGAACCTGCCGGTGACCTCGGTGCTGCACTACACGGATGCGCTGCCGCCGCACGAGCTGCCGATCGTGGTGACGGGCCTGGCCGAGGAACAGCTCGGCCGCGAAGGCACCGAAGGCTCGATGAAGCGCGCCCACGCGGCGCTCGATCCCGACCTGCCCAGCGTGGTGGTCACCGGCTCGATCGCCGAGATGATCGGCGGCGGCGTCACGCCCGAAGGCACGACGATCGCGCGCTTCCTGCCGCGCACCATCGACGAGGACCAGTGGCAGTGCGCCAACCGCGCGATGTACTGGCTGTGGACGGAGTACGGCCTGCGCAAGGTGCCCGAGCGTGTGCGCAAGGACGGCGAACGCCCGCGCGTGAACATCATCGGCCCGAGCTACGGCACCTTCAACTCGCCCAGTGACCTGGCCGAGATCCGCCGCCTGGTGCAGGGCATCGGCGCCGACGTGAACATGGTGTTCCCGCTCGGCAGCCACCTCGCCGACGTGTCGCGCCTCGTCGAGGCCGACGTCAACATCTGCATGTACAGGGAGTTCGGCCGCATGCTGTGCGAGGCGCTGGAGCGCCCGTACCTGCAGGCGCCGATCGGCCTGCACAGCACCACGTCTTTCCTGCGTGAACTGGGGAAGCTTCTCGGACTCGACCCCGAGCCCTTCATCGAGCGTGAGAAGCACACCACCATCAAGCCCGTCTGGGACTTGTGGCGGTCCGTCACGCAGGATTTCTTCGGCACGGCCAGCTTCGCGGTGGTGGCAGGCGAGACCTACGCCCGCGGACTGCGCCATTTCCTGGAAGACGAACTGGGCCTGCCGTGCCAGTTCGCGGTGTCGCGCACGGCGGGCACCAAGACCGACAACGCCGAGGTGCGCCGGCTCGTCCACGAGAAGACGCCGCTGGTGATGTTCGGCAGCTTCAACGAGCGCATGTACCTCGCGGAGGTGGGCGCCAGGGGGCCGATGAAGCCGGCGTACATCCCGGCCTCCTTCCCCGGCGCGATCATCCGCCGCGCCACCGGCACGCCGTTCATGGGCTATGCCGGTGCCACCTACGTGGTGCAGGAGGTGTGCAACGCGCTGTTCGACGCGCTGTTCCACATCCTGCCGCTGGGCACCGAGCTCGACCAGGTCGAGGCCACGCCGGCGCGCCACCACGACGAGCTGCCCTGGGACGACGACGCCAAGGCGCTGCTCGACGACCTTGTCGAGACGCAGCCGGTGCTGGTGCGCATCTCCGCGGCGAAGCGGCTGCGCGACCGCGCCGAGGCCGATGCCCGCCGCCATGGCGAACCTCGCGTCAGCGTTCAACGCATGGCGCAGTCCAACAACGCTTCGCTGCAAGGGGTGCCGGCATGAGCCGCAACGTGCAGCAGGGCAACCCAACGTCGCGGCAAGGGGCCGCGGCTGCCTCCGTCGCGCAGGCTTGGTGCGCGGCTGGTCGCAAGACCATGCTGAAGGAGTATTCCTATGGCTGAAAGAAAGGGCTCGATCTCGGGCCTGACCGACGAAGAGGCTCAGGAGTTCCATCGGTTCTGGGTGCAGGGGTTCGTGGGCTTCACGGCGGTTGCCGTCGTCGCGCACGTGCTCGTCTGGGCCTGGCGCCCCTGGCTCTGAACTGAACGTTTGACGCACCCACCCAGCACAAGGGGTTTGCCATGGTCCATTCCGAAAGCGCACCGCACAAGCAAGGCACGGCAGGCAGGACGAGCAGTTTCGCCCTGATCTTCGCGCTGAGCTTCGTCGTGTTCCTCGCCATCGCCCTGATGGGGCAGGTACTCGGTTGGCATTGGCGGTCCTGGCTGCCGGGCGCAGAAGGCGTCAAGTCCCTGTATGGCGGCGTCAAGGCGGCTGTCTATACCTTCATGTCGCATCTCACGTAGGAGCTTGGAATCATGTGGAGAATCTGGCGTTTGTTCGATCCTCTCCGGGCGATGGTCGTCCAGGGGATCTTCCTGGCTGGGCTGGCGGTGATGATTCACCTCGTCCTGTTGAGCACCAACAAGTTCAACTGGCTCGACGGCCCGAAGAAGGCCACGGTGGCGTCCGCGAACGCCCCGATGCCCACTGCGGTCGCCTCTGCCGGCATCACGACGGCGAGGTAGCACGCAGTCCAGCGCAGCGGGGGGCGGTATCGCAAGCACCGTCTCCCCCCGTCTGCCTGGCCGGCGCCTTCGCGGCGCCGCTCGAGAACATGTAAGGGTCGGAGGACCAAGCCATGGCGATGTTGAGTTTCGAGAGGAAGTACCGGGTCCGCGGAGGCACGCTGATCGGCGGTGACCTCTTCGATTTCTGGATGGGTCCGTTCTACGTCGGCTTCTTCGGCGTGACGACGGCGTTCTTCACCTTCGTCGGCGTGGCGCTGATCCTGTGGGGGGCGGCCATGGGGCCGACCTGGAACCTCTGGCAGATCTCGATCGCTCCACCCGACCTGTCGTACGGCCTGCGCATGGCGCCGCTGCTCGAAGGCGGTCTGTGGCAGCTGGTCACGGTGTGCGCGCTCGGCGCCTTCGTGTCGTGGGCGCTGCGCGAGGTGGAGATCTGCCGAAAACTCGGCATGGGCCTGCACGTGCCGATCGCCTTCGGCTTCGCGATCTTCGCGTACTTCACGCTGGTGGTGATCCGCCCGGTGCTGATGGGCGCCTGGGGCCACGGCTTCCCGTACGGCATCTACAGCCACCTGGACTGGGTCAGCAACGTCGGCTACCAGTACCTGCACTTCCACTACAACCCCGCGCACATGATCGCGATCAGCTTCTTCTTCACGACGACGCTGGCGCTGTCGATGCACGGGGGCCTGATCCTCTCGGCGACGAATCCGAAGAAGGGCCAGCAGGTCAAGACGCCGGCCCACGAGGACACCTACTTCCGCGACCTGATCGGCTATTCGGTCGGCTCGCTCGGCATCCACCGCCTCGGCCTGTTCCTGGCACTGGCGGCGGTGTTCTTCAGCGCGGTGTGCATCGTCATCAGCGGTCCGTTCTGGACGCGTGGCTGGCCCGAGTGGTGGGGCTGGTGGCTGAACCTGCCCATCTGGAGCCAATGGCCGCTGCGCTGAAACCAGGAGCCTCATCATGATGATCGAATACCAGAACATCTTCACCAGCGTGCAGGTGGTGGGCCCTGCGGAAGCGGGCGTGCCCCTGCCGGCGGGGAACAGCCCGCGCACCGGCCAGGGCGTGGCGTGGCACCTGCTCGGCCGCTTCGGCAATGCCCAGCTCGGGCCCGTCTACCTCGGCCCGCTGGGTCTCGCGTCGCTCATCTTCGGCACGCTGGCCTTCAACATCATCGGCTTCAACATGCTCGCGCAGGTGAACTGGGATCCGATCCAGTTTGTGCGCCAGCTGTTCTGGCTCTCGCTCGATCCGCCGTCGCCGGCCCACGGCCTCACGATGGCGCCGATGAACGATGGCGGGTGGTGGCAGGTCGCGGGTCTGTTCCTGACCATCTCGGTGATGCTGTGGTGGGCGCGCGTCTATACGCGGGCCCGGGCGCTCGGCCTGGGCACGCACGTGGCCTGGGCCTTCCTCGCGGCGATCTGGCTGTTCCTGGTGCTCGGCCTCATCCGCCCGCTGCTGATGGGCAGCTGGAGCGAGGCGGTGCCCTTCGGCATCTTCTCGCACCTCGACTGGACGGCCGCGTTCTCGCTGCGCTACGGCAACCTCTTCTACAACCCGTTCCACGCGCTGTCGATCGCCTTCCTGTACGGCTCGGCACTGCTGTTCGCGATGCACGGCGCCACCATCCTCGCCGTCACCCGCTTCGGCGGCGAGCGCGAGATCGAGCAGATCGTCGACCGCGGCACCGCCAGCGAGCGCGCGGCGCTGTTCTGGCGCTGGACCATGGGCTTCAACGCCACGATGGAATCCATCCACCGTTGGGCGTGGTGGTTCGCGGTGCTGTGCCCGCTGACCGGCGGCATCGGCATCCTGCTGTCGGGCACCGTGGTCGACAACTGGTACCTGTGGTCGATGAAGCACGGTGTCGTGCCGCCATATCCGCCCGTGTTCGGCACCGTGATCGACCCGGCCACCGTGATCCAGGGAGTGAAGCCATGAGCATCGTCGCGCGAGTCACCTCCCTCCTCGCCGGCGCGGCCGCCGTGCTGCTGCTGGCCGGTTGCGAGCGGCCGCCGGTCGACTCGGTGCAGCATGGCTACCGCGGCACCGGCATGCTCAACGTCTACAACCCGCGCATCCTGGAGACGCAGATCCCGGCCAACCAGCCGCCGGAAGCGATCCCCGCGGCGCCGGACGACGGGCCGAAGGCCAAGGACATCTACAAGAACGTGCAGGTGCTCGGCGACCTGAGCGTCGGCGCCTTCACGCGCCACATGCTCTCGATCACGCAGTGGGTCGCGCCCAACGAGGGCTGTGCCTACTGCCACAACGTCGAGAACCTGGCCGACGACTCGAAGTACCAGAAGGTCGTCGCGCGCCGGATGATCCAGATGACCCAGAAGGTCAACGTCGACTGGAAGAACCACGTGGCCGCCACCGGCGTGACCTGCTGGACCTGCCACCGCGGCCAGGCGGTGCCGAGCCAGATCTGGTTCCAGGCCGAGCCGCAGAACAAGCGCGCCGACTTCATCGGCAACCTCAACGGCCAGAACCTCGCGTCGCCCAGCGTCGGCCTGGCCTCGCTGCCGTACGACCCGTTCACGCCCTACCTGCAGAAGGCGGTGGCGATCGGCGTCGGCGCCGGCACCGCGCTGCCCACCGGCCACAAGGCGTCGCTGCAGGACACCGAGCAGACCTACGGCCTGATGATGCACTTCTCGACGGCGCTCGGGGTCAACTGCACCTACTGCCACAACTCGCGCAACTTCAAGGACTGGAACGAGAGCACGCCGCAGCGCGCCACCGCCTGGCACGGCATCCGCATGGTGCGCCAGCTCAACAACGAGTACCTGGTGCCGCTGACGGACACCTTCCCGGCCGAGCGCAAGGGCCCGACCGGCGACGTGGCGAAGATCTACTGCGCGACCTGCCACCAGGGCGCCTACAAGCCGGTGTACGGCGCGCAGATGGCCAAGGACTTCCCCGAACTGCTGAGCATCGCCGCCGTGGCCAAGACCGGCGCCGCGACGCTGCCGCCGCCGGTGGCCGAGGCACGCCGCTCGGTGCTGTACTACGACACCGGCTCGGCGGTGCTGCAGGAGGTGCAGGCCAAGGGCCTGGCCGAACTCACCGCGACGATGCTGAAGAGCGGCAGCCTGAAGGCGACCATCTCCGGCTTCCACAGCGCCTCCGGCACCCGCGCGCAGAACCAGGAACTAGACAAGCAGCGCGCCTTCACCGTGCGCGATGCACTGCTGGCGGCGGGCGTCGCGGAGTCGCGCGTCAGCCTGGCCAAGCCACAGCAGACCGCCGGCAACGTGTCGGGCGAGGATCCGTCCTCGCGGCGCGTCGAGGTGACGGTGCAGTAACGGGTCCGCCGGTGTCGCCGATCGTGCCTGCCCCCATCGTCGCCCCGGCGGCGCAGGTGCTGCTGGCGCGGCCGCGCGGCTTCTGCGCCGGCGTGGTTCGGGCGATCGAGATCGTCGAGCGGGCGCTCGACCTGCACGGCGCGCCGGTCTACGTGTTCCACGAGATCGTGCACAACGGCCACGTGGTGGCCGACCTGCGCACCAAGGGCGCGGTGTTCGTCGATTCGCTCGAGCAGGTGCCCAAGGGCGCCGTCACGGTGTTCAGCGCCCACGGCGTGTCGCTGGCGGTGATGCGGCAGTCGCAGTCGCGCAAGCTGCAGGTGATCGATGCCACCTGCCCGCTGGTCACCAAGGTGCACCTGCAGGCGCAGCGTTATGCGCGGCAGGGCCACGTGATCGTGGTCATCGGCCATGCCGGCCACGAGGAAGTCGAAGGCACGATGGGCCGCGTCGAGAGCGAGGTGCATCTCGTCAGCGACATCGCCCAGGTCGCCGCGCTGCCGATGCCCGAGAGCACGCCGGTGGCCTACGTGACGCAGACCACGCTGAGCCTGGACGACACGCGCGGCATCATCGCCGCGCTGAAGTCGCGCTATCCGGCCATCGTCGGCCCGGACACCGACGACATCTGCTACGCCACGCAGAACCGCCAGAACGCGGTGCGCGAGCTCGCGGCCCAGGTCGACGTCGTGCTGGTGGTCGGCGCACGCAACAGCTCCAACTCGGCGCGGCTGCGCGAGGTGGCCGAGCAGCAGGGCAAGCCGGCCCACCTGGTGCAGGACGAGACCGGCATCGACCCGGCCTGGGTGGCCGGCGCGCGCCGCATCGGCATCAGCGCGGGCGCTTCCACGCCGGAGGTGCTGGTGCAGCGCGTCGCGCAGCGCCTGCG
>VYMG01000329.1_pt1 | contig 11683 bp, 9 predicted proteins | sample 5115261 | NCBI WGS metagenome assembly VYMG01 (sample SAMN12291781, study PRJNA351875) | freshwater metagenome | isolation source: freshwater lake | place: USA: Michigan, Wintergreen Lake | collected 2013-08-08 | reverse complement strand
GTCCCACCTCGGGCAGGCCGATCTGCGCCTTCGGGTTGTCGGCGGCGATGCGGCGATGGCAGCTGAGCGCCACCTCGTAGCCGCCGCCGAGTGCGCTGCCGTTCAGGGCCGCGACGAAGGGCTTTCCGCTCTTCTCGATGCCGCGCATCAGGGCGTGCAGCTCTTCGGTGAAGAGCGTCATGGCCTGCGCGTCGTCGAAGGCCAACAGCATGTTCAGATCACCGCCGGCGATGAATTCCGGCTTGCCCGAGGTGACGATCACGCCCTTGACGGCGGGGTCGGCGATGGCGCGCTGCACCGCATCCGCATAGGCGGCCATGGAGGCGGCGTTGAGGACGTTCATCGGCGCGTCGCTCATCTGCCAGGTCAGGGTGGCGATGCCGTCGGCGCCCGCTTGGTAGTCGATGCTCATGGTGGGGATTCCTGATCGGCGCGGTTCACACGCGCTCGATGATGGTGGCAGTGCCCATGCCCGCGCCAACGCACAGCGTGGCCAGACCGGTGGAGAGGTTGCGGCGCTCGAGTTCGTCGAGCAGGGTGCCGAGGATCATGGCGCCGGTGGCGCCCAGCGGATGTCCCATCGCGATGGCGCCGCCGTTGACGTTCATGCGCTCGTGCGGCACGTCCATCACCTCCATGAAGCGCAGTACCACCGAGGCGAAGGCCTCGTTGAGTTCGAACAGGTCGATATCGGCGCAGGACATGCCGGCCAGCTTGAGCGCCTTCTCGGCCGAGAACGACGGTCCGGTGAGCATGATGGTCGGCTCGCTGCCGACTGAGGCGAACGACCGGATGCGCGCTCGCGGTTTCAGGCCCAGGCGCTGGCCGGCCTCGGCGCTGCCGATCAGCACCGCGGCCGCACCGTCGACGATGCCTGAGGAGTTGCCGGCGTGGTGCACATGCTCGATGCGCTCGAGCTGCGGGTAGCGCTGCTGCGCCACCGCGTCGAAACCGGCGCGCTCGCCCTGGAGCTTGAACGCGGGCTCGAGCTTGGCCAGCGATTCGATCGTGGTTTCGGGGCGCATGTGCTCGTCGCGGTCGAGCACGACCAAGCCATTGACGTCGCGCACCGGCATGATCGACTTCGCGAAGCGGCCTTCTTGCCATGCGACCGCGGCGCGCCGCTGGCTTTCCAGGGCATAGGCATCGACATCGGCCCGCGAGTACCCGTACAGCGTGGCGATCAGGTCGGCCGAGATGCCCTGCGGCACGAAAAAGGTGGGCAGGGCCACGGCCGGGTCGGCCGGCCAGGCGCCGCCGCCGGTGCCCATGGGCACGCGGCTCATGCTCTCGACCCCGCCGCCGACGGCCAGCGGCGACTGGCCTGACATCACCTTGGCCGTGGCCATGTTGCAGGCCTCGAGTCCCGAAGCGCAGTAGCGGTTGATCTGCACGCCTGGCGCGGACTGGTCGTAGCCGGCCACCAGCGCCGCCACGCGGGCGATGTTGGCGCCTTGCTCGCCCACCGGCTCGACGCAGCCGAGGATCACGTCGTCGACCTGTGCAGTGTCGAGCCGGTTGCGGTCGCGCAGCGCCTGCAGCGCGGTGACGGCCAGATGGATCGGCGTGGTGCCGTGCAGGGCGCCCGAGGCGCGACCCTTGCCGCGGGGCGTACGCACGGCATCGTAGATGAAAGCGTCGGTCATTGGCTGATCGAAAGGGGTGAATAGTGGATGGCGGTTCGGAGGCGGTTCGTCCTCGTTACGCGTCAGAGCGTGCGGCTGACGATCTCCTTCATGATCTCGTTCGTGCCACCGTAGATACGGGAGACGCGCGCGTCGGCATAGGCGCGCGCGATCGGGTACTCCCACATGTAGCCGAAGCCGCCGAACATCTGCAGGCAGTCGTCAAGCAGCCGGCAGTGCAGGTCGGTGGTCCAGTACTTGGCCATGGCCGCAGTCGCGGCGTCGAGTTGTCCGCGTAGCAGTTCGTCCATCAGCCGGTCGACGAAGACGCGCATCACCTGGGTCTGCGTCTTCCACTCGGCCAACCGGAAGCGGTTGTGCTGGAAATCGATGACGCGCTGGCCGAATGCCTTACGTTCCTTGGTGTAGTCCAGCGTCCACTGCAGCGCGGCCTCGGCTCCGGCGGCCGCACCGATGGCGATCTGCATGCGCTCCCAGGCCAATTCCTGCATCAGCAAGATGAAGCCCTTGCCTTCGCCGCCGAGGATGTTGGAGGCGGGCACGCGCACGCCGTCGAAGAACAGCTCCGACGTGTCCTGTGCCTTCATGCCGATCTTCTCGAGGTTGCGGCCGCGCTTGAAGCCGGCGCGGTCGGTCTCCACCAGCACCAGCGAGGTGCCCTTGGCGCCAGCGGACGGATCGGTCTTGGCGACCACGATCACCAGGTCGGCATTCTGGCCGTTGGTGATGAAGGTCTTCTGGCCGTTGATCACCAGTTCCTCACCGTCGCGCAAGGCGGTGGCGCGCACGGCCTGCAGGTCGCTGCCGGCGCCGGGCTCCGTCATCGCGATGGCGCCGATGACCTCGCCGCGCGCCATCGGCGGCAGCCAGCGGCGTTTCTGCTCTTCGCTGCCGTAGGCCAGGATGTAGGGCGCCACGATGTCGGAGTGCAGCCCGAAGCCGATGCCGCTGGCGCCGGCACGCGCCACCTCCTCGATGAGCACCGCGCTGTGCAGCCGGCTGCCACCGCCGCCGCCGTACGCCTCGGGAATGGCCGGGCAGAGGAGCCCGGCCTCGCCGGCAGCGCGCCAGACGGAGCGCGGCACGATGCCTTCGGCCTCCCAACGCGCGTGGTGGGGAACGACCTCGCGCTCGATGAAGCGCCGGACCTGCTCGCGGAAGAGGTCGTGCTCGGCGGTGAACAGGGGACGTTGAAGCATGGATCTTGAATGGCTCGATGGGCTCGAATATTCGACCTAACGCTTGTTAGCTGTTATAGTGTAAGCCATGACGCAACAGGTGGATAGCCATCGACGGCAGGAAATCTTGAGGGCTGCTGCCGGGCTGTTCAGGCGGCAGGGATTCGAGCGCACCTCGGTGCGCCAGATTGCGGCCGAACTGGGCATCAAGTCGGGCTCGCTCTTCTATCACTTCGCGACGAAGGAAGAGCTCCTCGTGGCGGTGATGGAGGAGGGCATCCGCGACGTGCATGCGTCGGTGCAGGAGGGCTTGGCCAGCGAGCGCAGGTTGCCGGAGCAGCTGGCGGCCATGGTGCGCCGCCATCTGACCGCGCTGCTCGGGGCCAACCTGGACGCGCTGATGGTGTTGGTGTACGAATGGCGGAGCCTCTCCGAGCCGGCGGTGCGGCGTGTGATGGCCTGGCGGAATCGCTACGAGGATCTCTGGGACCAGGCCATCGGTGCCGCCGCTGCGAATGGTTGGGTCGACTCCGATGTGGTCCTCGTGCGGCAGACTGTGCTCGGGGCCCTGAACTGGGCCGGGCAGTGGTATCGGGCGAGCAGCCGCCTGAGTGTCGACGCGTTGTCGACGCGCATGTTCGCCATCCTGATGCCCGAAGTGCACGCGCAATTGGGCCGTGGATCAAGACCGGGTGTCGCCCACTGCGCGTGCGCCGCCGGTCATTCCGACGTTGTCGCCGATCCTTCGGGGCGGGCGGCGAGTTCCATCACACCACAGCTTCCATCTGCGGAGGAGTTTCGATGACCGCAGTCTCAACGATGATGCGTGCGCCCCTCTCGCTGAACCACTTCTTGGATCGTGCGGGGCGATATCACGCGGACGTAGAGATCGTCAGCCGCCTGCCCGACAAGTCGCTGCACCGCCACAAGTTCCGCGACTTCCACCGGCGCGCGCTTGCGTTGGCCGAGGTCTTGGTCGAGGCGGGCGTTCAGCCTGGCGACCGCGTGGCCACCCTGAGCTGGAACCACTACGCGCACCTCGAGTGCTACTTCGGCATTCCGGCTGCCGGCGCGGTCATGCACAACCTCAACCTGCGACTGTTTCCGCATGACCTGGCGTTCATCGTCAACCATGCCAAGGACCGCATCCTGATCGTCGACGATGTGCTGCTGCCCTTGCTTGCGCAGTTCTCGAAGGACGTGAAGTTCGAGCGCATCATAGTCGTGCCCTTGACCGGCAAGCCGGTTCCGGCCGGGTACGACGACTACGAAGAGCTGTTGCGCAAGGCCAGCGGCAGGTTCGAGCCGGTGGTGGTGGATGAGCACGCGCCCTGCGGCATGTGCTACACGTCGGGGACCACGGGGCATCCGAAGGGCGTGGTGTATTCACACCGCTCGACGGTTCTTCACACACTGGTGGCGGCCCTGCCGGGTGCGCTCAGGGTGTCCGATGCCGACACCGTGTTGCCGGTGGTGCCGATGTTCCACGCCAACGCCTGGGGGCTGCCGTACCTTGCGGTGTTCGTGGGTGCCAAGCTGGTGATGCCGGGACCTCACCTAGATGCCGATTCGCTGCTCGACCTGTTCGAGCGCGAGGCCGTGACTGTCACGGGCGGTGTGCCCACGATCTGGTTGTCGATCCTGCAGACGCTTCGCAATCAGCCTGAGAGGTACCGCCTGAAGCCAGGGATGCGCATGCTGGTCGGCGGCTCGGCGGCACCGGAGTCGCTTTTCCGCGGCTTCGACGAGTTCGACCTCGAGGTGGGTACGGCCTGGGGCATGACCGAGACGTCGCCGCTGGGTACGGTGTCGGCGCTGACGGCGGCGATGAAATCGCTGTCCCAAGAGCAGCAGTATGCGTTGCGCGTCAAGCAAGGGCGTGCGGCGCCTCTGGTCGAGATTCGGCTGGTCGGCGAGCAGGGGGAGGTTCCCTGGGACGGCCAGTCGGTCGGCGAGATCCAGGTGCGTGGCCCATGGATCACGGGCAGCTACCACGAGATGCCGGTCAGCGAGAGCAGCTTCACCCCGGACGGTTGGCTGCGAACCGGCGACGTCGGTTGCATCGACGAGCACGGGTTCCTGCGCCTGACCGACCGTACGAAGGACCTGATCAAGAGCGGCGGTGAGTGGATCAGTTCGGTCGATCTGGAAAACGCGATCATGGGACACCCGGCGGTGCTGGAGGCTGCCGTGATTGCCGTGCCGCACCCACGTTGGGCCGAGCGGCCACTGGCAGCCATCGTGCTGCGGCCCGGCATGTCGGCCACCGCCGAGGAGATTCAGCAGTCTCTTTCGCGCACGTTCGCAAAGTGGCAGGTGCCGGACGCCTACGACTTCGTTGCGGAGATTCCTCGAACGTCCACCGGCAAGTTCCTGAAGACAAAGCTGCGCGACATGTACAAGGACTGGGCCTGGCCGGGTGCTTGACGGTCTTTCGGCATCACCCTGCGGCAGCCGGGACCGTGTAGGTCTGCCTGCCGCGTTCATTCTGGTTCGCCACTTGCGTTCAACGATAGGAGTGCTCTTGAAGTGAAGATTCTCGTCGCCGTGAAACGGGTTCTGGACTACAACGTCAAGGCCCGAGTGAAGTCCGATGGTTCGGGGGTCGACCTCGCCAACCAGAAGTTGTCAATGAACCCCTTTGACGAGATCGCCTGTGAAGAGGCGGTGCGTCTGAAGGAAGCCGGGGTGGCCAGCGAGGTCATCGCCGTATCGTGCGGCCCGGCAGGATGTCAGGAGACGCTGCGCACCGCGATGGCGATCGGCGCAGACCGTGGCGTGCTGGTCGAGAGCGAGGCGGTGCTGGAGCCGCTGGCGGTGGCCAAGCTGGTGAAGCACGTCGCCGAGAAGGAGGGCGTCCAACTGGCGATCTTCGGCAAGCAGGCGATCGACGACGATGCCGGGCAGGCAGGGCAGATGTTCGCCGGACTGATGGGTTGGGGCCAGGCCACCTTTGCGTCGAAGGTCAAGATCGAGGGCGACTACGCGCTGGTGACGCGCGAAATCGACGGCGGCCTGGAGAACCTGAAGCTCAAGCTGCCCGTCGCCGTGACGACCGACCTGCGCCTCAACGAGCCCCGCTTCATCACGCTGCCCAACATCATGAAGGCGAAGAAGAAGCCGCTCGAGCTGCTGAAGGCGGCCGATCTGGGCGTCGACCTCGCGCCGCGCACAACCACGCTGCGCGTGGAAGAACCCGCCGCGCGCAAGGCGGGTATCAAGGTGGCCGACGTGGCGGACCTCGTCAAACGGCTCAAGGAAGAAGCGAAGGTGCTGTGACATGACGATTCTGATCATTGCGGAACACGACGGCGCCGCGCTCAAGCCGTCGACCCTCAACACCGTCGCTGCGGCCGCGAAGATCGGCGGCGACATCCATGTGCTGGTGGCCGGCAGCGACTGCGCAGGCGCGGCCTCGTCCGCAGCCGCGGTGGCCGGTGTTGCCAAGGTTCTGGTGGCCGATGCGGCCCACCTGTCGTCGCAGTCGGCCGAGAACCTGGCCGCCGTGGTCGTGGCCTGCGTGCAGGGTGATTCGGCCTGCACCCACGTGCTTGCGCCGGCCACGCCGTTCGGCAAGAACGTGCTGCCGCGCGCGGCAGCGCTGCTGGACAGTTCGCAGATCTCCGACGTCGTCGCGATCGAGACGCCAGATACCTTCGTGCGGCCGTTCTACGCCGGCAATGCGGTGGCGCGCGTGAAGTCCTCCGACAAGGTGAAGGTGCTGAGCGTCCGTACCACCGCGTTCGATCCGGCCGCGACGACAGGCGGCGGCGCCACCGTGCAGGCCACCTCGGCGGGCGCCGACCTGGGCCTTTGCGAACTGCTGGGTCGAGAGGTCGTCAAGCTCGAGCGCCCGGAGCTGACGGCCGCTTCGATCATCGTCTCGGGCGGACGGGGTCTGGGCTCTGCCGAGAAATTTCGCGAGGTTCTTGAGCCGATGGCCGACAAGCTTGGCGCGGCGCTGGGCGCCTCTCGTGCCGCTGTGGATGCGGGCTATGCTCCGAACGACTACCAGGTGGGCCAGACGGGCAAGATCGTGGCGCCGCAACTCTACGTGGCCGTGGGCATTTCGGGCGCGATCCAGCACTTGGCAGGCATGAAGGACAGCAAGGTCATCGTTGCCATCAACAAGGATCCCGATGCGCCGATCTTCCAGGTGGCCGACTATGGGCTGGTGGCCGATCTGTTCGCTGTGGTGCCGGAGTTGACCGGCGCGGTCTGAACGGCCTGCAGGCCGTAGGCGAGGGCCGGAGCGCTTCGGGACCTTTCAGCTCTCTCCTCTCGTCCGGAGACAAACCTTGTCCAAATCGAACGCTTCCACGGTCACTGCGGGAGTTCCAGGCCCCGGGCAAATCGCTCGCGTCACCATCGGGGACTTCCTACGCCGCTGTGCGGCCCGTGACAGAGCCAAGACGGCGTTCGTCCTAGAGGATGAGCGGCTTTGCTATGGGGACTTCAATGACCAGGTGACCCGCTGTGCGAACGCGCTCCTGGCTGGCGGACTGCAACCCGGCGACCGGGTCGCCACGCTATGCGGCAATTCGCTGCAGTTCCTCACCGCGATGTTTGGTATCCATCGGGCAGGGATGGTGTGGGTGCCCATCAACGTCGGTCTGGGCGACGACGACGTTCGGTACATCCTCGAGCATTCGGAGTCGCGTTTCGTCCTGGTCGACGCGGCGCTCATCACCCGTCCCGGGTTGGCAAAGCTGTTCGCCGCCACGCCCGGGCGCGGATGGGTGCTTGAAGGGCCGGCCCAGGCCAGCTTCGGCGCGTTCGCTCAGGCACTTTCGCGGCAGCCGGCCGTGGAGCAGGAGGTCGAGGTCCACGACCGCGACGTGGCGCAGATCATGTACACGAGTGGGACCACGGGGCGGCCGAAGGGCGTCATGCAAAGCCACCTCGCGGTGGTGATGGCGGCGATGAACAATGCCATCGAGTTCGGTCTGTGGCGCGACGCGATCTGCAACGCGACTCTGCCGCTGTTCCATTGCGCACAGCACACGCTGGTCTGCGGGCTGCTGGCTGCCGGCGGTACGGTGATCGTCACCAAGAGCTTCGACCCTGGCCAGATGCTCGAGATCATCGAGCGGGAGCGGTTGACCTTCTTCATGGGCCTGCCTTTGATGCATCAGGCGTTGCTCGAGCATCCGTCACGACCGGGGCGCGACCTGTCTAGCCTGCGAATGTGCATGTATGCAATGGCGCCCATGCCCGAAACCCTGTTGCGCCGGTTGGTCACCGAGATCTGTCCGAACTACATGCTGGGCACCGGGCAGACCGAGATGTACCCGCTGACCGTAGCGTTCCGGCCGGATGAGCAACTCCGGCGCTTCGGCTCGTACTGGGGCGTCAGCGCGATGATCAACGACACCGCCGTCATGGACGACGCGGGAACTTTGCTTGGCGAAGGAGAGGTTGGCGAGATCGTGCACCGCGGCCCGAACGTGATGGAGGGCTACTTCAAGAACCCGGAGGCCACCGCCGAGGCGCGCGCCCACGGCTGGCACCACACCGGCGACCTCGGCATGTGGGTCGACGGTCAGCTCATGTTCAAGGACCGCAAGAAGGACATGATCAAGACCGGCGGGGAGAACGTGTCGTCGATCAAGGTCGAGGCGGTGCTGCTGCGACATCCGGCGGTGGCGAATGCCGCGGCGGTCGGATTGCCGCATGCGCGTTGGATCGAAGCAGTGACGGCGGTTGTGGTCAGACGCCCTGGCGCGGAGGTCACCGAGGAGGAGTTGCTGCAGCACTGCCGCAAGCACCTTGGCGGCTTCGAGGTGCCCAAGGCCGTGGTGTTCGTCGATGCGCTGCCGATGACCAGCACGGGCAAGATCCAGAAGCATCCGCTGCGCCAGCAACTGCAGCAACTCTACGCCGACCGCGCCGGATGAGTCGGCCGGCCCGCGCCGTTTTGAGCTAACGTTCGTTAGGTTAAAGTACGCTTCTTCCTCTTCGTCATTCCTTGTTCATGACTGCTACTGCAGAACGTCACCCGGAGCTCCGTGCTGCGCTGAGAGACCTGTCCAAGCGCTTTCCCGACGAGTACTTCCGCAAGGTCGACGAGGCGCGCGGCTACCCCGAGGAATTCGTCGACGCCTTGACCGAGGCCGGCTGGCTGGCGGTGATGATCCCCGAGGAATACGGCGGCGCCGGCCTGGGCCTGGCTGAAGCGTCGGTGGTGATGGAGGAGGTGAACCGCTGCGGCGGCAATGCCGGCGCCTGCCACGGCCAGATGTACAACATGGGCACGCTGCTGCGCCACGGCTCGCTGGAGCAGAAGCGCCGCTACCTGCCCGGCATCGCCAGCGGCAAGCTGCGCCTGCAGAGCATGGGCGTCACCGAGCCCACCACCGGCACCGACACCACCCAGCTGAAGACCACCGCGCTGCGCAAGGGCGACCGCTACGTGGTCAACGGCCAGAAGGTGTGGATCTCCCGCGTGCAGCACAGCGACCTGATGATCCTGCTCGCGCGCACCACGCCGCTGGCCGACGTGAAGCGCAAGTCCGAAGGGATGTCAATTTTTATCGTCGACCTGCACCAGGCCATCGGGAAGGGCCTGACCGTGCGGCCCATCCGCAACATGGTCAACCACGAGACCAACGAACTGTTCTTCGAAAACCTGGAGATCCCGACCGAAAACCTGATTGGCGAGGAAGGCAAGGGTTTCAAGTACATCCTGGACGGCCTCAACGCCGAGCGCACGCTGATTGCCGCCGAATGCATCGGGGACGCGCGCTGGTTTGTCGCGCGCAGCGCCGCCTACGCGCGCGAACGCCGCGTTTTCGACCGCCCGATCGGCCAGAACCAGGGCGTCCAGTTCCCGATCGCGGGAAACCATATCGAGACAGAGGCTGCCGACCTGATGCGCTGGCGCGCCTGCGAGCTGTTCGACGCCAAGCAGCCCTGCGGCGCCGAGGCCAACATGGCCAAGTACCTGGCCGCCAAGGCCTCGTTCGAGGCCGCCAACGTGGCGATCCAGACGCACGGCGGCTTCGGCTTCGCCTGCGAGTACGACGTCGAACGCAAGTTCCGCGAGACGCGGCTGTACCAGGTGGCGCCGATCTCGACCAACCTGATCCTGTCGTATGTGGCTGAGCACGTGCTCGGCCTGCCGCGTTCGTTCTGAAGGGTCCTGCCATGCGTCCGCTTCAGGGCATGCTCGTCGTCACCCTCGAGCACGCCATCGCCGCCCCGTTCTGCACGCGCCAGCTCGCCGACCTGGGCGCGCGTGTCATCAAGGTCGAGCGCCCCGGCGAAGGCGACTTCGCGCGCGCCTACGACACGCGCACGCGCGGCTCGGCGTCGCACTTCGTGTGGTGCAACCGCGGCAAGGAGAGCCTGACGCTCGACCTCAAGAATGCCGCCTCGCGTGCAGTGCTTCAGGAACTGGTGGAACGCGCCGACGTGCTGGTGCAGAACCTGGCGCCCGGCGCCGCCGCGCGCATGGGCCTAGACCATGCGAGCCTCGCGCCGCGCAACCCCAAGCTCGTGGTCTGCGACATCTCGGGCTACGGAGACGGCGGCCCCTTTACCGAGAAGAAGGCCTACGATTTGCTGATCCAGAGCGAGTCGGGCTTCGTGTCGGTGACCGGCACGCCAGAGCATCCGTCGAAGGCCGGCTTGTCGATCGCCGACATCGCCGCTGGCATGTACGCCTACAGCAGCGTGCTGGCCGCTCTACTGGAGCGCGGGCGCACCGGGCGCGGCAAACGGCTCGAGATCTCGATGCTCGAGGCCATGTCCGAGTGGATGGGCTTTCCGCTGTACTACACGCTCGGCGGCCAGCCGCCGCCGCCGCGCGCCGGTGCCGCACACGCGGCGATCTATCCCTACGGCCCGTTCGTCTGCGGCGACGGACGCCAGATCGTGCTTGCGGTGCAGCACGACCGCGAGTGGGGCCAGTTCTGCGACAAGGTGCTGCGCCGGCCCGAGTTGGCCGCGCAGTACAAGGGCAACGCGAAACGCCTGGCCGAGCGTGAGACCTTGCGCGGGATCATCGAGTCGGTCTGCGTGGGGCTGACCGGCGAGCAGCTGATCGAACGCCTCGAGGAGGCGCAGATCGCCTACGGCCGGCTCAACGAGATGGCCGATCTGTGGCGCCACGTGCAGCTCCGGGCCCGCGCGCGCTGGACCGAGATCGGCACGCCCGGCGGCCCGGTACCGGCGCTGTATCCGCCGCACCACGTGTCCGGCGAAGAGCCGCCGCCGATGGGCGCGGTGCCGGCGCTGGGCGCACACACCGATGCCATCCTGGCCGAGCTCGGGCGGTCGGCGAACCAGATCGCGAAGCTGCGTGCTGAGGGCGCGATCTGACCTGACAGAGCTTCCGTGGAGACGCCAATGAACGATCACCCTTCGGCCGCACTGGCCGCCTTCGCCGCGAAGCTCCGCGCAGAGGACATCCCTGCCGCGGTGCTGCGCCGCAGCGAGGACCTGTTCCTCGACTGGCTGGGCTCGACGCTCGCGGGCAAGAGCGCCCGGGCCGTTCAGGCGATCGAGCGCTACGCGCTGGCGATGGGGCCGACGCTGCGCAACGGCGACGCAGGTGGCGCCGAGGTGTTGATCTCGCGCCGCCTCACGTCGCCGCATTTCGCGGCGATGGTGAACGCTGCCGCCTCGCATGTCGTGGAGCAGGACGACGTGCACAACGGCTCGGTGTTCCATCCGGCCGCGGTGGTCTTTCCCGCGGCGCTCGCCACTGCGCAGGCCACGGGGGCAAGCGGGCGCGAGTTCCTGGCCGCCGCGGTCGCCGGCTACGAGGTCGGCATCCGTGTGGGCGAGTTCCTCGGCCGGCCGCACTACCGCATCTTCCACACCACTGCCACGGCCGGCACGCTGGCCGCCGCCGCG
>VYMG01000328.1_pt1 | contig 11752 bp, 15 predicted proteins | sample 5115261 | NCBI WGS metagenome assembly VYMG01 (sample SAMN12291781, study PRJNA351875) | freshwater metagenome | isolation source: freshwater lake | place: USA: Michigan, Wintergreen Lake | collected 2013-08-08 | reverse complement strand
GATCGTGCGCGTCAACGCGGCGGGCACGCCCTGGTTCGACGACGACCTGGCACTGTGCCGGCATCCGGGCGTGGCCGCGGTGATGCTGCCCAAGGCCGACGGCATCGACGCCGTCTGCCACGCCTTCGAGAATGCGTTCAAGGACGTGCTGCCGATCATCGAGTCGGCGCGCGGCATCGAGGAGGTGCGCGCCATCGCGCGCGTGCCGGGGGTCGTGCGGCTGGCCTTCGGCAGCATCGACCTGGCGGTCGATCTCGGCATCGACTGCGCGCCCGACGGCGGCGAGGCCGAGCTGCAGCCCTATCGCGCGCAGGTGGTGCTGGCGTCGCGGCTCGGAGGCCTGGCGGCGCCGGCCGACGGCGTGAGCCTCGCGATCGACGATGCGCCGCGCTTGCGCGCCGATGCGGAGCGTTCGCGCCGGCTCGGGTTCGGCGCCAAGCTGTGCATCCATCCCAAGCAGATCGCCGTCGTGCAGGGCGTGTTTGCCGCCGATCCCGAGCGCATCGCCTGGGCTCGGCGCGTGTGCGCGGCGTTCGCTGCCTCGGGCGGCGCCGCGGTGGCCGTGGATGGCGAAATGATCGACGTGCCCGTCGTCGAGCGCGCCCGGGCCGTGCTGCGGAGCGCCGGGCTCGCAAGCTGAACCCCTTTCCCAACTTTGTCCATTACAGGAGGGCCTATGCCCCGCAAGACCAAGCCGATCCGCTCCGACATCGCCTGGAGCACGCCCGACCGCATCGAGGTGCGCGGGCGCAGCCTGCCCGACGAACTGCTGGGCAAGATCAGCCTCGGCGACATGGCCTGGCTGCTGATCGTCGGCCGCATGCCCACGCCGCAGGAGTCCACCGTGTTCAACGCCATCGCGGTGACGCTGGTGGAGCACGGCATCACGCCCAGTGCGCTGGCCGCGCGCATCACCTACGCCGGCGCGCCCGAGTCGCTGCAGGCGGCGGTGGCCGCGGGCCTGTGCGGGCTGGGCTCGGTGTTCGTCGGCTCCACCGAGGGCACGGCCAAGATGCTCTACGAGGCCTTGCCGCCGGGTACCAGAAACGCCGACCTCGAGAAGATCGCGTGCGACCTTGTGGCCGGCTACCGCGCGCGGGGGCAGATTGTGCCCGGCCTCGGCCACCCGCTGCACAAACCCGTCGACCCGCGCGCGCCGCGGCTGTTCAAGATCGCCGAGGAAAATGGCTTCTCGGGCGACTACATCCAGCTCGAGCGCCTGATCTGCACCGAGGCCGAGCGTGCCAGCGGCAAGATGCTGCCGGTCAACGCCACGGGCGCAATCGGTGCAATCTGCTGCGAACTGGGCCTGCCGTGGAAGATCGTGCGCGGCGTGGGTGTTTTCGCGCGCGCGATCGGCCTGGTGGGCCACATCCTCGAAGAGAGCAACAATCCCATGGCGGTGGAGATCTGGCAGCGGGTCGAGGACGAGGCCACGGCACACGTGCGGCCGAACGCGGGATGACGCGAACATGAGTGAACCGAAGGACGTTGTCGAACAGGCGGTTCAGTGGCTGCCGCCGCGCCGCGAGACTGGCGGCGCTGCGGCGGGTGCTCCAACGGGAGCTGACAGCGAGCGCTGGAGCGTGGACCGCGTCGAGGCGCTGTTCGATCTGCCCTTTGCCGACCTGATCCACCGCGCGCAGCAGGTGCACCGCGAGCACTTCGACGCCAACGAAGTGCAACTGTCCACGCTGCTGTCGATCAAGACCGGTGGTTGCCCGGAAGACTGCGGCTACTGCCCGCAGTCGGTGCACTTCGACACCGGTGTGGCGGCCGGCAAGCTGCTCGACGTGGGCGAAGTCACCGCCGCGGCTCGCGCCGCGCGCGAACAGGGCGCGTCGCGCTTCTGCATGGGCGCGGCCTGGCGCGAGCCCAAGGACCGCGACATCGAGAAGGTGGCCGAGTTGGTGCGCGCCGTGAAGGCCGAAGGGCTGGAGGCCTGCTGCACGCTCGGCATGCTCAGTGAAGGCCAGGCCGACGCCCTCAAGAACGCCGGGCTCGACTACTACAACCACAACCTCGACACCGCGCCCGAGGCCTACGGCCGCATCATTTCCACTCGCACCTACGACGACCGCCTGCGCACGCTTGAGCGCGTGCGCGACGCCGGCATCGGCGTGTGCTGCGGCGGCATCGTCGGCATGGGCGAGTCGCAGCGCGAGCGGGCCGGCCTAGTGGCCCAGGTGGCCAACCTCGACCCCTACCCCGAGTCTGTGCCGATCAACCAACTGGTGCGCGTGGAAGGCACGCCCCTGGCCGAGGCCGAGGCGCTCGATCCGCTTGAATTCGTGCGCACGATCGCGGTGGCTCGCATCACGATGCCGCGCGCCCGCGTGCGCCTGTCCGCCGGGCGGCGCGAGATGAGCGATGCCGTGCAGGCGCTGTGCTTCCTCGCCGGCGCAAACTCGATCTTCTACGGCGACAAGCTGCTGACCACCGGCAACCCGGATTGGGAAGCCGATCAGCGACTGCTCGGCACGCTCGGCATCCGCACCTGCTGAGAGGACAGCCATGTTCCGCCACATGTTGAAGTCCAAGATCCACCGCGCCACCGTCACCGCGTGCGAGCTGCACTACGAAGGCTCTTGCGCTATCGACGAGGACCTGCTCGACGCGGCCGACCTGCGCGAGAACGAGCAGGTGCACATCTGGAACATCGCCAACGGCGAGCGCTTCGTGACGTATGCGATACGGGGCGTACGCGGCAGCGGCATCGTGTCGCTGAACGGCTCTGCCGCCCGCCGTGCAGCGATCGGCGACCTGGTCATCATCGCGGCCTTCGGGATGGTGGCCGAGGACGATCTGGACCGGCGGCGTCCGAAGCTCGTCTTCGTCGACGAGCGTAACCGCATCTGCGAGATGCGGTCTGATATCCCCGTGCAGGAGACGCCGGTATGAGCGCATTGGTAAAGGCCACGCGGCCTGATCGCAAGCCGGTGTCGCTGCTGGGGCTGCGCGCCATGCTCGCCGCGGGCGAGAAGATCGCGATGCTGACCGCCTACGACGCCACGTTCGCGCGTGCGGCCGACGACGCGGGTGCCGACTGCCTGCTCGTCGGCGACTCGCTCGGCATGGTGGTCCAAGGCGGATCGAGCACGGTGCCGGTGACGCTCGACGAGGTGGCCTACCACGTGCGCTGCGTCGCGCGCGGGCGCCGGCACGCCTGGCTGCTCGCCGACCTGCCCTTCGGCACCTACGAGGAAAGCCCCGAGCAGGCGCTGCGCTCCAGCGCGGTGCTCGCCCGTGCAGGCGCCCAGATGGTCAAGCTCGAGGGCGGCTGGACGGCCGAGACGGTGCACTTCCTGGTGGAGCGCGGCATCGTGGTCTGCGCCCATCTCGGGCTGACGCCGCAGTCGGCTTCGGCGCTGGGCGGCTACCGCGTGCAAGGCCGCGACGAGGCCGCCGCCGACCGCCTGGTCCGCGAAGCCCGCGCGCTGGCGGATGCGGGTGCGGCGATGCTGGTGCTCGAACTGGTGCCCGCTGCGCTGGCGCGGCGGGTGCAGCAAGAGAATCCGGCGCTCGTCGTGATCGGCATCGGCGCGGGCGGCGACGTCGCCGGCCAGGTGCTGGTGCTGCACGACATGCTGGGCGTGACCGCCGGGCCGTTGCCGCGCTTCGTGCGCGACTTCGGCCGCGAGGGTGGCGGCGTCCACCAGGCGCTGCAACGCTATGTCGCCGCGGTCAAGGACCGCAGCTTTCCGGAAGCAACGCAGCACACCTACTGAAAGGCGCCGGGGGGCAGCATGCGAACCATCCACACCATTGCCGATCTGCGGGAGGCCCTGGCGGGCTGCGGCTCGACGAGCTTCGTTCCGACGATGGGCAACCTGCACGACGGCCATCTGGCGCTCGTCCGGGAGGCCGGCCTGCAGGGTGGTCCGGTGGTCGCGAGTATCTTCGTTAACCGGCTGCAGTTCGCTCCGCACGAGGACTTCGACCGCTACCCGCGCACGCTGGCACGCGACTGCGAACTGCTCGAGGCGGCGGGTTGCGACATCGTCTTCGCTCCCGACGAGCGCGAGCTCTACCCGCAAGCGCAGACCTATGCGGTGTGTCCGGACCCGGCGCTGGCCGATATCCTGGAGGGGGAGTTCCGGCCCGGCTTCTTCGGTGGCGTGTGCACGGTGGTGCTCAAGCTGTTTGCCTGCGTGCAGCCGGCGGTGGCGGTGTTCGGCAAGAAGGACTACCAGCAGTGGAAGGTGGTCGGCCGGATGGTCGAGCAGTTCGCGCTGCCGATCCGAATCGTCGGCGGCGAGACCGTGCGCGCGGCGGACGGTCTCGCGCTGTCCAGCCGCAACGGCTATCTCGACCCGGGCGAGCGGGCCCGCGCCGTCGGCCTCTCACAGGCGCTGGCGCGCGTTCGCGACGCCTGGAACACGGCGGCGCTGGATGCTGCGGCGATCGAGGCGGCTGCGATGGCCGAACTCCGCGATGGCGGCTGGGTGCCCGACTACGTGAGCATCCGGCGACAGGCCGATCTGGCCGTGCCGACATTGCAGGATCGTGCCGACGGCGTGCCGGTCGTCGTTCTTGCAGCGGCCCGTATCGGCTCGACACGCTTGATCGACAACATCGAAGTCAGCGTTGCGGCCCGCCAGCGCTAAGCATGTGCTGATTACGTAGCAGCCCGTGCGGCTGCGAAGGCACCCCTTCAGCGCGCCCCCAGGCCCAGCTGCTCAAACAGCGCGCGGGCGCGCCGAGTCGGCGGCTTGATGGTGGTCAGCAGTTTGTCGCCGTAGCACATCGAGTTCGCGCAGATGAGGAAACACAGCGCCTGCTACGCCGTCGTTCATCCGTTCGCGGCCGGCCGCCAGCCGCACGATCGCACGCGGCAGGCGAATGCGCGCCGCAGCGATCGTGCGGACGAATTCGAACGCGTCGATCGGCTCGGTCGTTGCCAGCGGCGCGCATTTGAAGCCCACTGCCAGTCGCCCGAATTGCCGCTGTCCAGCATGGCTTCGTACATTTGAACCATCCCGAGGGCGGCGAGGATAGTTCAGCATGGCGCGTCTATAGAGACGGGGCCTTTTCAGGTAGTTGACATAATTAACCACGTCACACAGAGGCAGCACAAAAACTCTCACCACTGGTGAGAGCGTTCTTGGGCAGATCACAGGCGGGTTGTTGTTTGATCGCGGGCCCATTCTCTGACTGATCGAGCAAAGAGTCGGCGCCGGCCTCGTCCCGGCAGGGAGGAGCGCACGGCGCCGTGATTGGAAGTCTGTATGCCTCAGCCGACCATCAGCGTGACCGGCGTCCCGTCGGCGGCGTGGCGGACGATGCGGTTGCCCGCGAGCCGCAGGCCGTCGCTTTCGACTTCGCCGAGCATCGTACTGGGCAGTTGAAGCCCGAGTTCGGCGACTTTGCCACGCAAGGTCGCGATGGCGGTCCAGTCCCGCTGGGGCTCCTGAAGGCTGGCGTAGAGCACCGTGTTCCGCTTGCCGTGGACCTGGAGGAAATAGTCCCGTAGGCGGCGATCGAAGCCGGCCACGACCTCGACCGTACGTCCGTTCAGCTGTGCCGTCGCGAGGTGTTGGCTCACGGCCCCGGCTCCACTGCGTCGAAGACCGGAAGGCCATCGATGACGGCGGCCTCGCGGTCAAACATCAGCCAGGCCACGCCGGCGGACTCGGCCACCTCGAACAGCATGGCCAGGTCGGGCTCCGACGGCACGCGGTACTTCGGTGCCCCGACATAGACGAACCCGCCGCAGTCGGTCGGATAGGCGTTCACGGACAGGTCGTCATCGGCGAGCTTGTTGCGCGTCGCCGAACTCAGATGCTTCAGGGACAGGCTGGCCAGCATCTCGGCCTGCTGTCGCAAGCCGGTGGCGGGCAGGGTATGCATCGTGGCTTCCTCCTCGGGATGAACTGGGAGATGTGGGGGATTCAGCCGCTGGCTTTCTGGTCGAGAGCGCGTGGGGCGTGCGCTTCGAACGTCCGGCGCGGGCGAACGTCATGCCGCAGTCGCGGCAGCGGAACCAGTGCAGGTGACCGAGCGCGCCCAGGGGCGCGCCGTGGCCGGCACAGCAGGGGCAGGTCGGGGGCTTTCTCTCCGACATGGGCATCCTTGGTTGGGGTGGGATCGGCGGGAGGGGCACCGCCTCGGCGGCGCCCTTCTCGCGGCTGGGTCGTGCAGGGCGTGACTGCCGCACATGGCGTCAGAGCAGTCCGCGCTCCGCGAAGCTGACGCACTGGTCGCCGGCGACGACGAAGTGGTCGATCAGGCGGATGTCCACCAGCGCCATCGCCGACTTCAGCGTCTGCGTCAGGAACTCGTCCGCGCGGCTCGGCTCGGCCTGGCCGCTCGGGTGGTTGTGGGCCACCGCGATAGCGGCGGCGTTGCGGGCCAGGGCGCTCTTGACCAGTTCCCGCGGGTACACCGAGGTCTGGGTGAGCGTGCCGCGGAACACCTCCTCGTGGGTGATCAGCCGGTGGTTGGCATCCAAGTACAGCGCGAGGAAGACCTCGTGCTGCAGGCCTGCGCAGCGCAGGCGCAGCCAGTCCCGAAGGACCTGGGGCGACGACATCACCGGCCCCTGCGCCATCCGGTCACGCAGCTCGCGCATCAGCAGCTCCCGGGCGACACCGAGTCGGCGCGTCAGGAGCTGCTGCGTGGCCGGGTCCTCGTGGGGCGTCTCCCGGTCGCTGACGCGCAGCGCGGCCGGCGTCGGGCCTGGCAATGGGTGGGCCTGCAGGCCCAGCATCTCTGCCACCAGGGCCTCCCGAGACGCATGGGCGGCATCGGGCAGGTCCGGCAGATCTTGAAGACCCTGGAAAGGGTGGAAGTTCATGGCGTTCTCCTCTCGTGGCGAAAAGGAAGACGGGAACGCCGTTCCCCTCCTTCACAGGCCAGGGACTGGTGTCCCCGCAAGGGAAGGATGTGCAGACACACGACGGAACGTGGCCGGCACGGTGGCTCAGATGATCATCCGAGGCAGGTAACGACTGCGACGCCGCTGCCGCCGGTTCGGTCGGCAGCGGAAACACTCCTCTCGGGAGTGGGTGTGAGCCCATCAAGTCTGCGCCATCGGCGCCGGGGATTCAACCGGGGTGGTGCCAGTGACAGAGCCTTTGCCGCGCTTGCCCGCGTAAAGGGCGCCAGGGTCCGTGCCTTGGTCGGGCATCGGTACGCGGGGAGGTGGCACGGTTCGCGTGACCGCACTGCGCGTGGCCGCGCCGTTGTGGCTGGGCCACGGCCTGCGCGGATGTCTTGGCGGGCAGACTGCAAAAGTGACACCGCAGAGGCACTACGCTGTCACTGCAGAAATTTCTTCGTCGCGGGCCGCAGTGGATGTGCACAGACCTGCGCAGGCACGCGAAGATGCGCGGCTTCCCGACAAGGCCGACCCGACATGCTGCGCACCGGAAACCAGCTTCGACTGACCCGACCCGAACGGGCGCGGCTGGCCCGCATCACAGCCATCGAGCCGGGGTCCATCCGCAGCGTCGCGGACCTGCAGGCCTACGTCCGCCGGTGCAAGGCCCATTACTGGGGCCACTCCGATGACACCCGCTTCCTGCACTGGCTGATCGAGCGTGAGGTGCAGTCCCTAACTGGACGCTGAGCGCCCGTCGCCCCGTTCGCAGCCTTGGAAACAGGAACGCCCCCGGTGCTGGACCGGGGGCGTGCTGGGTGACGGGCTGGCGTGGATCTGGATCGGGCCGTCTGAAGGGACTCGAACGTTCGACCGGATGGTTCAGCGGAACACGCGCGGCTCGACGCTTGCCCCGCGCATGAACGCGAGGTATGCACCGGCCTTGCCGATGTCGTCGAAGGTCGCCACGGGCTGCTCGTGCAGCACGACGGCCCAGGGACGGACATCGTCATCGCTGGCGCGGATGCGCAGTTCCGGTGGCTGCCAGCGCGGGTGGCGGTACAGGGGCAGGCCGGTGTCCCAGTCTATCAGTGCCAGCACATGCGCACAGAGGATGGCCGTGCCGGCCGCCTCGCCCGCCTCGACGAGCAGGGGCACCTTCAGCAGGCCGGTCGAGCGGCCGACCGTGCCGACCACGTCGAACTCGTCGAGCCAGCTCGCGCCGGTGCTGGTGTCGCCCAGCACCAGCCGCACCTTGCGGCCTTCCCGGCGGCAGGTCTCCAGCACCCTCGCCAGGCGAGGGTCCGTGCCGGGATCGAAGTAGGTGCTGTGGCCCTGGGCGGACTCGCCCCAGGTACGCACGGCAGCGAGGTACTTCTCGTAGCCGGTGAGGCTGCCCGCGTCATCGGCGGTCGGCATCAGGTCGGGACGATCGAGCCGCTTCGCGATCTGCCGGGCATGGTCGCGGGCGTTGTCGAAGCCGAAGCAGGTCACGCCACATTCGGTGGCGATCACATACAGGCGTTGCTCGGGATTCAGGGTGATGTCTCGCATGGTGAACTCTCGAGGTTGGGAGGGCGGACACCGGCCCTGGCGGGACAGGCCCGCGGGCGGTTGGATGGGGTGCCGGTCAACACAGGCCGCTGGACGTCAGTCCTTGGACGAGGCACGTCAGCGACTGAACCCGGTGCAGCCGATGGGGCTGCGCCGGGGCTCGGTCTTCGGATCAGCGCCGGCTGATCTGCACGGCGGGTGCGAGGCCGTCGACGGGAGGTTCCGGGGCACGCTCGGAGCCGCCTTCGGAGCCATTGACCGGCGACGCCGGGGACATGCCGGCCTGGTGCTGGAAGCGGGCGTGCGCGTCGGCGAACTCGGCATCGCCCAGCAGCTGACGAACCTGCGCGGCGGCCGGTTCGGTCCTGCCGTCGGCGTCACGGCCCGAGGCGGGGCGCGCGCCCCGCTTCGATGTCGCTGGCGAGGCTGGCGGTGTGGCGGCAATGGCCTCGTCGAGGACGTCCGCAGTGCGGTGGTACGCCTTCTGCGTGACGCCGCCCACGAAGGCTGCGGGTCGCTGCAGCGTCCACTGGACCAGCAGGCGCAGCCACTGCCCGATGCGCTTGTCGCGGGCCTGGCGCGCCTTGTGGACGCGCAGCGACTGCTTGCAGGAGAGGTACAGCGCCAGGTGGCGACGCTTCATCTCGGCGTCGCCGTCGAGCTGCGCCATCACCTCGGCGGCGAGGGCGACGTCACGGCCGACGCGTCTGTAGAAGCCGACCCAGGCGCGCTGCTCCTCGATGTCGATGGTGCTGCGCCGCGGTGACGGGCTCTGGAAGGATCTGTCTGGGAAAGCATGACTCATGGGGTTCTCCAAGAAGGCGAGGGAACCCCGACCCCGATGGGAGACGGTGACTCCCGGAGGGTGGATGGCGAGGACGGCTGAAAGCCGAGGGAAACGGGGTGTCGGGTGATGGCGTCCCGATGCCATCGCTGGCGGTCGGTTCACCATCCCCGAGACCCGAGGACTCGATCGGCACGAGTTCGAGCCGCCGGCGGCGCCGCGACGGACGACTCGATGCCCGCGACCATCAGGTCGTGAGCACGCGAGCGGCGCCTCGGCGCAGGCCCTCGGCAATGCCGATCCAGCGGTCGGCGATCCGGTCCAGGTAGACCAGGTCGTCGGCCGCGATCTCGCCCGAGGCGCGGAGCCGGGCGATGACTTCCTTGACCAGGAGGGGATCCTCCCGGGCCAGCACGATGGCCGTCGAGGCGATGCGTCTGCGGTAGGTGTCGACCGTCATGGTCAGCACACCGTCGCGCAGCGCTCGGACGCCAGAGGGTCCGCGGCCTCGCACACCATGCGCATGGACGCAGGGGGCGTGCAGGTCCGGGCCCGGAGCAGCGCCGGAAGGGCGACAGGCCGCCGGACGGGCACACGGGCAAGCCCGGTACCACCCAGCAGTGCACACACCGGCGCGACAGTGCGGTTCCAGGGAACGGGACTCATGGGGGTTCTCCTTCAGGGGTGAAGGGGAACGCCCATCCCTGGCGGGGAACTGGGGTTCCCCGTCTGGGATGCCTTGCCGGGAAGGCAAGGCGCTTCGTCGCGCACAGGTGCGTGCGCGAGCTGCAGAGGTCCGCGTCCGAGAGGACGGGTCCAGGGCAGATGCGTGCGTCAGGCCAGGCTACTGATCGAGATCAGGCCGGGTTGGTGAGCGCAGGGCGCGTCACGACGCAGAGGTCGTGACCGGCGCATGCGAGGAGGGGCCACGACACAGGGTCATGGCCGGTTCCGGGTTTCGGATCCGGAAGGATCGGAATCGGCCCGGCACACGGAGGTGCCGGACGGGACACGAGGCAGGTAACGACTGCGACGCCAGCGGGGCTGGACTTCAGGGCGACCGGAGCCACCGATGAAGGCTGAGCAGACACGATGTCCGCAGGAAGCCGGGCCAGTATCGGACAGGGTCCCTCGGTCGGCAACGGACCCGAGGTCTCATCGCGGAAATGCCCGCCCAAGCGACCGACTCGGCCGACGCTTGGGCGGGCAATGGATTCCGCGCTCTCCACGTCGATGGCCCGGAATGCGGCACCGCCCGCTTGCAGGGCGTGCGGGCCGGCTGACAGTTCGTATAGTGGGCGGATCAAGATCTTCAGCAAATCGGTTGCGCACTGCCCATGACCGTCGAGCGCTATGCCTTCACTGACTGCGCAGTCACCACGGCGGCTGGGGTGACGCTGCGCATTCCTGCTGGCGTTCACCAAGTCGAGCGGCGATCGCTGGTGTTCCGCGTGCGCCTGGGTGGCCGCGAGCTCGATCTGACCCTGGCCAAGTGGGAACGTCTGCTGGATGCGGGCTGTGTCGGGCCGGTTGTCGCCGCCGCTGATCCACCGGGGACCGGCGAAACCCATCCTGGGTGAAACACGCGAGGTGGCGGAGGCAGACTGGAACGTCTAAGCGAGAGCGCTGGTCGCCGGACCCCGGCGACCACGGCAGTTGTGCTACTCGAGTGGGCCAGCGACGTGGCGATCAGTGTCTACACAGCGGCCATACACAAGTACCCGGACTCGGCCAACTGCAGACATTCGCGGCTGCGCAGCGAAGCAGTCAGTCAGGCCTTGTCCAGATGCATCTTGTCTCGACCCTCCAAGGCATTCAGTGCCGCCAAGAGGCGTCGCACGCCATCCTCGATTGCATCGGCGCCCAGGAGCGCATAGCCCATGACAAGGCCAGCGGGCCGCTGCACAGGCGTGCGGGACCGCGCGCGCGCCGGGAGGTACAGCGGCCCGACCGGATAGACCCGCACGCCGCGCTCACGCGCCGCCTGCACCAGCGCCGTCTCTGCACTCGCCGGCAAGCCCGGGATCCAAGCCACGAGGTGCAGCCCACTGGCCGCCCCCTGGATCCGCACGCGATCGCCAAAGTGCCTGGCGAGCGCATCCGTCAGCGCGCGCTGTCGGGCCTGCTGCAGGCGTCGCATGCGGCGCACGTGGCGGTCGTAGCTTCCATCGTCCAGCAGCACGGCCAGCGCGCGCTGCAGGCCCGTGGCAGCGTGTCGATCCGCAACGCGCTTGGCGGCAACGAAGGTATCCACCAAGGTTTGCGGCAGCACCATGTAGCCGAGCCGCAGTTGTGGCGACAGCGTCTTGGAGAACGTGCCGACGTGGATCACGCAGCCGCGGCGATCCAATGACAGCAGTGTCGCCTCCGGCCGCACCGAGTAGCGGTACTCGCTGTCGTAGTCGTCCTCGATGATCCACGCATGCCGTCGTGCGGCCCAGGCGAGTAACGCCCTGCGCCGAGCCATTGGCAGGAAGGACCCGAGCGGAAACTGATGCGTCGGGGTGACGTACGCCACGCGTGCCGGCCCGAGCGCCGCCAGCGCGTCGGTCCGCAGCCCGTGTTCTTCGACGTCCACGCCCAGCAGCTTGGCG
>VYMG01000327.1_pt1 | contig 11764 bp, 10 predicted proteins | sample 5115261 | NCBI WGS metagenome assembly VYMG01 (sample SAMN12291781, study PRJNA351875) | freshwater metagenome | isolation source: freshwater lake | place: USA: Michigan, Wintergreen Lake | collected 2013-08-08 | reverse complement strand
CCGCGGCGTCGGCCCTCGACGCCGACACCCTCAACAAGGGCCTGGCAGGTCTGAAGTGACGTTGGCGGCGGACCCGGACATGCAGGACTTCACGCACGCCGCCGCGCGACCGGGGCTCGCGGTGCGATGGCTGCTCGCGACGCTGGCGCTCCTGGCCGGTCTCTGGGCGAACTCATCACAAGCCGCCGACGCCCCGCGCGACTACGTCATCGGCTCCGGGGACGTGGTGCGCATCGGCGTCTATCAGAGCCCTGACCTCACGCTGGAGACGCGCGTCAGCGAGAGCGGCACCATCAGCTACCCGCTGCTGGGCAGCGTAAAGCTCGGCGGGCTGTCGGTTGCGCAGGCGGAGGCCGAGATCGCGCGCGGACTACGCGATGGCAACTTTCTCAAGCAGCCCCAGGTCACCGTGCTGGTTCTGCAGGTGCGCGGCAACCAGGTCTCGGTGCTGGGGCAGGTCAACCGTCCGGGGCGCTACCCGATCGACATGGTCGGCATGCGCTTGACGGAGTTGCTCGCGCAGGCCGGCGGCATCGCGCCGGGAGGGCACGACATCGTCACGCTGACCGGTCGTCGCAACGGCCAGCCGTTCCGCGCCGAGATCGACCTGCCGGCGCTCTACGGACGCCAACCTGCGGGCGACGACCCGGTGCTGGCCCATGGCGACGTCGTGTTCGTCGATCGTGCGCCCACCATCTACATCTACGGCGAAGTGCAACGGCCGGGAGCCTTGCGGCTGGACCGGGACATGACGGTGATGCAGGCGCTGGCCGCGGGCGGCGGTGTCACGCTGCGCGGCACCGAACGCGGATTGAAGGTCCACCGGCGTGCCGCCGATGGCAACCTTCAGGTGATCGAACCGGCGATGACCGATCAGCTTCGCGACGGCGACGTGATCCACGTGCGCGAGAGCCTCTTCTGACCAGGAGCCGGGCATGACCGCGAGCCAGTTCTTCGCCATTCTCCGCGCCCGCTGGGTGCTCATCTCGTTCGTGTTCCTGGTCGTGGTCGGCAGCGTGATTGGGGTCTCCCTGGTGCTCACCAAGCAGTACACCGCCACGGCCGCCGTGATGGTCGACGTGAAGTCTCCGGACCCGATCGCCGGCATCGTTTTCCCTGGGATGATGTCGCCCGGCTACATGGCCACGCAGGTGGACGTGATCGGCAGCGACCGGGTGGCTCAGCGCGTGGTGCGCACGCTCAAGCTGGCCGAGAACCCGACCATGCGCGCACAGTGGCAGGAAGCGGCGCAGGGCAAGGGCAGCTTCGAGAACTGGCTCGCCGAGCTGCTGCAGAAGAACCTCGACGTGAAGCCCTCGCGCGAGTCGAACGTCATCTCGGTGAGCTACAAGGCGGTCGATCCGAAGTTCGCTGCGGCGATGGCCAATGCCTTCGTGCAGGCCTTCATCGACGTGACGGTCGAACTGCGCGCCGAACCGGCGCGCCAGTACGCCGGCTTCTTCGACCAGCGTGCCGCCCAGCTGCGCGACGAGGTCGAGCGTGCGCAGGCGAAGCTCTCCGCCTACCAGAAGAGCAGTGGCGTGGTGGCCGCCGACGAGCGGCTCGACATCGAAACCGCGCGGCTGAACGAACTGTCCAGCCAGCTCGTTGCGCTGCAGGCCATTGCCGCCGAGAGCAGCAGCCGCCAGGTCCAGGCACGCAGCTCCGCGGAGACGCTGCAGGACGTGATCAACAACCCGGTGGTGTCGGGCCTGAAGACCGAGATGCTGCGCCAACAGGCGCGGCTGCAGGAAATGAACGCCCGGCTCGGCGACGCCCACCCGCAGGTGGTCGAGCTGAAGGCGGCCATTGCCGAGCTGCAGAGCAAGCTGGAGCTGGAAATGCGCCGCGTCGGCAGCAGCGTCGGCGTGAACAACACCATCAACCAAGCGCGCGAGACGCAGGTGCGCGCCGCGCTCGACGCCCAGCGTGCCAAGGTGTTGCGGCTTAAGGAAGTGCGCGACGAGATCACCGTCCTGGCCCGCGACGTCGACAACGCCCAGCGCGCCTACGACGCGGTGCGGATGCGCGCCAACCAGTCCGGGCTGGAGAGCCTGAGCACGCAGACCAACGTCTTCATGCTGAGCCAGGCCATCGAGCCGACCGAGCCTTCGTCGCCGCGGCTCATGCTCAACGTCGCATTGGCGGTGGCGCTCGGGCTGCTGCTCGGCGCCGCCGCCGCGCTGCTTCGCGAGCTCACCGATGCGCGCGTGCGCGGCGTCGACGACATGACGCGCAGCCTGTCGGTTCCCGTGCTGGGCGTACTGCCGCCGCCGCGCCGTCGCCGCTGGTTCCGTCGCAATCGTCCCTCGGCCCTGCAGAGTCGCGTGCTGGGGGGCCTGCTGACACCGGCGACGCCGCATGGCACCTGATGTCCCGGGAAATTCTCATGCAAGCAACCCAGTCCGCCGCCCGACAGCTGCACGCCGTCGAAGGCGGCGCCTCCGGCTCGGATTCGAAGGCCGCCGAAGCGCCGCTGGCTCAGGACCGCAGCATCGGCGAGATCCTCAAGCGCGCCCACAATCTCAGCGCCGCGCAGGTCGAGCAGATCCTCGCGCACCAGCGCCAGCACGGCTTGCGCTTCGGCGAGGCGGCAGTGGCGCTCAGGCTGATCGGCAGCGATGACGTGCTGTGGGCCCTCAGCCAGCAGTTCCACTACCCCTACGCGCCGGGCAAGTCGCCGCGCCTGGCCGCCGAGCTGGTCGCCGCGACCCAGCCCTTCTCCGATCGCGCCGAGGTGTTCCGCAGCATCCGCAGCCAGCTGCTCATGCGCCTGGCCGACGACCCGAGCAGCGTGGTTCCGCGGCGCCGCGCCATCGCCGTGATCAGCCCCGACAGCGGCGACGGCAAGACCTATCTGGCGGCCAATCTCGCGATCGCCTTGAGCCAGATCGGCGGGCGCACGCTGCTGATCGACGCCGACATGCGCAACCCGCGGCTGCACACGCTGTTCGGCGTGGGCAACGGCGCCGGCCTGGCGGGCATCCTGGCCGGACGCAGCACCTCGCGCGTGGTGCATCCCGTGCCCGACCTGCCCAGCCTTTACGTGCTGCCGGTGGGCACTCTACCGCCGAACCCGCTGGAGCTCGTCGAGCGCCCCGCGTTCGGGCTGCTGATGGACGAGCTGTTGCTGAAGTTCGACCACGTGGTGGCCGACACGCCGGCCGCGTCGCTCGGTTCCGACGCCTGTGTGATCGCGACGCGCTGCGGTGCCGCGATGCTGGTCGGTCGGCGCGGCCGCTCGCGCCTGGATGCGCTGCAGGACCTTGCCTCGCTGCTGTCGCAGACCCCCACCCGCCTGCTCGGCACGGTACTCAATGAGCGCTGAGCTGTCCTCGTCGGCACACGGCGCGGGGCCGGCCGCGCCGCGCTCTTCGGTGGCGCCGGAGCTCTGGCTGCTGCCGCTGGGCCTGGCGGCGGTCATGCTGCCGACCTGGTGGGACCTGGCACAGTCCGTCTGGCCCACTGACGAGCAGGGCCACGGCCCGGTGATTCTGCTGGTCAGCCTGTGGCTGTTGTGGTCTGCCCGCCGCGACCTGGCCGCCCTGCCGTGGCGCGGCGCCGCGCTCCCCGGCTGGGGCCTCTTCGGCGTCGGAGCGCTGCTGTTCGTGCTCGGTCGCTCGCAGGGCATCCTGACCTTCGAGATGCTGGCCCAACTGCTGCTGCTGGTCGCCACGTTGCTGCTGTTCAAGGGCATGGCAGGGCTGCGGCGGGTCTGGTTCCCGCTGTTCTTCCTGCTCTTCATGGTGCCGCTGCCCGAGGCGCTGGTGGCGGCCGTGACCGCACCACTCAAGTCTGCGGTCTCGGCGGTGGCCGGATCGCTGCTCTTTCACCTCGGGTATCCGGTGGCACGCGCCGGCGTGGTGCTGATGATCGGCCAGTACCAGCTGCTGGTGGCCGATGCCTGCGCCGGTCTGACCTCCATGTTCACGCTCGAGGCGATCGGCCTGCTCTACATGCAGCTCAAGGGCTACACCTCGGCGCTGCGCAACACACTGCTCGCGCTGCTGCTGGTGCCGATCGCCTTCAGCGCCAACGTCATCCGCGTGATGGTGCTGGTGCTGGTCACCTACCACTTCGGCGACGCCGCGGGCCAGGGCTTCGTGCACGGTTTTGCGGGCATGCTGCTGTTCGTCGTGGCCACGCTGCTGATGATGGCGGTGGACCACGTGCTGGGCAGGTTGCTGCCGGCGTCCCGGCGGAGTGCGGCATGAACCTACCGAGGCGAGCCTTCGTCGCGGGCACGATGCTGCTGGCCACTGCCGCACTGGGCAATGCCGCGAGGCCGACCCGGCGCCTGGCCGATCTGGGACCGCGGCTGGATCTCGAGCAGGTCATCCCGCGTCGCTTCGCCGCCTGGCAGGTCGATGCGCGCATCCCGGTGCTGCTGCCGGCGGCGGACGTGCAGGCCAAGCTCGACCTGATCTACAACCAGGTGCTGGCCCGCACCTTTGTCGATAACCAGGGCCGCCAGGTCATGCTCAGCATCGCCTATGGCGGCGACCAGTCGAAGGGGACGCGGGCGCATCGTCCCGAGGTCTGCTATCCGGCACAGGGCTTCGAGCTGCTCGCCGAACAGGGCGGCCTTCTTCCGCTGCCGGGCCACACCATTCCGGTACGGCGGCTGGTCACACGGTTGTCTTCTCGCAACGAACCCGTCACCTACTGGATGGTGATCGGCGAGCAGGTGGTGACCACCGGCACCGAGCAGCGCCTGGCCGAACTGCGCTACGGGCTTCGCGGTCTGGTGCCCGATGGCCTGCTCGTGCGCATCTCCACCATCGACAGGGACGCCGCTCGCGCCTACGGCGTGCAGGCGGACTTTGCCGCCGACCTGACGTCGGCCATCGAGCCGCAATGGCGGCCGCGCTTCGTCGGCCGGCCTGCCTGAAACCAGGAAACGACATGCTCATGAAGACCAACGACAGGCCACGCAAGGTCGCGCTCATCACCGGCGTGACCGGCCAGGACGGCGCCTACCTCGCCGAACTGCTGCTCGCCAAGGGCTACGAAGTGCACGGCATCAAGCGCCGCAGCAGCCTGTTCAACACCGACCGCATCGATCATCTCTACGAGGATCCGCATGTCGACGGGCGCCGCTTCATCCTGCACTACGGCGACCTCACCGACAGCACCAGCCTCATCCGCACCATGCAGAAGGTGCGGCCCGACGAGGTCTACAACCTGGCGGCTCAGAGCCACGTGGCGGTCAGCTTCGAGGAGCCGGAGTACACCGCCAACGCGGACGGCCTGGGCACCTTGCGCCTGCTGGAGGCCATCCGCATCCTCCAACTGGAGAAGCACACGCGGCTGTACCAGGCCAGCACCTCGGAGCTGTACGGTCTGGTGCAGGAGGTTCCGCAGCGCGAGACCACGCCGTTCTACCCACGCAGCCCCTACGCCGTCGCCAAGCAGTTTGCCTACTGGACAACGGTCAACTACCGCGAGGCCTACGGCATCTACGCCTGCAACGGCATCCTCTTCAATCATGAGAGCCCGACCCGCGGCGAGACCTTCGTCACACGCAAGATCACCCGCGCGCTGGCACGCATCGCCCTCGGGCTGCAGGACTGCCTGCACCTGGGCAATCTCTCGGCTTTGCGCGACTGGGGCCATGCGCGCGACTATGTCGAAGCGCAGTGGCTGATGCTGCAGTTGCCGCAGCCGCAGGACCTGGTGATCGCCACCGGCGTTCAGCACAGCGTGCGCGACTTCGTGCGGCTGGCCGCTGCCGAACTCGGCATCCAGATGAGCTTCGCAGGCCTTGGCGAGTCGGAAGTGGGCCGCGTCGACGCGGTCATTCCGGTCGATGGCGAGATCCGCGCCGCCTGCCGGCCGGGCGACGTCATCGTGCGGGTCGATCCGCGCTACTTCCGCCCGACCGAGGTCGAAACGCTGCTCGGCGACGCCAGTCTCGCGCGACGTGTGCTCGGCTGGTCGCCGCGCACCAGCTTCGGGGAACTGGTCAAGGAGATGGTCGAGAGCGACTTCCGCGCCGCGCGCCGCGACACGCTGGTGCGCGACGCGGGCTTTCGTGTGCTGGATCACCACGAATAGCGCGCGGAGAGCCGCAGGAGAGACCCCATGACGCCCAGCGATTGCGTCTTCGTGGCCGGCCATCAGGGCCTGGCCGGCTCCGCCATCGTGCGCCGGCTGCGCGATCTCGGCCATGGCGAGCGCCTGCTGCTGCGCCCGCGCAGCGCGCTCGACCTGACCGACACTGCCGCGACCGACGCCTTCTTCGCCGCGCACCGTCCGGCCTACGTGTTCCTGGCCGCCGCGCGGGTCGGCGGGATCCAGGCGAACGCGACACGGCCGGCCGATTTCATCTCCGACAACCTGGCCATCCAGTCGAGCGTGATCGGCGCCGCGCACCGGCATGGCGTACGCCGCCTGCTGTTCCTCGGCTCGAGCTGCATCTATCCGCGCATGGCCGAGCAGCCGCTGCGCGAGAACAGCCTGCTCAGCGGGCCGCTCGAGGCCACAAATCGCCCCTACGCGGTGGCCAAGATCGCCGGCATCGAACTGTGCTGGAGTCTCAATCGCCAGCACGGCACGCAGTTCCTCTGCGCGATGCCGACCAACCTGTACGGGCCCGGCGACAACTACGACCTCGAAGACAGCCACGTGCTGCCCGCGCTGCTGCGCCGCTTCCACGAGGCCCGCCTGCGCGACGATCCGGCGGTCACCTTGTGGGGCACCGGCACGCCGCGCCGCGAGTTCATGCACAGCGACGACATGGCAGCCGCCTGCGTGCACCTGATGTCGCTTCCGGATGAGCGCTTTGCCCGACTGCTTGGCAGCGCCTCACTCAATGAGTTCGACCCGCCGCTGGTCAACGTCGGCGTGGGTCACGACCTCACGATCGCAGCGCTGGCCTCGATGGTGCGCGAGGTCGTCGGCTATCGCGGCGAGATCCGCTTCGACAGCAGTCGTCCGGACGGCACACCGCGCAAGCTGCTTGACGTCTCGAGGCTGCGCTCGACGGGCTGGCAGCCGGCGATCGAGCTGCCCGAGGGCTTGGCCCGCACCTATGCAGACTTCGTCTCGGGCCCGCAACGCGGCCTGCCCTACCTGCCATGAGCGCCCCGGGCCTTACCCCAGCGCGAATCCCGGAGCGCGCACCGCGCAGGGGCATCTCGTGAGCGGACTGGCAGTGACCACGGCGTTGCCCGCGCGCCGCGCTGCGCTGCCGCGTGCTGCCGCTCACTGGCTCACCTTCATCGGCCTGGTCGGCGCGGCACTGGTCGTCGTGCTGATCGGCGTTTCGCCCGGCCTGTTCTTGCTCGCCGCGCCGCTGCTGCTGCTGTGCCTGGCGCTGGCCGGGCTGGCCGGCACCGCCACGCTGATCGAGCCGCCACGCTGGGCCGACATCGGCTTGATCGTGTTCGCGTTCGCGATGATGGACGCCAGCCTCCGCAAGGGCGGCGTGTCGGCCGGCGGCTTCGACCTGCAGTCGGTACTCAAGGGCATGGTCTGGCTGCTGGTTCTCGCCTACGCCGCGATCCACGGCCTGCGCGCGCTGCCAGGGCATCCGCTGGTCCTGCTGCTGGCCACCTACTGCCTGCTGGCCTTCGCCAGCGCGCTGTACTCGAAGGCGCGCCTGCTCGGGCTGGGCAGCGGCATTGCGTTGCTGGCCATCGGCCTGTACGCCGCGATGATCGCGCGCTGGGACCGCGCCAAGCTGGACCGGCTCTGGCACGCGCTGTTCATCGCGGTTGCACTGCTCGCCTTGGCCTCCCTGGTCAGCTACTTCGCTGCGCCCGGATGGGCGCGCGACTACCTCGCCTCCGGCGCCGGGCGGCTGCGCGGCGTCACCGGTTCGGGCAACAGTCTCGGACCGCTCCTGTGCATCGGCCTGATCGTGGGCGCCTGGTCGCTGTCGACGGCACGTGGAGCCGCTCAGCGCGCCTGGCGGGCAGCGCTGATGGTGGTGATGGCGGTCTGCCTGGCACTCACCGAGAGCCGGGGCTCGGCCGCAGGACTGATTGCCGCCTTCGTCGTGCTGGCCTCGTTCGGCCGTCCTCTGGTCGCGCTGGCCTCCTCGTCGGTGGCGCTGGTCGGCGCCTGGGCCTTGCTGCAGCCGGGGCTGCTCGACGGCGTGCTGCGCTCCCTGGCGCACAGCGTCTCGCGCAGCGGGTCGGTGCACGAGATCACCAGCTTCACCGGCCGCAGCGACATCTGGGCAGCCATCGTTCCCAAGTGGCTGGAGAGCCCCTGGATCGGCTATGGCCTGGGCAGCCCGCGTGTGGTGGTCTCGCAGGCCTACACCACACGATGGGGCCAGAGTTACGAGAGCGCACACAACTGGCTGCTGGAAAGCCTGTTGAGTTTCGGATTGATCGGCACGACCGTGCTCGCCACATTCCTGGTCGCGCTGCTCGTCAGCGCCTGGCGGCTACGCCGTCGGCTGAGGACCCAAGCGCAGCGGCGTGACGACCAGGCGTTGGTGAACTGTGTGCTGCGCTGCTGGATCTTCCTGCTGGTCAGCGGCATGGTCGAGAAGTCCTTTGCCGGCATGCCCAACCCGACCACCGTGCTGCTGGCCTTCATGGCCGGCACATGCGTGGCGCTGCGGGCCTCGCTGGAGACCCGCACCGCGGAGCAGTCGGCATGAAGCGCTGCTTCGCCGCCGCATTGGTCCTGCTGTGGGTCGGCAGCGCCACCGCGGCGCCGCTGCCGCGCGAGTATTTCGGCCTGCACATCCATGGCGCCGACGCAGGCACCGCCTGGCCCGCCATGCCGTTCGGGTCCTGGCGGCTCTGGGATGCGCACGTCACCTGGAAGGATCTGGAGCCCGATCGAGGCCGCTGGGATTTCTCCCGGCTCGATCGATATGCCGCCATGGCGGCACTGACGCGCACCGAACTGCTGTTGCCGCTGGGGCTGTCGCCGCGCTGGGCGTCGAGCCGGCCGGCCGAAGCTTCGGCCTACGGACCCGGCCATGCCGCTGAGCCTCGTGACGAGGCTGACTGGATCCGCTACGCGCAGACCGTCGCCGAGCGCTATCGCGGGCGCATCGCTGCCTACGAGGTTTGGAACGAGCCCAACGCGCACGGCTTCTTCAGCGGCGACGTGGCCACCATGGTGCGCCTGACCTGCACGGCGCGCGAAGCGATCCGGCGTACCGACCCGGCGGCGCTGCTCGTCTCGCCCTCGCCCACCCACGGCCTGGGCGGTGCGCGCTGGCTGGAGCAGTTCTTCGCCGCCGGAGGCGCGGCCTGCATCGACGTGGTCGGCTTCCACTTCTACACCCAGGCGCACGAGCCGCCCGAGGCCATGATTCCGCTGGTCCGACGCGTGCGCGAGGTGATGTCACGCCATGGTCTCGGACAACGGCCGCTGTGGAACACCGAGGCCGGCTGGTACCTGCGCAACGCCTCGCGCCCGCTGTCCGTGCGCTGGCACGCGCTGGACGAAGACAGCTCAGTGGCCTACATCGGCCGGGCACTGCTGCTCGGCGGCGCGCTCGGCATGGAGCGCTTCCACTGGTACGCCTGGGACGACGGCAACCTGGGCCTGCTCGAGCTCGAGGACGGCAGGCCCAAGGCCGCCGCGCGTGCCTACGCCGCCATGGCCGGCTGGATCACCGGTGCCGAGGCGCTGGCCTGCAGCCTCGACGAACCCCGGCTCGTGCAGTGTTCGTTCGAGCGCGAGGGGCGCCGCTGGCGCGTGCTGTGGAGCCGCGTCGGCGAAGCCGCCTTCGTGCCGCCGGGCGCCTGGCGCATCGTGGCCCGGCAGGAACTGCTCGGCCCGTCGCTGCCCGTGACCGCCGGCGCTCCCATCCGCATCGGTGCCGTGCCGGTGCGGCTCGAGGAAGCAGCCCCATGAGCGGTCGGCTGGTCTCCTGGCTGTCCGGGGCACGTGCATGGCTGCTGCTGGGCATGCTCCTGTCGCGCGCGGCCGGCTTCCTCACGAGCCTGCTCCTGGCGCGTGCGGCCGGAGCGTCGGCGCTCGGCGTCTACACCACAGTGATGAACACCGCCGCCCCGCTCGTCGCACCGATTTCGCATGCGATGATCAACACCGGCACGCTGATGGCCGTGGACGGCCGCGGCGCGAACCTGCGGGCGCTCTGGCGGGCTCAGCTGGCACTGTGCGCGGCGGCGATGGCGATAGCGCTGCCGCTGTTCGCGTGGCTGTTCGATCGTGCGGTCGATGCCGGAGAGCTGCAGGGCGGCGAGCGTGCCTGGGCCCTGCTCGGTGCCGCCGCGGTGATGATCAGCCAGCTGGCCACGCCGGTGGTCGCTGCGCTGCTGCACGGCGAGGGTCGCTTTCGCGAAGCCGGACGCTGCTCGGTGATCGCCGGCGTGACCGGCCTGGCGGCGGTCGTGCCGGTGGTCGGCTTTTTCGGCCTGGCTGGCGCGCTGGGCCTGGCCGCAGTCAACGCACTGCTGGCCTGCGGACTGGTCAGCGCAGAACTGCTGCGCCGCCATCCGGGCGGTGGCGCGGACGGCACGGCGCCGCTGTGGCGCCCGCTGCTGTCGCGCCTGCAAGCCGCCTTGCCCGCGGTCGCCGGCCTCGGCCTGAACGGCGCGGCGAGCTGGCTGTGCACCGTCTACCTCGTCAACGTTCACTGGGGAAGCGCCGGCATGGGCGTGCTCGGCGTCGGCCTGCAGTGGTCGACGCTGATGCTGATGCCGGCGACGAGCTGGGGCGGCATGACCCTCGCGCTGCTCGGCGACGCTTGGCGCAGCGGCGATCGCGTCGTGCTGAAGACAGCGCTGCGCGCCCAGCTGCTGCGCAACGGCACCATCACGCTGGCGGCGGGAGCGGTGGTGCTGGGCGCCGCCGGCCTGTTAGAGCGGCTGTACCTGATGCCGGACAGCGGGCTCGTAGCCGTCCTGGCTGCGTTCGCCTGCGCTGCAGTCGTGACCAGCCTGAACAACGTCTTCGAGCGCCTGTGGTGGGCCGCCGGTCGTCAGCGCGCCTGGTTCTCGTGGCAGTGCCTGGCGCTGGTGCTGCAGATCGGCACCACGCTGTTGCTGCTGCCGGTGCACCTGGCGTACGCCGGCGTCGGGGTGCTGGTGGCGGCGATCACGCTGTCGGCCTGCAGCCTGTTGGCGCTGCACCTCGATGGCGCGCCGGTGCAGGAGGTGCGACCGTGATCAGCGTGGTGATTCCGCTCTACAACAAGGCCGCGACCATCGAGGCTACGGTGCGCTCGGTGCTGACGCAGACCCGCCGCGACTTCGAGCTGGTCGTGGTGGACGACGGATCCAGCGACGGCAGCTCGGCCATCGTGCGCGCGATGCACGATCCGCGGCTGCGCGTCGTCGGCCAAAGGAACGCGGGTGTATCGGCAGCGCGCAACCGCGGTGCCGCGCTGGCCGCCCACAACCTCGTCGCCTTCCTCGATGCCGACGACCTGTGGGAGCCGCAGCACCTGGCCAATCTGCACCGCCTCCATGCCGCCTTTCCCGGCGCGGCGCTGTACGCAACCGCCTACAGACTGGTCGGCGAAGACGGCGGCATGCGAGCGGTGCGGCTGCGCGACTTGCCTGGCGAGCCTTCGATGTGCATCCTGCCCGACTACTTCCGCGAGATCGTCGAGGTCGAGCACCCGGTGCACTGCTCGGCCATGATGGTCGACCGCCGCATACTGGCCTCGGTCGGCGGCTTCCCGGAAGGCGTGAGGTACGGCGAGGACATCATCGCCTGCGCCCGCCTGGCCTGCGCCGGCACGCTGGCCTACTCGCGAGAGGCCACCGCCCGATACCTGCTGCCACCGGTGAGCGCTGCGCGCGCCGCCGCCGCCATCAAG
>VYMG01000664.1_pt1 | contig 11840 bp, 5 predicted proteins | sample 5115261 | NCBI WGS metagenome assembly VYMG01 (sample SAMN12291781, study PRJNA351875) | freshwater metagenome | isolation source: freshwater lake | place: USA: Michigan, Wintergreen Lake | collected 2013-08-08 | reverse complement strand
CTTTAGTTTTGATAATGGACGGATTAAAACCTATGTTAATGGACAATTGATTTATACCTATGATGGAATGGGAACAATTGGAGATGTTGTAGCAAATCAAGATGATTTGAGAATTGGAAATCGGCAAGTAAATGGGATTGAATTTTTCAAAGGAGAAATCGATGAAGTAAGAGTTTGGAATGTTACTCGTACTCAAGCAGAAATTCAAGCTAATCTAAATCAAAAGTTATCAGGAAATGAACAAGGATTAGTTGGATATTGGAACTTTGAAGAAAGTGCAGGAAATACGGTTAATGATTTAACAGCTAACAAAAATAATGGCACATTAATTAATGGAGTTCAGCGCACAGTAACTAATTCTAATCCAATTGCAAAACCAGAAGGAAAAGCACTCTTTTTTGATGGAGTTAATGACTACATACAAGTTAACTTGAATGAACCAGAAACAGAAGTTACCCATGAATTATGGTTTAAAACTACATCCTTGAATGGCGGATTATTTTCTGTTATAGCAGGGTCAGGAGGACATGATCGCAGTATTCATTTATCTAATGGTAATATAGTCGTTCGGATCTGGAATAATGAAGTAATTGCTAGTAGTGGACTCAATTTAGCTGATGGAAAATGGCATCATGTCGCTCATGTTTTTGGTGCATCGGTAGGGGGTCAACAAATTTATGTTGATGGTCAATTAGTCGCATCAGGATCGAGAACTGTATCAGATTTTAATTGGCAAGATAAAATAGTTGTTGGTTATTCTGCTGATTCTGGTTACTTTAAGGGAGAAATTGATGAAGTCAGAGTTTGGAATGTAGCTAAAACTCAATCTCAAATTCAGGCTAGTCTCAGTCAAAAACTAACAGGCAACGAGCAAGGATTAATCGGTTATTGGAATCTTGAAGAAAATTCAGGAAATACCGTTTATGACTTAACAGCTAACAAAAATAATGGCACATTAATGAATGGGGTACAAAGAACCATTGATAGTTCTATCGCAGTTCCTCAAATTGTCGATGGACAAACTAATCTTATCGAAAGTAAAACAATCAACAAAATCCAGATAAGTTACAGAGTTATTTAACAGAATATCAATTCAATCAGCTAACTCCAAACAATACTAATCAAGCTCCCCCTGTTCAGAAATTAGCTGATAACAACCTGATTGGTGACTTCAATAATGATAAAATTAATGACACTTATCATCACTGGAATGTATCAGGCGCAAATGAACTGTATCTAGGCAATAGTAACGGTACTTTTACTAAATACGTTAACCCTATTGCAACCACTGCTATTAATGAATCTCCTACCAATGTCTTTACTGGAGACTTTAATGGAGATGGGAAAACAGATCTTTATTTCTATTGGAAAGCATCAGGTAGAAATCGCCTTTATATCAGCAACGGAAACGGCACATTTACCCAATATTTAGACCCCATTGGTGCATTAGCAATCAATGGTTCACCTGATAATACTTTCATAGCAGACTTTAACGGAGACGGAAAACAAGATGCTTATTTCCATTGGAAATCATCAGGTACAAACCGACTTTATATCAGTAATGGAAATGGCACATTTACTCAATATTTAGATCCAATTACCGCAACGGTTATTAATGGCTCACTTGATAATGCTTTTATTGCAGACTTTAACGGAGACGGAAAACAAGATGCTTATTTCTATTGGAAATCATCAGGTACAAACCGACTTTATATCAGTAATGGAAATGGCACATTTACCCAATATTTAGATCCCATTACAACTACACTAATCAACGGTTCACCTGATCAAATACAAGTTAACGATTTTAATAATGATGGTAAAATTGACATCCGTTTTCAATGGACATCATCTAATACTATTCGCACCTTTTTAAACACAGGAAATAGTACCTTTAGTCAATCTCTTTCTGCCCAAGAACTCCTAAACAAATACTACCCCGAACTCAATAACACAGCTACCCTCGCCACCCTCCAACAACAAATCAGCGACCAACAAACCCAAACCCAACAACAAATTGACCAACTCAAAAACAGCATCAGCCAAAAACAAGCCGAAGCCGCCGCCTCCATCTCCCAAGCCGATTGGTATCAAGAAAAATCCGCCTTCTATTGGGAACAAAGCCGCAAACAAGGACCCACTTGGACAGAATGGCGCAGCTATAAAAAACGCGGACTATTTAAAAGTAAAACTGAATGGACAGCTATCACCCACGTTGACCACAATTGGATAATCTGGGACACCTACACCAAACAAGCCACCGCCCTCCGACAACACGCCGACCAACTCCTCAAAGGAGTCCAAACCGACACCCTCAAAAAAGACACCACCACCACCATCCTCGACCAATGGAACAAAGCCAACACCGTCGCCAATGAAGCCGCCCTCAGCCAAAGCGAATTTATCCACCTCCTGCAACAACTCGAAGCCGAAAGAAAACTCAGCGAAGATAAAATCGCCCAAATAAACGACTGGGAAAAACTCCTCCCCATCCTGCAAACCCAACTGCAACAGGCAACCCAAGACGCAGCCACCGCCACCACCAACACCCAAAAAGAAACCAGCGAATATCAAACCAGCAAAGACAACTACCTAAACGCCCTCAACAGCGTCCTGCAAAAACGCGCCGAACTGCAAACCCAAACCCAACTCCTGCAACAAGACATCACCGCCGCCAAAAATTGGGCAATCCAACAAACCACCGACCTCGCCGACGAACTTACCCAAGCCCAAACCCTCATCACTCAACTCCAAAGTCAACGGCAAACCATCGCCCAACAACTCACCACCGCCACCGGAGACAATAAAGACACTTTACTCACCCAACAAGCCCTATTAGACCAATCTATCCAACTTCTCACCCAAAAACAAACCGTCCTCACCGCCCAACAAGCCACCCTCACCCAAAAACAAACCCTCCTCTCAACCCAAGAACAGGTACTCCTCACCCAGTATCAACTCCTTGATGCCACCCTCGCCAGCCCCGACAAAGACACCAGCACCCTCGAACAACAACTCACCGACACCCGAAAAACCCTCGCCGAAGTCCAAAAACTGGCAGAACAAGCCGAAGCCAGCAGCCAGGCCCTTACCGCAGTCATGGAAGACCTGCAAGCCTCCCTCTTGCTGCAAAACGACAAATATCTCTCCGCCATCAAAGACAAACAACAGGCACTCAAAGGACTACTAGAAGCCACCGAACTCGAAAAAAACTACACCCTTCAAGCAACTACTAAACGCCAAACCCTCAACGGCATCGAAAGCCAACTCCTCACCATCCTCAAACAAGCCAACGATGCCGGAAGCCAAGAAGCCGCCAAACTCCTCGAAGTTGCCAACGCCAACAACATGGCTACGGCTGCCGAACTTTATTACAAAGACTATCGAGACTTAGCCAGCGATAAAGGTGGCGGTTGTTCGGGAGGAATCGCCCGCCCGGAAGATTTACTGTTAGCCGACAAATATTATGCCCAAATGCAGGAATATCGGCAATTACAACAACAGGCACAACAACAAGCCAGCCAGTTTACCGCCCTCCGTCAAGCCGCCGAAAGTCAAATTACCCTCTTAGACGGACAAAAAGCCCTCGCCACCCAAGAATTGGCACAACTTCAGCAAAGTATTGGCAACTCTCAAGAAGCGATTGAGGCCCATAAACAAGAAATTGCTGTTGCCGAATTTCGCATTGATGCCCTGTCCCAACTCAAAGACTGGACAAATCAAACTTTATTGCAAGTCCTTTCCGTTGAAAAATTCAATTTGGCACAGGCACAATTAGAACAGGAAATCGCCAAAAAACGCGGTCAATTGATTGATGATGCCGTTGCTGCACAGTTAGAAAAACAACGGTTAGATATTCAAAGAGACCGTCAAATTGCTGTTACTAAACTTGAACAACTCAACCAACTTAATACCGAAGAAGCTCTACAGCAAGCGATTAACAACCTCCGCACCGATTTAGGCATTAACCCCATTGAAAATATCATCACCCAAGCTGACTATAAAGGACAACTCGCTGGCATCTTAGCTGATTTAGATGCCCTCAAACAAAAACAGCCCAACTTACCCAGTGAATTGCAGAGCATATTAACAGCAACTCGTCAAGATATTAATGCAGCTTTACAGGGGAAAGAAGCGGCAACTATTCAGGATAATTTACTGAAGACAGTTGATGGTTTAATTGAACAAAATAATAAACTGAACGCAGAAATTACTAAATTAGACCAAGAAGAACAGCAATATTTAGGCATTCTGAAACAATCAGAAACCGACCTAAAAGGTGCGACTAAAGCTCTTTATGATGAGATTCAGAAGACAGGAGTATTAGACCAAGAGAAAACATTACTCAATCAGCAGAATTTAGAGATACTTTATAAGATTGGTTATGCTCAAGGTGCGGTTGAGTTATCCGATGATTTGGCACGACAATCTCAACAGCTTTTGAGTCAGATTATTGAGGGGCGAGTTAAAGAAAGAGAAATCAGAAAGAAAGCATTCGTTAATGACATTTTAGATACCTATGCGCGTGTATATGAAATTACAGGGACAGTTTTAACATTTGTAGGATATGTCTATCCTCCTGCTAAGGCAGGTGCATCACTTGCATTTATACAAGCAGGATTTATCAGAGGTGTTCAAGCCGCCTATAACGGCGATTGGAAAGGGGCAATGTACCAAATCGGTATGTCTGCTCTTAAAGTTCTTGCGCTTGAATCTAGCGGAGGGGGAAGTATTTTTGGATTTAGTCCATCTGAGCTACAAACACTCCAGCAATTTCAAATAGGATTAAGCACAGCCTATAACACTTATAATGCCTATAAATCTGAAAATTATGCCCTAGCTTTTGTCAGTTTAGCTAAAGGAGTGGCTGAGATTGCTGCGCTTGAGTTTCAAGTTAAAGGTGAAAATGGGAAACCTAGTTTAGATAAAGATGACCAACCTATTTTAGGTGGTTCAGCACTTCAAAAAGGTATTATTACCCTTGGTCAAACTTCCTTGGATATTTATAATACTGCTCAAGCAATTGATAATAAAGATTGGTTTACAGCCATTAAATCTGTTGCGAGTATTAAAAAGCAAATCGATAACAACTTTCAAAGTGATATTAATGGAAGTTCCCCATCAAATACCCCAGAACAGCCTGATGATAGTTTTATCGGACAGTTAAAATACTTAATTCAAAAAGGAGAAGATTATTATAATCAAGCTGACGGTTTAGTCAAAAACAACATTGGTGTTAACCTTAAACAACTTGAAAAACTATATAATACCGTTAATACTCTCTATGATGCTCATGAAAATGGCAGTTATCAATCTTGGTATGGTGCGATCAATAATGTCATGGGTTTATGGGGAGATGAAATTGAAAAAGCCTTAAAAGATGATAAAGGGAGCATCGCAAAAGACCCTAAGAAACCTATTACAGAGGATGAAATTAAACAGGTTTTTGATAAAAAAGTCAAAGAAGTACTAACAGGAGATAGTAATAAAATCAAGCTGGCCGATTCTATCGAAAATCGTTTAGTAAGTTACGTAAAAGAAAATCCAGGAGTATTAAATCAAAATTACTTTTATACATTTGTCGATCAACTTTTGAGTGGCTTAGAAACTAAAGCTGGTTTTGACAGAATGTTAGCATCCGGTCAATTAAATATTGAGGACTTTAAGAAAGATCCTGATTTTCAAAAAGACAAGGATTATTACACAAAAGAATATAAGGACTATCAAAAATTAGATGGACATAAAATAGCGGTTGCTTTTATGCACTTTGTCACAGGAGTTCCTACAAAAGACTTATCTGATAACTTACCAGGATTGGGAATTACAGGGATTAGAAAACTTAATTTTAACTGGTACTCAGGCTTTAGTAATCGATTATTAATAGGAACTGCCTTACACGATGTTACGGATTTCTTAGATGGGACACTTAAGCTCAAAGGAGTTAATGTTGAAAGTTGGAATAAATCTGTATGGGGAACATCCAATGGCACTGGGTCAGCATTAATAATGTTTTCTGGTGCTGTAGGTAAAGAAGTTTCAGATGTGGTTAAAGAAACTGTCCAATCCGCTCTCAAACCAATAAACTATATCGCAAAATCATTAGATCCTCTAATTATCGATTTAAACAATGATGGACTGCAACTAATAAGTCTTGAAAACTCCTCAACTCGTTTTGACATCGATGCAGACGGCTACGCCGAAAACACAGCTTGGGTATCCCCCCAAGATGGCATCCTCACCATTGATCTCAATGGTGACGGAACCATCAACAACATCACCGAAATTTTCTCCGAACACTATGGCGATGGAACCCCCAACTCCGGCTTAAATGCCATCTCCACCCTCGACAGCACCAAAAACGGCATAATATCCGCCTCTGATGACCAATTTAATCAAATTCTCGTCTGGCAAGACCTCAACCAAAACGGCATCAGCGAAGCCAACGAACTGAAAACCCTAGCGCAACATAATATTACCAGCATTAACCTAAATGGACTCCCCACCGAAACCATCCAAGACGGTAACATCATCCGCACCCGTTCCATCTTTAACCGCAACGACGGAACCCTCGGTCAAATCGCCGATGTCGCCTTCCTTGTCACCGAAACAGGCTTTAAAGTCACCCAAACCACCAACGGTATCCAAATCATCGCCGAAAACGACAGTGCCAACTCGCTCGCCATCTTCAACGACAACCTCGATCGCACTTTCAACCTCGCCGATGCCAAAGTCCAAATAGCGATCGGTAGTACAGGAAAAGACAATTTCTACACCACCGGAACCGAAGGCGTATTCCTCTCCGGCGGCGAAGGAAACGACACCCTCACAGGTGGAAGTGGTAATGATTGGATTATCGGCGATACAGGCATAGATCAACTCTTTGGCGGCGCGGGTAACGACATCTTCTATATCGACGCACAAGACACCAAAATTGACGGAGGCGACGGAACCGATATTGCCATTGTCACCACACCTAACGGAATTACCCTAGATTTAGGTACAACTAAATTAGAAATGGCACTAGGTAACGATGGTAACGACACCTTCACCAACAGCAGTGCATTTAGTGTCACCATCGATGGTGGTAAAGGCGATGATAGTATTCAAGGGGGAACTGGCAAAGGAGAAATTGATACTTTTACAGGAGGAATTGGACGAGATACATTTATCCTCGGTGATAAAACTTGGATTGGCTACGATGATGGAAATATAACCTCCGCAGGTGACAACGATTACGCCTTAATCACTGATTTTAATCCCACAGATGATATTATTCAGCTTAACGGTTCAAGTAGCGACTATCTGTTGACAGTTTCAGGTGCTAATACCAACCTCTACATCAACAAACCTGGAAACGAACCTGATGAACTTATTGCCATCATCAACAACAATAAAGCATTAAGTCTCACAGCCAGTTACTTTAGCTATGTTTCCGATACTATTTTTCACACACCAGTGGAAGCAGTTGGTAACACCAAATTAGTCAAAGACACAACTAATAAACTCTACACCCAAATTGGCAATAATAACCCCATCGCCATCAATATAAGTGGGACTCAGATTACCACAAATATCTACCCAGCTGTGGAGTTTAGATAATAACTGGAATTGGCAATCTTCCACCGGATGGTGGGGATTAAACTCATCGGAAGCTTTTACCCAAGAAACCAACTTCCAACAAGATTTTAATGGTGATGGATTCATTGGTCAACCCTACACCCCAATCGAAGCTTTCGGTAACACCAAATTAGTCAAAGACACAACTAACAAACTCTACACCCAAATTGGCAATAACAACCCCATCGCCATCAATATAAGTGGGACTCAGATTACCACAAATATCTATCCAGGTTGGCAAACTTTGGCTGTTCTGTGGAGTTTAGATAATAACTGGAATTGGCAATCTTCCACCGGATGGTGGGGATTAAACTCATCGGAAGCTTTTACCCAAGAAACCAACTTCCAACAAGATTTTAATGGTGATAATCAGATTGGTAATCCCTTACCCAATATAGCTAGTAGTCTAGCGGTTTCTGCTAACGTCCCAGAACCCATTATCGGGTCATCAAACGATGATATTATCACCGGTACTGCGGACAATAATATTCTAATTGGTGGCTTAGGTAATGATACCCTAACGGGAGGCGCAGGTAGCGATCAATTCACCTTCAACAACCGCAATGAAGGGATTGACACAATTACCGATTTCCTCTCCAGTCAGGGGGATAAAATTGCTGTCTCTGCTGCGGGTTTTGGCGGTGGTTTAGCAGCAGGAGTTGCGATTACAGCCGCTCAATTCGTGTTAGGAACAACTGCATTAAATGCCAGCAATCGCTTAATTTATAATACAATTACTGGAGGACTATTCTTTGATGGGGACGGGACAGGTACACTAGCAGCTATTCAAATTGCAACTCTTAGTTCTAAACCCACTCTTACCGCCTCTGATATAGTTGTATTAGTTTAAGGTTAATTCTGTGTTCTCTGTGGTTTTGATTGGACTAGAAAACGGGTTTCTTGAAGAAACCCGTTTTCTGGACTTTAAGACAAAAAAACGTTTCGCTCACAAACTCTATAAAATTGAGCTGCAGCCTTTGACTGATTACTGTTTACTGATCACTGAAAGGTTTCCTATCTCAACTAGAAAATTAATTTTTCACGACTACTTATAGTTAATCATGTATTTCTGGCAATTTCGTGTTTATCAGCGTCCTTTGCTGCGTCCCCTACAAACCCATCACAGACTATGGCAAATTAGGGAAGGAATTATTATTCGCTTAGAAGCTGAAGATGGACGTATTGGATGGGGAGAAATTGCTCCTTTACCTGAATTTGGTTCAGAAACATTATCGGCAGCAATATTATTCTGTCAAAGTCTCGAAAATCCCCTATCAATAAATTCAATTTTTTCTATTCCTGAACAATTTCCTGCGTGTCAATTTGCCTTTGAATCAGCTTTAGAAGATTTAAGTATAGAAAATAAATCAAAAGAAATAGAAACGAAAAATTATAGTTATTTATTACCCACTGGTGCGGCAGTATTTCCCTGTCTGGATGATATTTTAGCTTCTAATCAAACTAATACTTATAAATGGAAAATTGCAGTTAATTCTCTCAAGCAAGAGTTAAACTTATTTGAAAAATTAATTACCCGATTACCCAGGGAAATTAAATTGCGTTTAGATGCCAATGGGGGATTAAGTATTGCTGAGGGTAAAATCTGGTTAAAAATTGCCGATGAATCTAAAATAATTGAATTTATCGAACAACCTTTACCCCCGTCTAAATTGGCAGAAATGTTGCAATTAAGTCAAGATTTTACCACAGGGATTGCTTTAGATGAATCCGTAGCCAATCTTCGACAAATAGAGGAATGTTATCAACGGGGATGGCGAGGAATTTTTGTGATTAAACCTGCTATTACCGGTTCAATACAAGGGTTAAGAAATCTCTGGGAAAAATATCCCTTAGATTTAGTATTTTCCTCCGTTTTAGAAACTAATATCGGCAGAAAATCCGCTTTACGTCTAGCACAAGAATACCCCCGAAAGGAGCGAGCTTTAGGTTTTGGTGTGCAACAATGGTTTAATAATAGTGAACCCGATTGGTTAGAAAAACTGTGGACGACATCAGCAAACAATTAGCATATCTCAGTCAAAAAGATTGGTTATATGGATACAATAGCCAAAAATTTTATCAATTATATCAGTCCTATTCCCAGCAATTTATCGCCGCAGATAATCCTCGATTAACTATGCTGCTGGCCGAAGGCAATCCCCTTAAATTCTTAGCTATATCCTTGGCTGCCGTCAGTGCCAAAAGTTGCCTATTTCTAGCTAATCCCGACTGGAAAACTAACGAATGGCAACAGGTTTTCTCTCTGATGCAACCCGATTATATTTTTGGCGAAAATATCAAGGTTTTTAACCATAATTTCCCTCCCGTCAATCCTTTGACTAATTCTCTGATGATACCCACGGGAGGAACCTCGGGAAAAATTCGCTTTGCTATCCATAACTGGTTAACTTTAAATGCTTCTGTTAAAGGTTTCTCTGAATATTTTCAAGTCAAGCAGGTTAACTCTTTTTGCCTATTGCCTTTATATCATGTTAGTGGTTTAATGCAGTTTCTCAGAAGTTTTTTAACGGGGGGAGATTTTGCTGTTATTCCTTACCATAAAATTAAACAAAAGCGCATAAATAATCTCAATCTTCAAGATTATTTTATCTCCTTAGTCCCCACTCAATTACAATTCTTTCTCGAAAATGATCCTCGATGGTTAGCCAATTTTAAAACAGTTTTACTAGGAGGTTCCCCTGCATGGCCATCTTTACTAGAAAAAGCTAGAGAATATAATATTTCTCTGTCTCCCACCTATGGAATGACGGAAACTGCCTCACAAATTGTCACTCTTAAACCAGAAGATTTTCGACGAGGAAATAATAGTAGTGGACAGCTATTACCCCATGCTCAGATAAAAATTAATCCCGATAACCAGAAAATTATTATTGAAGCGAAATCTTTATTTTTAGGCTATTATCCCCATCTTAATCAAGCAAGCTACTTCGAGACAGATGATTTAGGTTACTTCGATGAAAGTGGTTATTTATATATCATTGGCCGCGATAGTCAAAAAATAATTACCGGAGGAGAAAATGTTTATCCTTTTGAGGTAGAAACTGCCATTAGACAAACTAATTTAGTTAAAGATGTGGTGGTTTTAGGATTGCCAGATTCTCGATGGGGACAGGTAATTGTGGCTTTTTATGTACCTGTTAACTCTCAGATAAGCCAGACAATTATTCAATCCCAGATTAAAGATAAATTAGTCAATTATAAACTGCCGAAACATTGGATAAAATTACCAGAGATACCAAAAAGTCCCCAGGGGAAGATTAATCAAACTACTTTAATTAAATTAGCTGAAACTTGTTTTACACCGAGTCAAATTCTCGACGGTACTTAACCAAACCTTGTACTCCTGTTAAACAATCAATCCGTAATTCTAAAACCATAAATACCTCCTCTGGGACGGGATACTCACAGGTTGACACTCCCGTCGCGCTTAAGCGAGGGATTCTTGGTTCACTGAGTTTCCTTAATCTGACAGGACGTATCCAACCAAACCAGAGAGAATCTCACGCCGGCGCGTATTAGTTTCCGTGTGTCCCACGGTACTTAGTCCTCTTTTCAGAATGTTGATAGCAGCGTTAATATCTCTATCTTCTACATAGCCACAGTGAGGACTTAAAGTCCGATGTTCATGCTGCGAAAATAGGATTGGGACTTTCAAAAACCTTGCATTATCCTTCTTATAGTACATCGCTTGGTACAAAAAACAAGGGCAACAAAGCCTGAAACTCCTGACTCCTGACTCCTGACTCCTGACTCCTACCACCACCGAAAAACTTTTTCAGCAGACCCTAGATAGAGATTTAGGTACTTTTTGACCACAATTAGCGCAATTTTGACTGGTGTTATGGGGAGCTACTGCTACCGTGGCCTTACCATATTTAAAGCCAAAATCTTCTAACCATTGCCGAAAAGTTGACCAAGCCACATCATTAATACAATCCTATGGTTGTGAGAATTGACCAATTGCTGGCCGCTTGAAAATCACTTATCTGGCTTTTATAGCGTTTCTGATTCACAAGAGGTACATTCCCGATCCTGAACAGTTTAATCATCAAAGGTTTAAGTGTGCCGCACAGATGCGAGAACCGCTATATCTTCCTCAAAAATTACATCTTTTACCCAATGTAACTGATTTTCTATTTTCCAATGTCCTCGAATAATTTTAGCAAATACTTGGGCGGATTCGGTTAGGCTACTGATATAGT
>VYMG01000341.1_pt1 | contig 11923 bp, 10 predicted proteins | sample 5115261 | NCBI WGS metagenome assembly VYMG01 (sample SAMN12291781, study PRJNA351875) | freshwater metagenome | isolation source: freshwater lake | place: USA: Michigan, Wintergreen Lake | collected 2013-08-08 | reverse complement strand
GATTCTTAATGGAGACATTGAGAATCTAAGCTGTCTCGTTGAACAAGGAATTTCTAACAGCGATGGGTCAAGAATCCCCCGTCACAGCGTAGCTTGACGGTGGGAGTATGTCAAAGTTAGCGGTAACTCTCGATAGATGCGATATTACAGGGGTTTTCCATAGGCGATCGACTATTTGTGTTACACTGATCGCCAATGTCAACGATAAAATTAATCCTATTGATCATGTTAAATAGCAGCCAATTACAGGATTTAATCAGTAAATCACTACGTTATCTATTAATTATCGGCACTATTGCCCCCCTAACTTCCTTAGAAGCCCGCCCAGTCCAAGCCACTCCTGCGAGTAGTCCTGCACCCGCTAAAGAGGCGATTGCTCCTATCCCCGCAGAAAGCAAAGAGTACACCCTAGGAGAAGGGGATAAAGTGCGCGTCACCCTCTACCAAGTCGCGGATTTAAGCGGCGATTTCCTCGTTTTACCCGATGGAACCCTGACTTTACCTCTAATTGGTAGCGTCAAAGTGGAAGGAATGACCGTCACCGAAGCCGGCCAAACCCTCGCTAAACGTTACAGCACCTATCTCAAACGTCCCGTGGTTACTGTTAGCATTCTCACCCCGCGACCTCTGCAAATCGCCATCGCGGGGGAAGTTAATCGTCCGGGTACTTACACAATTAACCCCGAACAAAGCCAAAAAACGCCCCTATTGACCGAAATAATCCGGCAAGCGGGGGGAGTGACTACGGTGGCCGATATTGGTCAAGTTCAAATCCGACGCAACCTCAAGGGACAAGAACAGCTAATTCAAGCCAATCTCTGGCAATTAATCCAAAAAGGCGATAAAACCCAAGATATTAGCCTCAGAGATGGTGATAGCATCGTTATTCCCACCAAAACAACCCTTAGCGTCGGGGAAGTCAATCAATTAGCCGATGCCAATTTTGGACTAGATAGCGATCGAGAAATTAATGTTACTGTGGTGGGAGAAGTTTATCGTCCGGGGTCCCATCGCATTGTCCCCACTCCCAACAATAACAATAACAACAATAATGACCAAGATCGCGGCGGCACCAGGAAACCGGCCCGACTAACCCAAGCTATCCAACAAGCGGGAGGCATCAAACCTCTCGCTGATATCCGACAGGTACAAGTGCTGCGTTATACTCGTGACGGTTCCCAACAGAAAATCCCCGTAGATCTCTGGAGTTTGCTCGATAAAGGTGATATGACCGGCGATATCTTTCTTCAAGAAGGGGATACGGTGATTATCCCCACTGCTACTGAAATCTCGGCCAAGGAATCGGAAACCCTAGCATCGGCCAGTTTTGCCCCTAAAACCATTAACGTGAAAGTGGTCGGGGAGGTGAAAAAACCGGGGACAATTGAAGTTCCTCCCAATACCCCTCTCAATCAGGCAATTTTAACCGCAGGAGACTTTGATAAGCGTCGGGCCAATCAGTCCACAGTGGAATTAATTCGTCTCAATCCTAACGGGACCGTCACCAAAACCTCAATTAACATCGATTTTTCCCAGGGTATCAACGAGAAAACTAACCCGATTCTCCGCAATAATGATGTGGTGGTGGTTCATCGTAGCGGTCTGGCCTCTGCTACCGACACCCTCGGCACGGTTTTAAGTCCCTTTACTGGTCTGACAGGCTTCTTCAACGGATTTTTTAATCTTTTCCGTTAAAAAAGTTTACTTTACCCCGATGTCAATAGCTAAGTAATCGAGCTAATAATAGATATAGAAACGGCAAAAAGTCGTGAGCAGTCACGGCTTTTCTGCTCAATAGACTCAGGAAAGAAAACTATGATTTTTCTCCTTACTCTAGCCCTAATCGCCCTGTCGATTAGCTACAATGTTCAAGGCGAAATAATTAGCCTCAGTACCCGCTTATTAGGTCTTTTTTGTGGCTTGTTAAGTTTGTTCTTTACACCCCTACCGGTAAAAGTTTTTATCCTTGTCACCTTAGTCCTCTTTAGCTGGGATTTTCAGCCCTAAACCCGACTGAAACCCTAAGCATACTTAACCCATCAAAAAACTGTTATGCAAAAACGCTATCTCGGTCAGACTAATATAGAAATTACTCCCCTTCTCGTGGGTACTTGGCAAGCAGGAAAAAAGATGTGGGCAGGTATTGAAGATGAGGAAAGTATTAAAGCAATTCGTGCCGCTTTTGAGGCAGGAATTACCACTGTAGATACAGCCGAAATCTACGGGGAAGGTCACTCAGAATTGATTGTCGCTCAAGCTTTAGCCGATGTGCGAGAACAGGTAATTTATGCCACAAAAGTTTTTGCTAATCACCTCAAATATGAGCAAGTTATCGCAGCTTGCCATCGCTCTTTAAAAAACCTCCAAACTGATTATATCGATCTTTATCAAATTCATTGGCCTAGTGGCTCATGGAACACGGAAATAGTGCCTATTTCTGAAACTATGGCCGCTCTTAATTATCTGAAAGCACAGGGAAAAATTCGAGCTATAGGGGTTTCCAATTTCTCCCGCTCTCAACTGGAAGAAGCTAGTCAATACGGCAGAATTGAGAGTATTCAACCTCCCTATTCTCTGTTTTGGCGCTCGGTAGAAAAGGAAATTATGCCCTATTGTATAGAGAATAATATTTCTATTCTTGCCTATTCTCCCCTTGCCCAAGGTTTATTAACAGGAAAATTTAGAACCGGTTATCAGTTGGCAGCGGAAGACCATAGAATTAAAAATAAACTCTTTCATGGCGAAAACTTTCCGAGGGTACAAGCGGCTTTAAATCAATTAGAACCGATTGCTGACCGCTATAATTGTTCCTTAGCTCAATTATCTCTTGCTTGGTTAATTAAGCAACCTCAAACTAATGCAATTGCTGGGGTAAGAAATGCTGCTCAAGCAGTTAATAACGCTCAAGCAATGACAATTAATTTAACCCCGGAAGACCTAAAATTAATTGATAATATTGGTAAACAGGTAACTGATTTCTTGGATGATAATCCCGTGCTGTGGGATTTCTAAAAATTATACAGCAGTTATCTTAAGGGTGAAGACAGAAGCTTTGGTTAATTCTCAGGAAAAAGCCTGTATAATGACAGCTATAGTCCGATTCTTATCGCAGGATTATACCTATGGCTAAATCCAAAAAACACAATCTGCAATGGATCAAAGAAACCCTCGATTTAAATCCAGATCATAACTGGAAATCTAGTCCGGGTAACAGTATTTTTGTAGCTGGTCGCGGTGCAGTTCGCTTTGAAGTTCCGCAAGATTGGCATTTTGAACCCGATGATAATTCCTTTCGTTTTTTAGATAGAAAACCCCCCGATGATGATTGTCGTTTAGAGGTTTCCTATAATCTACTTCCCCCCGGAGATTGGAAAGAATTACCCCTGAAAGGAATGGTCAAAAAATTAGCTCGTGAAGATAGCCGCAATCCTCACGAAATCGGCGAAGTTATCCAAGAAAAACGCCAAACCGTACGCATTGTTTGGGTGCAAATTCAATTCATCGACCCCCAAGAAAATCGGCCAGCTTATTCGCGCATTGCCGTGGGCATTGGTTCCGGGGTTCAATGTTTAATTACTATGGATTATTGGGTCGATGATGCGGAAAAATTCACCCCCGTCTGGGATACGGTTATCTCCTCACTGGTGTTAGGTTTATACATTCGCGATCCCCGCAGCGGTTTAGCTTTCCCCGACTAAAGGTAATAGCAATTTTGCCGGAAAATTTCCTTGACAAAAAACCTTAATTGTGATAGTAGAAAAATCGATCGCTCGACTCTGGTGGGGATAGCTGCCGGTCCCCGCATTGACGGGATGTGCGGGAAAGCAAGAGGCACTCAGACTTAAACGCAAGCTATGACCTTGAGGAATAGTGATAAAAGTGGCCTGCATGGCAATATTTAGGGGCGATTCGGGATTATTTACCCGTTTATAACCCTGAGTGATATTAAAAACTCGACCATCGGGGGTAACTTGAGAAACCACCGCACAGATATCGAAACTAACCGCATCTGCTTGACAATAACAATCCAGACGGGGACTACCCAAAATCGTTAAATCTTTCTCTAGGGGGGGAGAAGTGTAGGTAATCACATCACTGCGACAGTCTAGCATGGTGCGGTCGAATATTCCCCCCGGTAGGGCGCTATGACCTCCTAAAGATGGGACCGGTCGCCAAGGATCGTGAACGATGGTATCCTCGATCGCAGGTTCTAACAAAATCGCGCTTAATTTCCCCTCATCCTCGCGCAGATTGGCTAAACCTTGACTAGCAAGATAATAAATTTGCTGATTTTCTCTGGGAAACTTCTCCAGATATCGCCATTGATTAGACCCCATTTGAAATAGATACATAGGAGGAGTTTTTAATAACTCCGTTTCCTGACCTTTTAAGAAATAATCAAACCATTGCAGCTGCATTTTATCCACGGGACTAATTGCCTCTTGACCATAATCTATCTCTCCTACTTTTCTCCCCCAGGGTAGATGAGTCCAAGCACCAATAATTAGCTGTTGGGGATAGATAGAACGCGCTTGCATTTCTTGGTATAAACCCAAAGTTCCCCGGAGATGAGGATCGAACCAACCCCCGATATGTAACATCGGTAAATCGATATTTTTTAAAAGGTTTTGCGGGGATAAATTTTGCCAATAGTCATCGGGAAGATAACGAGTAATCCAATCGTGATAAAAAGAATCAGCAGCTAAATCTTGCAGAATTTGGGGAGAGGCAGCAATAGGATCAAAAAGGGGTAAATTTCGGGAAGCTACCCAGAGTTTTTGATAGGCAGTTTCGTCCCCTTTTAATCTAGCTGTTTCCGCTGCTAATTGTATTGCCCAAGCGAGATTATATTGGAAATTAAATGCTTCATTTTCATAGCCCCAATCTCGATATAAATCGTGAGCGATCATCCCTGGGCAAACAGTTTTTAAAGCAGCATGACCATTAGTAGCGGCGTATAATTGGGTCATTCCCTGATAGGAAAAACCATACATTCCCACCACACCCGTATTATTAGGAATAGTTAAAACCCATTCAATAGTTTCTAATCCGTCGCTAATTTCATGGGCAAATAAATTAAAATTTCCCGTCGAGTTTCCCCGTCCCCGGACATCCTGAATTACCACAATATAACCCTGACGTGCATACCAGCTAGGATGGGCATAAACCACCGTAGAAGCGATCGTTTTTCCGTAGGGTTGTCGCATTAGTAAAATGGGCAAAGATTCCCTACTATCGGGACGATAAATATCGGCAGCTAAACTAATTCCATCTCTGGTGATTAAACTAGCTGTTTCTTTTTTTATGGGGTAGGGATTAAGCATTATTATCTCTTTCAGATAAAAAATAGTGTCAGGTGGCTCAATCGAGAAAACTTGACAAAGACCAGATAAAGCTTAACTAAATGTTACAATAGAGGCGGACTGCCTCAACTGCCTAGGACTGGAGAAAAATCAGCGATGCTACGACTAGAGAGAATTAGTAAGATTTACCCGACGGGAGAAGTGTTAAAAGATGTCACTTGGGAAGTAAAAACTGGCGATCGCATCGGTTTGGTGGGAGTCAATGGGGCCGGAAAATCCACCCAGCTGAAAATTATTATGGGGGAAGTGGAACCCACCGCTGGGGAGATCATCCGTCCTACCAGTCTCCATATCGGCTATCTTACCCAAGAATTTGAAGTGGATCCCCGTCGGACGGTACGGGAGGAATTTTGGACGGTGTTTCAAGAAGCGAATCAAGTCCACCATCAACTAATAGAAATTCCCCAGCGCATGGAAAAAGCTGATCCCGAAGAATTAGATCGCTTAATTCATCAATTGGATCGCTTACAAAGACAATTTGAAGCGTTAGATGGTTACGGATTAGAAGCGCGCATCGAGAAAATTTTACCAGAAATGGGCTTTACTATTGATGACGGCGATCGCTTGGTAAGTTCCTTTAGTGGTGGTTGGCAAATGCGGATGAGTTTAGGTAAAATTCTCCTGCAAACTCCCGATATTTTACTCCTCGATGAACCGACTAACCATTTAGACTTAGAAACCATTGAATGGTTAGAAAAATTCCTCAAGGATTTAACTACTCCCATGGTCATAGTTTCCCACGACCGGGAATTTCTTGATCGTCTCTGTACCAAAATTGTCGAAACTGAAAGGGGAGTTTCTACCACTTATTTAGGTAATTATTCTGCCTACCTACAGCAAAAATACGAACAACAATCTGCTCAGTTAAGTGCCTACGAACGTCAGCAAAAAGAACTAGAAAAACAGCAAGCTTTCGTGGATCGGTTCCGTGCCAGTGCCACCCGCAGTACCCAAGCAAAAAGCCGGGAAAAACAATTAGAAAAGGTAGAAAAAATTGAAGCACCAATCGCCGATGTGCGTACCTTAAAATTCCAGTTTCCTCCAGCAGTGCGTAGTGGTCGGGAAGTGGTAACTATTAAAAATCTTGTTCACATTTACGATGATAAAATTCTCTTTTTCGGAGCAAATCTGGAAATAGAAAGGGGCGATCGAGTGGCTTTTTTAGGGCCAAATGGTGCAGGAAAATCCACGCTTTTACGTTTAATTGTTGGGTTAGAACCCCCCACAGAAGGCTCGATCGAAATCGGTAAACATAACGTTATTCCTAGTTATTTTGAGCAGAACCAAGCGGAAGCTTTAGACCTAACTAAAACTGTTTTAAATACCATTCATGATGAAGTTCCCGATTGGAAAGATGTGGAAGTTCGCAGTCTTTTAGGGCGATTTTTATTCAGCGGGGAAACGGTATTAAAAAAAGTAGAATCTTTGAGTGGTGGCGAAAAAGCGCGTCTTGCCTTGGCCAAAATGTTACTTGCTCCCGCTAACTTATTAATTCTCGATGAACCGACTAATCACCTCGATATTCCCGCCAAGGAAATGTTAGAATCGGCTTTAAAAGTTTATGAAGGCACGGTTTTAATTGTTTCCCATGATCGTTATTTTATCTCCCAGGTAGCTAACAAAATTGTCGAGATTCGGGAGGGCGAATTAATTGCCTACGCAGGAGATTATCACTATTATCTAGAAAAACTAGACGAAGAAAAACAAAAAGCCGAACAAAAACGCATTGAAGCAGAAAAAGCGGTCAAAGCTGCCGCTAAACGGGCTAAACAAAAGACCAAAAAAGGTTAGAATGTTAAAGTATCACCCTATCCACGATTATCTATTCATTAATTAATCTTATGGCAGCTATAAAAGTAGGCGATCGAGTTCCCAATTTTTCTCTCCCTTCCCAAACAGGGACAACGGTTAATGTCAGCGATTTAATCGGTAAAAAATCCCTGGTAATTTATTTCTATCCCAAAGATGACACTCCGGGTTGTACCGCAGAATCCTGCGCTTTCCGCGATAGTTACGAAGTGTTTACCGATGCGGGTGCGGAAGTTATTGGTATTAGTGCCGATAGTCCCCAATCTCATCAACAATTTGCCCAAAAATATAATCTTCCCTTCACCCTTTTAAGTGATAGCGATAACCGAGTGCGGAAATTATTCGGTGTTCCCTCTACCTTATTCGTCCTCCCCGGACGAGTTACCTATATCATTGATCAAGAGGGAATCGTCAGACATATTTTCGATTCTATGTTAGATTTTAAAGCTCACGTTACCGAATCTTTGAACACAATTAAATCTTTTTAGGTTGATGATTATGCAATAAATTAAGACATCTATCCCATAATGAGGCTGGTTCTGACTTAAAAATAACCTTAATGGTGTGTTAATTTTGACTAACACACCCTCAGTTTGCTTTAGTTATTGGCAAAAATGACGGCTGGAAACAGAAGGCTAACATAGGCAAAGCTAACACCCAAAAGTTTGTCGTTATTCCTTATAAACGTCTAATTGAAATGTTAACTTATACTAAATCCGTTGAGTAGTGGTTTCAAGTTACAACATCCTAAGAAAAGGATTCCCAAATCCGTTCAGCTATGGGATAGAGAGGTGCGTAGTTCAGCCAAGGAGAATTAATCTCTCGAAGTAAAGGTGAAGGGAATTTCTCAAATAGAATTCAGTCTGTTTATATTTGACTATACTTTTACTAACTATATAGTAAAGACTTTCAGGGTGTTTTGCTTGACGACTCCAATGGACTTGCTATAGGAACGATAAAAGTTTAACTTTCTTTGCACGATGCTAAATAACAAACTACAACTTCTGTTAACCAGGGTAGGCACATGGGCTGTTGGCGGCCTGCTCGGCGGTTTGATCGGCTCTCTGGCCGCGGTACTGCTGACTGAGGCAATTAAGCAAACCCTCAGGATTGCCTCTGACCTAGGCAACGTCTGGCTACTGCTGCTGCCTCTGGTGGGCGTTACCTTAGCAGCGCTAGTCCTGTTTGGACTGGGTAGGGGGCAACCCGTGCAGACCTTAGCTCCCCGGGGGGCGACTTCCTCTGGCCGCTGGGGTTCTCTCATGGACTGGTACTCCTTCCCCCATGACATTGCTCGCGCCGACCTGACCGGTGACGTGGTGAACGCATCCGGCGCCGAAGAGCGCTTCCCCTGGAATCTAGCCCCCTTGCGCGCCCTGGCCATCCTCTCCACTGTTGGACTGGGTGCGCCCATGGGAACAGAATCACCGGCAGCTCATATTGGCGTGGCGACGGGAACCTGGTTGGGTAGCATAAATCCAGCCCTGCGTCAACTGGTGCGGCCGCTGGCCATCGGCGGCGGTGCGGCAAGTGTTTCTGCTCTGATGGGAATCCCTCTGGTGGGCAGCTTTTTTATGTTTGAGTTGAGTCAGCGACGCCAGGTTCCGATCACCCCGGAGCGGGCAGCGGCGATGTTAGCCGGGGGACTGGTGGGATGGGGAGTCAACGCTGCCTTTAAGCTGCAACTGATCCGGCTGGTCGTGCCGCAGCTTCCCCCGACTGACTTCTGGGATGCGGTGGGTGCCACTTTGTTGATCGGAGTGATCGCCGGCACGATTACAGCGCTCACTGGTGAGGCGATCTACTGGGCCAGAGGCTTGCGGGACAAGCCCGCCACGCGTCTTCTGATCGGTGGCCTGGTGATGCTATTCTTGGCGATCGTGATCGGACAGGTGGCGACCCCCGCAGCGGCTTTTGGGCCGGGGGGAGCCGCTATCCTCTGGGCCGAAAGCATTGAAACAACTCCTTACCATCTGTTAGCGGTAGCTCTGCTCCGGGCCGCGGCCACCACCGCTGCCGTTTTAGCCGGGGGCTGTGGCGGCGTGTTTGTCCCTTTTCTGGCGATCGGCGACCTCAGTGGCCGGGTGTTCGCAACCACCTTTGAGATTTCGGGGGATCTGGCGGGTGCGGCGGGGGCAGCGGCTGGTATTGCTGGCGGCTATCGCCTACCTCTGACCGCCATGGCGATGGTACTGGGGGTGGGTGGCCCGGGGGCAGCCCAGCTAACCTGCCTTGCCACAGTGGTGGTCGCCGCCCTTTCGGGATTGGTGGCCGCACGGGCAGCCAATCAACTCTCCAGTTCCCTGCGCGCAATGTTCCGCTAGAAGCCACCGTCAGGGGATTGACAATCTCCGCACTTTTAGGGCGGAGATTCTTGGGCAACATCTTGCCTCTACTAGCAACCAGCAATTCTCAGTTTTAGACATAGCAAGCCTTTTAGGGATTTAAAGAACATTTTAAAGGGGGATTTTTGGGGCAACTTTGGGTGTACTATCACGTCAAAAGCCTGAAGACTCGTGACATGAAATTTGCAATCCCATTGAATTTGACCCCGTATTATGCGAACTAACCCCCAAAAGCCTTGCTACAGGGCAAATTTAGAATTGCTGTCTTCACCCCGACATTTGAGATAAAAACCCCTAAGAGGATTTGTTAGGGGTTTTTACCCATCAGGAAACTGGTCACAACTTGTCGTAAAGTGAAATAGGACTGACCAGTGCCACCGATTTTGATTAGCAAACTCCCATGATTCATCAACCCCCGGCGGGGACAAGGGATTTATTACCCCTAGAAGTTACCCAAAAAGGCTGGATTAACGATCGCCTTCAGTCTGTCTTTCAGCGTTGGGGCTATCAAAGGATTGTCACCTCCACCATTGAATGGCTCGATACCCTCACCGCGGGCGGTGCGATCGATCCCAGCACCGTGATCCAACTCCACGGGGATAGCCAAGGACTATCGGGATTACGCCCCGAATTAACCGCTTCCATTGCCCGCAGTGCCGTCACCCGCATGAGTGGGGAGTCCTATCCCCAACGTCTCTGTTATCGGGCTAACGTTTTTCGTCGCCCTAGTGCCAGTTATCACGGTCGTCAAGTGGAATTCTATCAAGCGGGGGTAGAACTGCTCTTTTCCGGCGGTTTACTAGCTGATGCCGAGATTTTACTGCTCCTAGCCGACTGTTTCGATAGTTTGGCCGTCCCTAAGTGGCAGATTATTTTAGGAGAAGCGGGTTTGACTCGTTCGCTACTTTCTCCCTTTCCGGATCCCTTACGCGAACAGGTGAAACGCTGTTTAGCCCTCCTCGACTACGTTAGCCTCGAAAATCTTCCCTATCCCAACGAAACCCTCCGGCAGCAAGCGCGACAATTATTTCACCTGCGCGGTAATCCTGAGGATGTCCTCGCACAAGTGGCAGTATTAGCCCAGGAAGAATCGGCCCAAAAAGCCGTTAATAACCTTAAATCCCTAGTAGAGCTGCTTAATGCCGATCGCTCTGGGCCTTTCCCCCTAATTCTCGATTTAAGTCTGATTCAAACCTTTGATTACTACACCGGCATCGTTTTTAAGGCGGTTAGTTATCACCAGCAAAATCTCAGTATTTTGGGCCAGGGCGGACGCTATGATCAATTATTGGGTGTTTTTCATCCCCAGGGCCAATCGGCTCCGGGTATCGGTTTTTCCCTGAATATCGAAGAACTGCACGAAAGTTTATTATCAGGGCAGACTTTACCCACTCAAGCTCCCCCCCTCGACTGGTTACTTATCCCTTTGGGTAATAACGCCCAGATAGCGACTTTTAGTAAAGCTCGCTCCCTTCGCACCGGTGATCCAAATCTGAGAGTGGCGATCGATTTAGGGGGTCGCAGCGAGGCACAAATTCGTACCTATGCCCGCGATCGGATGATTAAAAATCTCGCCTGGGTGCAAGAAGATGGTTCCGTGATCGAAGAATCTCTCTAAAAGGGGGCAAAAGCAGCGGAAATTCCGCTGCCCGCTACTATAGGACTCTATCTAGGGTCTGCTGAAAAAGTTTTTCGGTGGGGGTAGGGTGTGGGGTGTGGGGTGTGGGGTGTAGGGTTTTACCGATTTTCAGGTGGTCAACTACCTAATTTTCAGGGAAAAAGTNNNCCCCTACAGGACGCGGGCCGATGAAGACGCAAGGTTTTGAAGCACGATTCTCTCAAAATCTTGCACCTGTTTCGCTCGTAAAGCCACAAAACCCTTACCTTGCCTACATTTCACCTTTATTCAGCAGACCCTAAATAATATTGATTGGTTTGTTTATAATAAGCCCCATTAATACCCACTGAAACCATAATAAATCATAAGCAAAAATCAATGTTAATAATCGATTCTAATCTATACCAGAGATGAACGTGGGTTGGGTTAAAGCATGAAACCCAACGCTGACGGCGATGATTGAGCCGCTTCTTGGCATGGTAACGACTAGGGCTGTCCCAAGTGCGGGAAACGGCGATTTTAAAATTTTCACCCTTTATTCAGGAAAAAATCATGTCAACTCCCTTTTTAGTTAAAGATATCTTCCCTGGTTTATCTGGTTCCTTCCCCGGCTATCCGACGGCATTATATAGTTTTACCAATAAATGTCAGAACAAAGATGTAGATGTAGGTTACTCTAATGGGAAGTTTTGTGACGACAAGTAGCATTGATGATATTTATGGGGAATAATAGATTTAGATGAGTGCCTAACTTTCCAATTGGTAGCGACTTGCCATGAACCCAACAA
>VYMG01000324.1_pt1 | contig 11961 bp, 3 predicted proteins | sample 5115261 | NCBI WGS metagenome assembly VYMG01 (sample SAMN12291781, study PRJNA351875) | freshwater metagenome | isolation source: freshwater lake | place: USA: Michigan, Wintergreen Lake | collected 2013-08-08 | reverse complement strand
TAGCCTGTTAAATTCCCTTGTTTCCACCACCTCCAAGCCGTTCGATAACTTATTCCTGTTTTTTTTGCCTAGTCTGATAGTTTCGTGTTCACATATTACCATGCTTGACTATATCTGACTATATTTGTATTGAAACTTTACAATACCTATGAGCGCCCCCAAGTCGAGGAAGGCAATCACGGCAAGATTGTGGCGATCGATATTGAGACAGGAGCCTTTGAATTAGCAAAGGATACGATGACTGCTTCGGACTGATTGCTAGAACGTTGCCCTGACGCTCAAATCTGGTGCGTTCGGATTGGTCATCGAAAATTTTGGGTCTGAAACCCCGTCGTTCTACGACGGCTTTACCGTTAAATACTAGCGCATTTACAAAATATATGCCAGAATGTGAGACATGGAAAAAGCCTATTCTTACCGATTTTACCCCACACCCGAACAAGAGTCGCTATTGCGGCGCACATTGGGCTGTGTAAGATTGGTTTACAATAAGGCACTCCATCTCAGAACACAAGCTTGGTATGAAAGACAAGAAAGAGTAGGATATGCTCAAACTTCTTCAATGCTAACCGATTGGAAAAAGCAAGAAGAATTAGACTTTTTAAACGAAGTTAGTTGTGTACCTTTACCACAAGGGTTAAGACACCTACAAACAGCTTTCACTAACTTCTTTGCTGGTCGTACTAAGTATCCTAACTTTAGAAAAAAACATCAAACATCTGAAGAAATCGGTGAAATGTACCGACAAAGATGGCAGATAGAACTCCTGTGGAAGTTCTTGAAAATGCAGCTTAAACTTGACAACCTCATCACCAAAAATGAAAAGGGAATTCGGATACAAATCTATAGCTATATTATCGCCTACCTAATTTTACAATTAATTGATATGGCGGAAGATTTTGAAAAAAGCTTATTAGATAAACTCCGCTATTTACAGAGTTTTATGGTTTTATGTTTTATGTGTCAACATATCAGCTATGTACACTGATTTAGGAAAATTGTCTATTCAATTTTTAAAATGGCGTTTTGGGGTTGTTATGTTCTTAAATGTAAAGTTTTGTTACGAGATTCAACATTTCTGTTATGTTCTTAAATGTAAAGTTTTCTTACGAGATTCAACGTTTCTGATTAAGACAGTATTGACATCTGCCAGGAAAATGCTATAGTGTTTTTATTAAAAATTTAAGCAGTCCAACCCTAAGAATAAAGGGAGGAAAAAGCTTACCCGTTTCCAATTTTTCTGGAATAATAAATCACCATGAGTAATCTGATAGACTATAGTACGATTAAACAAGTTTTCGTGAGCAATTCTGGTCAGCGATTAGCTCTTACGACAAATGGGCAGTATTACTACTGGGATGATGCTACTCAGAATTACAGTTTAGCGAATCTGTCTAGTTTGCCCACAGGCAGTCAGATGGTTGGTATAGACTGTGACAATGCAGGTAATTTCTATGCTTTAATCTACAGTAATATTTCTGGACAAACAGGTTTTTATCTTACGTCTTGGAATAGCACGTCTCAAATATGGGCAGCTCCTGTTTTAGTACAAGAAGCATTTTCTTCTGGAGCCTATACTGCTTTTTCTGCTATTAATGATAATGAAGTCTGGTTAGTTAATTCCGATAGTTCGATTCAACAATATACATGGAATGCAACGACACAACAATTTGACTTAGGTTACAATAGTTTTATTGGCGCTGTTGAGATTACAACAGGAAAAGGGGATGGCTCAGTCTGGGCATTAGATAATCAAGGTAGTCTTTACAGTTGGGATGGAACAGATTTTAATCTTTTCAATGGGGGAAATAATCCCGCATTAAAGCAAATAGTTGCTCTCAACAGTCAAACTCTTTTAGGTTTAGATAATAATGGCAATATTTACGCATGGTCAACCAATGCTAATAGTTTTATTGAGTTAGATAATGTTTTTGGTAATTTACCTGTTTTCAGTCAAATTCAAATTGACGAAACAGGAATTTTATACGGAATAACAAATCAAAGTATTCCTTATCAGGTTGGCAATATTAGCTCAATTTTAGGGTTAAACAACTCCAGTGGGCAACCTTTTGGCATGACGACTATTACAGATAATAGTGGTGTCACCCATGCCTTATGGAATCAAGACGGACAAATTTATTACGGCTATCAACCCTCTAATACTAATAATGGTCAATATATTGGTGTCACACCTCTTAATAGTGGGATTGGAACAGAGAATCAAGGTAGTTCCTCTAATTTGGCTTTAACTCAGACATCTAATGGGGGAATTTTTGCTTCTTGGATAGCCGGAAATGGCAATAATGCAGAAGTTTATACATCTTCTCTGAGTTCTTCTATTTATGGTGGTTATCAGTGGAGTTCGCCTACAAACTTGACCGATGATGAATTGGAAGATAAAAACTTACAAGTTGTGGCTTTACCTAACAATAAAATATTGGTAACGACTCAAAAAAATAATCAAACAGTAAGTCAAGTTGTTGATGTTAGCCAAGTTCCTGTAACAACAAACCAAAATCAATTAGCTTTTAAACCCAAAGGAACAGGATTTACTTATCAAATCAATTCAGGAGCATTGGATGGAGCGTCTGGAGTTTGGACGTTGCCTGGTTATGTTTCTCAGGGTATCAGTACGGGTAATTTATTCAAGCTATCGTCAGGTCTTGCTAAAAAACTGGATGGTTTTTCGGTTAATGTTGGTGGAGAAATTGATGCTTCTGTTGAAAAATACAGTAGCGAATCTCCAGTAGCTTTTAATAAATTAGCATTAAGTTTAACGTTCGGCAAAGAGGCAGGAGGCATAGGTCCTGCCGTTCTAGCAGGTTCTTTGGCTGTTGGTTTATTCAAAGGCTATGTTTCCTTAGACATCTCAGCTTTTACTCAAGGAAGTGGGGAATGGGAAAAAATTGGTAGCTATCCTTCTAGTGTTAAAGCTAAAGCTGGCGGGGAGTTTGACTTAGAGATAAATGCTATTGATTTAGTGTTAAATTCTCTTTTTCCGGGAGCCGGTTCTTTCTTAAATGAACTTAGTGATTTACATATATTAAGTCTTAGTGGCGGTCCCGTAGTAGGTTTTGACATAGCTTATGCTACAGAAATTGAATTTGATGATAATCAAACAAACTTAGGGGATATCCAAGCCAGTGATTACTTTTTTAAACTGGTTGACGAAAATGGCAATGAACCAACAACAGAAACTCCCCATTCTGATCTCAAATGGCAACTGGATACAACTAAAGTATTTAGCTTTTTAGGAGATGCCTTCGATTCTGGTGATGCTAACCTAAGTGTTGGTATAAATACAGGTCTTTATGTTGATGCCAACCTGCTTGGTGGATTCGTTGATTTATCCGTCAAAGGTGTTCAAACGGAAGAATTTGATAACAGTGGTTTTGAGAAGTCGATTTATACCAACAAAGCCAAAATGGCAGTGAATTTTTTCTTGTTTTCCCTTTCTTTTGGCTCTTATGTCCGAATTGTAGATTCAAATTTAAGCGGAGAAAGCACTGTCACTCAAAATTACCGAGGATTACCTGTCACAGTTTCATCAGAACCTAATTCAACGATTTATCTCACTCAACCCGATTACGCTACTTTATTAGGAGAAGATGTCAATGATTTAATTGACAGTAGTGATATTTCTTACATTATTGCTCCTGATGGAACAACGGTTTATGGCGCATTTACAGGAACCGTAGATGATAATTCAGCCAATCTTTCCTATTTATACTTTTTGACGGGAACATTAGGCAGTAATGATGTTGTTTGGAATACCAACAGTTTACAAGCTATCTCAAATACAGCAGGGGCAAATCAACGCCCAAATATTGCCCTAGATAATAATGGCAATGTTTTAATTACTTGGCAATATGAGTCAATTAATAATTCTACCGTACAACAAATTGCGACTACCCCACCCGGACAAGTTTATGTAGTCTATGGTCAGACAGGAAATGATGAGGTTAATTTAAGCACTTTCTCAGAAAATCCTACTAATGCTAACGCTTCGGGTTTTTATTGGACATTAGACAATGAATACTTCGCTAGTTTTGGACAATCTGTTACTGTATTAGGAGATGTCAATAGTGGTGGTAAAGCAGATTTTGCCATGACTGCACCAGACCTTGATGATGAACAAGGCGGCGTTTATGTAGTCTTTGGAGAACAGTATAACCAAGTTAATGATCTCAATAATTTGGGTAGTAATGGCTTACTTTTAACGGGACAAGCTTTAAGTGAGTTGGGTTATAGCATTGCTAATGCAGGAGATGTCAATGGGGATGGTAAGGGTGATTTAATCATTGGTGCGCCTGGTTTAAATAATAATCAAGGGGCTGCCTACTTACTCTATGGGGGGACATTATTTGAAACCCCTCAAACCACCACTGATATTGATACCTTAATCCAAAATAATCCTACTTATGGACAACAAATTACTAACCCCAATGGACAAGCGGGTGATCGCTTTGGGTCTGTAGTAACAGGAGGTTACGACTTTAATGGAGACGGTCAAACCGACTATGCTGTCAGCGCACCGAGTGCTAATCAGGAGTCAGGGGAAATAACCCTAGTCCTGTCGCCATCTACGCAAAGTTTTAGTTTACATTTAGACCAAACAGAAGGAGAACTGATCCTAAGAAATAACGCCACCCAACAAATTCTTTGGAGTGAGGGGAATCAGCCGTTTTACAGCAGCTATGAAGCTATAATGCAAGAGGATGGCAATTTTGTCCTTTACGGTCTTGTTTATGGTGATTCCAAGAACCCGATTTGGGCAACAGGAACTTCAGGTAATCCAGGTGCCTATCTAGCTCTGGCAAGCGATGGAGGTCTGTACATTCGGGGAAATGACGGTACCAATATTTATACGATTTATCAAGGCTCTGTCCCAACTAACCAAAACACAACGATTCTCTCCCCAGGTAATACCCTAGACGGCTACCTCACCAAAACCACTACACTAGGCGGATCTTACCTACTGACTAACGATACAGCCAACGTTAACGGCAATGCCCTCTTAGATATAGGCAATGACATAGCTCTAATTCCAGACGTTAATCAGGATGGTAAAGGGGATTTACTGATTGGGGGAACGGGAGCGGCGGTTATTCTATTTGGTGCAAATTTATCTACTCAAACCCTAGACTTAGCAACGATTAACCCCGGTCAAGGATTTGTGATTGTCGATGATTTAGATAATCCTGCACCCTTACAAGTCAGTAGCGCCGGAGATGTTAACGGCGATGGTATTAACGATGTGATTGTTGGCTATCCCGCTACTGAGGATACTAATAGTAACTTTATCGCGGGAAATAGTTATATTGTTTTTGGCAGTTCCAGCCTTTCCTCAACTCAAAATAACAGTATCGGTTTCTCCGAAATTAATGGAACAAATGGCTTTACTATTATCGGTGCAGGAACAGAAGTTACGGGTGCTGGAGACTTAAACGGTGATGGTGTCGGTGATTTACTTGTTGCTGAACCCCAAGGCGGAAATAATCAAGCAGGGGTGAGTTACGTTATCTATGGAGGAACGAGTAACAATATTGGCAGCGTCGCTAATATTAATGTTAGTAACGTTGGTACAACGGTTCAAGGTTATGTAATTGGTCAAGGGGGAGCCAATCAACTGAGTGGGTCTTCTGTGAGTGCGGTAGGAGATTTAAATAACGATGGTAAAGCGGATTTATTAGTCGGTGCGCCTAATACCGTTTCCAGTGATGCACTCAATCAATTACAAGAAACCATTGCTTCAAATTATGTAATAGGACAGTTGAATAATGGGACATTGAATACCAATAATTCAATCCCCACAGCTATCCCTTATCTGCAACCCGGTCAATCCATACAATCTCTAACCTCAACCCCTTTTGGCGTTCTCGCCTTATGGACAAATAGCACAGGTTCGGGAGAAACGGCTCAAACGAGTTTAGCTGTCGCTTTTTGGGTTCCTAGTGGCACAACAGGGAGTTGGAAAAATTATCAACCTAGCGTTAGCAACCTTTCTGGTTCTAATCTGAGTTTTTCTAGCATCAATGTTAGTACAACCAATAACGCTAATAATAATACTGTCACCTTGAGTTGGGTGGTTCTTGACTCTAATACGGGAACTTCCACCCTGGGTCAAAGTATTTATGCTGGAAGTAATTGGAATACTAACAATACTATCCAAACTGACTCTAATCCTACTCCACCAGATCAAATTGATAACATCATTAGTAGTGCCACTACAAGCAGTGATGTGGGTAGTAATAGCATCTTTTCAGTGAGTCATCAAAAGGCTAAAGAACAAGACGGGAAAGTAACTTTTACCATCACTCGGCAAGGTGATACCAATACCAGCAAAACCTTAACTTATCGCACAGTCGATATTAGTGCTACTGCCGGAGCCGATTACGAACATAAAGAAGGAAGCCTGACATTCGCTCCAGGGGAAATCAGCAAAACCATTGAGGTTAATATCTATAACGATACCTTGTCAGAACATCTCAATGAGAAATTTAAGTTAATAGTGCAGGATGGTCAAAAAACCACATTAACAGCTTACGCCACCTTACAGGATACTAACCAAGAAGTTAACTTATTGGCCATAGATAGTGGTTTTTCTATGACTGGACCTGTTAATGATCAGTTAGGTTATGCTCTGGGTAGCGCGGGGAATGTTAACAATGATACAAACAGCAATAATAATAATGCGCCTCTTGATGATTTCTGGATTTCAGCACCCGGAGATAATAATAGTCAAGGTAATATCTATCTAGTTTTTGGGGCGCAGGGAGTACAAGTTTCAGATCAAGGACTCGATTTAGATAGTCCTCAATCGGGTCAAAATGTTGTCAAAATTACAGGAGCAACCAGTTCTACTGCTGCTTCTCCTCAAAGTGGTAATAGTCTTAGTTCTTGGTCGGGTACTTCTAAGAGTTGGTATGCGATCGCAGCTTCTAACGCAACCAGTCAAGGGGGAACGAACGATAGTGAGATTTACATCTTCGATAATTCAGCGATTACTCAAACCAGTGGTGCGATCGCCCTTAATACTCTAGCCACATCACCTCTCACAGGGAATAGTAGTGATAGTTTTGGCAAAGAGATTCTCTTAGCAGATTTAAATGGCGATGGAACACCTGAATTGATTGTTGCTTCACCTTTAGCCAATCAAGTTAAGGTCTATCAACTATCAGGATCAGGTGAAAATATTACGACAACGCTTGTTGCTACCATTAATGCTCCTAGCACAGGTCAAGGGTTAGGCTCTGCCTTACAAGTGTTGGATTTGAATCAAGATGGTAAACTTGATTTGGCCATAGGAGCACCCATAGTTAATCCCGTTACCGATCCCAATAACCCCACAGATATTCGCGGTTATGGTGGCGCGATTTATGTCCTGTCGGGTACGCAATTTAATTGGTCAAGCACTAACGAATCTATTAACCTAACTTCTACAAATAGCACCACTAACTGGGTTTTTGATGGCATAACCAGTTTTACGGGGGGAAGTGTTAACGGTAAGCTCAATCCGAGTACAGGTAAACCCAGTAAGGACTCAGCCACCAATTACGCCTTTTATGATGGGATTGGCAATGCGCTAACGACCCTAGACTTAAATGGAGATGGTCATTTAGACTTAGTAATCGGCGCGCCTAATGCTGCTGTTGGGAGCGGGAGTAGTCCAACTTCTAATCTGGGCAAAGTTTATGTAATATTCGGAGGAAATAGTTCTTTACCTTCCAGTTTAGCCTCGATTCAAGCTGGTCAAGGGGTCACTTTTGAAGGGGTACTCACTTCGGGACAAGCAGGTTGGGCTGTTGCTAATGGGGGAGATGTTAACCAAGATAATATTAATGACTTACTCATCGGTGCGCCCTTTGCTTATGGTAATGCTGGTAGTGCCTATATAGTCTTTGGTAGTACAAATGCCTTTAATGGCGGAGGCGCAATTTATCTCGATCCTAATCTGACGGATTCTCGCGTTTTCCAATATCAAGGAGTGGCTAATCCTCTTAATAATAGTAATCCTTCTAATTCGGGTAATGTCGGTCAAACTCTTAATGGGATTGGTGATATTAATGGGGATTACGGCTCGGCTACAGGAGGAGATGACATTATTTTAGGCGCTCCTAGTAGCAATGATGGTAATGGTCACGGTGAGGCTTATGTGGCGATTGGCCATCCTTGGTTACAGGGTGGACTATCTTTAAATGTCAATGACCTGCGTAGTGATAATGGCTTTATTTTAGTCAATAAATATCCCGGTGTTTCTGTGGGGGATGTTAATGGAGATGGTTTTGATGATTTTGTCAATAGTGGGTCATCGTCGCAGGGAAATCAACTGACTATAGGAGCCAGCACCCTAACAAATGTTAGCACTCCACGAACCTACACCCTTACTGCTAATGACAATAATTTACCTTCTACTAATGTAATCTCCTCTCCTAGCACTGCTTTAATTGCTCATGGGGATTTTAACGCGGATGGTTATGAAGATATTGCTCAAGGTAGTATTAATAACACAAATGGTCAAACAACAGAATTGCTGGTCAATATGGGCAATAGCATCACAAGTAATGTGATTGCGGGCCAGTTGTTGAATTCTTTTACTATCCCTGAAGGTTTTTTATCCAATTCCATTTATCAAACCTGTGCAGGAGATATTAATGGTGATGGTTATGATGACTTAGTAATACTAAACCAGCTTAATCCTGACGGACCTAATCCACATAACGATTACGATTATCAAATTCATTATTTCTTGGGTTCAGCGAATGGGTTGAGTTCCCAATTCCAGACTTATGATCCTTATTTGTCTGGGTCCTCTAAGGTGACACCGCCAGGAATTGGATTAGCGGATATTAACGGCGATGGAATCTCAGAAATTCTCACCCTTAATTACACGCTTAATCCCTCAGGTAGCGAACTACAACCATCTGTAGAACTGCAAACACAGGTTAAGGCTTATCAGTTCAATAACAGCACTCAGCAGCCACTTTCTGAGATATCCTTGAGTTTTCTCACACAGCCTTGGACAGATGAGAGTGGTTGGTCTGGGAGTGAGTTTGACTTTAGTGCAGGGTTTATCAAGTCTTCTATTACGTCTGGTGACTTTAATGGAGACAGTATTGAGGATACATTAGTGTCTTTTGTTCAAACTTCTTGGTCAAACCGACGCTATGGAGAACAATCCTATCCCATCGCCCATTCTACCATTTTGTATGGTACGGGCAAAACTAGCAACTTTGGACAGTTTCAAACAAACTTTGATTATTTTATCCCGTATCCCGCTTCCTCCATGTACCCTCTTTCTCCTGCTGTTGCAGTGGGAGATATGAATGCTGACGGTTTTGACGATATTCTTTTTGATCAGTACGATGGTTATCATCAAGGTTACATCCAATTAGGCTCAACAGAGATTACACCCTCTACGCCTACAACCCCCCCCAATACCAGTCCTAATATTAATAATCTTGTTCTGGCTGGTAGTCCAAATCAGATTCCCATTCAAGGCTTACCTAATCGGTCACTATCTTATCAAACTAATACGGGTGGCGATGTCAATGGTGATGGTTATCAGGATATTTTGATTACTGATACGAGCAGTTATGACTTGACCTATGTAGTTTATGGTCAAGATTGGTTAACAGCAGATGAGCAAAATAATGGCGCTGAAACCTTTACCTTTTTTGACGGAACTAATGGTAATGATGTCTTTACTGTTCCCCAAGATGTTAACACTTCTAATATTGTTTTGCGGGGGCAAAATGGCGATGACTTTATGTTAATTCCCACCTCTAATACTTCTGAGATTTATGCCTTTGGTGGGGAAGGAGATGATCAAATTGGCTTAGGTGGTGAGTACGGAACTGATAGTAAAACTATCGGTAAGATTGATGGCGGTGGTGGTTTTGATACTATCTTCATTCCCCAAACAGTCGGCCAACAAACCAGGCTTTATTTAGATGCTAATGCTGGTCATCTGTTTAATATTGAAGCTGTTGATATTGGCTACAATAATTCCGTTCAATTTAATCAGTCTAGCCTGCTGCAAATGCTCGATGGCAATAAAAAGCTATTGATTAATGGTGCTTCTTCAAGTGCTTATTACTCCGATCCTTCCACTGTACCTTGGACTCAATTAGGCTCTGATACCTATGATGGAGCAGTTTATGAAATTTATGGCATTACAAATACCGCCATTGAGGTCTGGATTCAACAGGGAATTAACTTTACTCCCCTAAATAATAATGCACCAAATCTCCAAAATCCGATCGCCGATCAAACCGTCATAGAAGATATCCCCTTCAACTTACAAATTTCTGATAATACCTTTTTTGATCCTGATCTCAACGATAGCCTGACTTATTCAGCTACCCTCAGTAATGGTGATGCTTTACCCAGTTGGTTAAACTTTAACCCAACAACCCAAACTTTCAGTGGTACTCCTACTAACAATGATGTTGGTAATCTGAATCTAAAAGTAACTGCAACTGATCAGCTGGGAGCAAATGTTAGTACAAATTTCACGCTACAAGTTTTCCACCCAGTCTTAGTTCCCTCTGGTAGTAGTGTGATTCAAGGAACCCCAACAAATGATCGCATCGATGCTTTGGGTAAATCCGGTACTTACCGCTTAGAAAGTGGTGCTGGTGATGACTTGTTAATCGGTTCCAACCAACGAGATGTTCTCAACGGTGGAAGTGGTAATGACAGTCTCTATGGTGAGGGAAATACAGATAAACTTTATGGAGAAGAAGGAGATGATCTACTTGATGGTGGTTTAGGTTCAGATTTCCTCTATGGCGGTGCGGGTGCTGATAGCTTCGTTCTCAAGTCAGGAAATGGTAGCGATCGCATTCTTGATTTCAACTCTGCTCAAGGCGATAAATTGGCTCTCAGTGGAATCAACTTCGGACAGTTAAGCTTTAACAGCAACCAAATTCTTTTGGGAACTGAAGTCTTAGCTTATGTTAGTGACAATCTCGGTAATTCCCTCACGGGATTGAACAATCATCCTGAATGGTTTGTCTCTCTCTAATTACTTACCAATAACCAAAACTTAACTCGGATGAACAAGATGAAAATCAACCCACCCAACTTGCTCTTAGCTGCTACAACAACCCTGCTTGTTAGTAGCTTCTCAACCCCCATACCAGTTCAAGCACTGACTTGGACTATTAATAATGGTTCTCTGGCGGGAACTAATCCGATTACTGGTAGTTTCACCATCGACAATGAAAATAGTGCAACTCCTAGTCTTACTTTTAGTAACATTATAATTGGCCTTCTCAATTTCACGAAGGCTGACCTAGTTAACATTAGTTTAGCAAATCCTATTGGGAGTGGTATAGAAGCTATTGATTGGGTTAATGGCTCTAATAGCCTCTCTCTAGTTTTTAACTCTCCCTTTTTAACTACAGCAGGAGGGACAGTTACTTTCAATGATGTTGTCAGTGATTTTAATGGTGATATCGTCAGTGGTTCTGTTACAGCTGCATCAAATCCCCCAACTACCGTCCCCGAACCTAACTTGAGCTTGGGACTGATTGCTTTTGGTACACTGCTAGTGGTCAGATCAAGATTTAACTAGGGCTTGCTGAATAAATCTAAAAACCTTGTTGGGTAAGACTTTTAGACCTTTTGTCAATTAAAAAGTACTGGATATGGCAGTGATCGGGGGGAAATTTAGGCAATTTTTCCCTGAAAATTAGGTAATTGGCCACCTCAAAACTGGTAAAACCCCACACCCCACACCCCACACCCCACACCCTGCCACCACCGAAAAACTTGTTCAGCAAACCCTCACTAACCGCTCAACTAAACTTACTCAAATTTTATCAACCTTCTTGTTGTCCCGAAGTTAACCCCGCCGAGAGAGTTTGGCTGTACCTGAAAAATTTTCTGGCCTGGGAAACTTTTGAATCTCTTGATGCTTTAAGAGATAAACTCGATGCTCTTTTAAATCGTTTA
>VYMG01000323.1_pt1 | contig 11981 bp, 9 predicted proteins | sample 5115261 | NCBI WGS metagenome assembly VYMG01 (sample SAMN12291781, study PRJNA351875) | freshwater metagenome | isolation source: freshwater lake | place: USA: Michigan, Wintergreen Lake | collected 2013-08-08 | reverse complement strand
GCGCCTGCGCCTGCACCTGCACCTGCACCTGCACCTGCACCGGCACCGGCACCGGCACCGGCACCGGCACCGGCACCGGCACCGGCACCGGCACCGGCACCTGCGCCGGCACCCGTGGGCACGGCCGTGATCCAGCCGCTGGGCACGCCGCGCATCCTGGTCTCCGACGCCGCCACGATCACGCGCTATCGCAACCTGGTCAGCAGCCAGGCGCCTTCGGCCGTCCGGTTCAAGTCGCTGGTCGATGCGGAGGTGGGCGGCTCGCGGGCCTACGACTTCAAGCCCTGGTACGCCGCCCTGATGGGCAAGGTCACTGGCACGGCGTCGTATTGTTCGTTCGCGGTTTCGCGCACCGAATCGTTCGTGGCCTCCGAAGAGGCGCTGATCGCCAACAACCAGCGCGCCACCGTGGCCGGCGACAGCTACCTCGAGGTCGGCCCGATCATCGGCAACGTCGCGCTGGTCTACGACTGGTGCCGCGACTCGATGACGGCCGCGCAGCGCACCCGCTGGATGAACTACGCCAACCAGGCGGTGTGGAACGTCTGGAACCCGAACCAGGCCAAGTGGGGCAACACGACCTACACCTGGAGCGGCTGGTCGGTCGACAACCCTGCCAACAACTACTACTACTCGTTCCTCGAGGCGACCATGCTGCTGGGGCTGGCCACCTACGGCGAGAACCCGCAGGCGCAGGCCTGGATCGACAAGTTCCGCACCGACAAGATCGCCAACCAGCTGATGGTCGTCTTCAACCGCGACCTGACCGGTGGCGGCTCGCGCGAAGGCACGGGCTACGGCACGGCGATGAAGAACCTCTGGCGCATCTACGACTGGTGGGAGCGTTCCACCGGCGAGCGCATCGCGACGATGACGCCGCACACGCTGGCGTCGATGACGCACCTGATGCACCAGATCACGCCGACTCTGGACCGGCTCGCGCCGACCGGCGACCACGCCCGCGACAGCACGGCATCGCTGTTCGACTACCACCGCGACTACCTGCAGGTGCTGATGCGCCTGTTCCCGAGCGAACGGGCCACCGGCGTGGCGAAGTCGCTGCTGGCCGCGTCGTCGGTACCGCGCATGGCGAACAGCTTCATGTACTACGCCGACTTCCTGTACGACACCGGCGACCTGACGGCGCGCCCGCTGGCCGACCTGTCCACGGCGTACTGGGGCAGCGGCACCGGACAGTTCCCGATGCGTTCCTCCTGGGCGCGCGACGCGGCGTTCGCCAACTTCATCTGCGGCCCGTACTCGGAGAGCCACGCGCACCACGACCAGGGCAGCTTCGTGCTGTTCAAGGGCAACTGGCTGGCTTACGACTCGAACGTCGCTTCGGCCTCCGGCATCGAGCAGGGGGAGAGCCTGCACAACCTGGTGCGCGTCGAACAGAACGGCAGCGTGATCACTCAGCGTGAAGGCGCCCCGCAGTGCCAGATGCTGGCGCTGGCCGACAACGCCCAGTACGCCTATGGGGTGGCCCGCGTGACGCCGATCTACGACGGCAAGGCCGGCATCGTGAAGGTCGAGCGCGAGTTCCTGTTCCTCAAGCCCGGCACCTTCGTCGTCATGGACCGCGTGCAGACCAGCGGCAGCGGCATCCGCCGCATCTGGACGCTGAACACGCCCGTCACGCCAACGGTCAGCGGCGACAGCTTCAGCGTCGTCAACGGTGCGAATCGCCTCGACGTCACCCGGCTGTCGCCGGCGGGGCTGAGCACGCAGGTGACCGCCTGGGCCGGCTCGGGCATTGCCAGCTCGGGCTCGCGCGTCGACGTCGCCGACAGCAACGGCGACAGCTCGGTGTTCCTGCACGTGCTCGGCACGGATGGCTCGGTGACCTCGAGCGCCCGCTCGGACGCCACGGGCCAGACCGGCGCGCAGATCGCGATGTCCAACGGCCGCACAGCGGTGGTCCGCTTCAGCACCACCGGCACCGGCGGCACGATCGAGATCCGTGACGCGAGCGGCGCCGTGCTCAGCAGCGGCGCGCTGCCGACCACGGTGCAGGCGCCGGCGCTGTACGTGAACTGACGCTCAGTCTTCGTCCACCGCACTGGCCGCGCGATCGTGCGCGGCCAGCATCATCTTGAAGCTGTGGTGCTCGGGGCCGATCTCGCGCAGCACCGAGGCATCGACGACGCGCACCGGATGGCTGGCCTGTCCGACGCCCGTGCGCGACAGCGCGTCGAGATCCACGGTGTGGTGCAGATGGATGCCGGGAATGGTCAGCTCGGGGCGCTGCGACAGACGGACGCCGGGGAAGGGGGCATGCGCTCGCGCGGCGTCGGTGGCTTGCCGGATGGCGCTGGGCTGCGGGTGCAGCGTCAGGCCTTCGAGCCGGTAGGCATCGCGCACCAGCACCTGCGCGTACACGCTGTGCCGAGGCGCGCGTGCGAACAGGCCGAAGCGGTTGTAGAAGGCCTCCGTCAGCAGGCCCGGCGACATGCGACGGGTGATCTTGGCGATCGCGCTGCCGGTGGGCAGGCCGAACACGGCACGCATCTCGATGCCGTGGTCCAGCGAACGGAAAGCGAAGCGCGCCGGCCGCAGGGTGTACAGCGCGTCCGGATGATCACCCAGCCAGGCCTGGAAGAACGCGCCATCCAGGCTGCGGTCGATGCGCGGCGCCACCAGCCCGTCTGCCTGGCCGACATAACAGCCCACGTGATCCGACGCGAGGCCGCGCGCCAGCCCGGCGCCGAGCGAACGCTCGAGCAGCGTCGGTGTGTGCAGGGCGCCCGCGGCCACCCACAGGCGCCGGGCGCGGTACGGCCCGCTCGGGGTCTGGACCTCGACACCCTGCGGCACCAGCCGGAACTGCGAGGCCAGCTCGGGCAGCAGCACGAGACCCGCACCGCGCACTTGCTGCAGCCGGACGAACTCCACGCGCGGGCGGATCGGCCGCCAGGGCACGAACAGCCACGGCTGACCCAGCCGGCGCCGTGCATCGGTGCGCGGGTAGAAGTGGCGAAACAGCGCGCTGAACCGGTCGCTGGTGTGCTCGCCGATGGCACGGTTCAGTCCCGTGGGGATCACGCCGTGCCAGTCGTTGCCGAGCCCGCCTTCGCCGAGGTAGGCGCTGGGCACGGTGTGGCGGGCGTCGTAGTGGCTGAACTGCCCGTCGCGCGGCCCTCCCAGCACCAGCACCCGGCGGCTGCGCTGCAGTCCGATCACGGTGCCGAGCGCCGCCAGGCCGGAGCCGATCACGATGTCGTCGAAATCCACAGGCGATTGCTCAGGAAGGTGTAGCCGTACCAGCGCATGCCCATCAGGCGCAGCAGCAGGTCGGCGGGCCGCAGCAGGCAAGGGTGGCTGCCGCTGGCGGACAGCGCCGCGCCATAGGCTCTCGCCAGCCAGCGCTCGAGGGCGTGGCGATACGGGCGGTGAACGATGGCGAACAGGTGCTTGCCCCGGCCGCTCGCGTCGGGCCACTCGGGTGCCCGCATGAAGGCGGCCAGTTCGTCGTAGCGCGTCGCGATGTTGGCGCCCGATGGCAGTTCGGCCGGGTCGTCGTGCATCAGCCCGATGGTCAGCACGCGGGCATTCGGCAGCGCCAGCGCGGCGTCCTCGGCCTGCTGCTTGACGCGCGGGTATTCGTAGCAGCGGGTCAGCCGCGAGACGATGGTCGAGGCCGAGGACACGTAGACGATCTCGCTCACGCCGGCCGCACCGAGACGCTGCAGCATGGCCTGGTTCTCGGCCGGGTTGCGCGAATAGGACAGCACCCAGACCCGGTCGGCCGGCGTGAAGGCGAGTCGGGCGAGGTCGGCGTGGCCGATGGCCGCGGCGGCCCAGGCGCCCAACACGGGCTCTCGCGCGAGGCGCTGCCAGACGACCGAGCTGCGCCCGAGCACGATCTCGCGGACCGGCGAAGTAGCGCGGGCCGTCATGAGCGGCCGAGCATCGATCGGGCGCGCCGCCACAGCCGGCGCAGTGGTGATGCAGCCGTCACGCCGAGCCGGCGCTGCACCTGCGCGATCTGCGTGAGCGTCTCGTCGTTCAGCGGGGCCGTGGCGCCGCCGAGATTGGCTTCGACCTGGGTGCCGTCCTTGCAACTGAGGATCAGCGTCGACACCTCGGGAAAGGCCAGCGGATAGGCGATCGCGGCCGCGTGAAGCGAGCCGGCCGGCCCGGCGAGGAATCCGAAGGCCTGCGCCTGTTCCGCCAGCACGGCGATGCGCTGCGCATCCCATTCGCTGCGCTGGTCCGCGGCCGAATCGAAGCGGCTGCCGGCGCCGTACTTGCCGGTCAGGAAGCCTCCTCGCAACGCTGAGCGGGCGATCACGCCCACGCCGCGCTCGCGCAGCAGCGCGCGCCGCGAGGCGAGCGGCTCCGGGTCGAGCAGGCTCACCGGCAACTGCAATGCGTCGATCACCGGGTGGCCGAGGGCGTGGTCGATGTCCCCGGCGCTGCGCAGCGAGACGCCGGCAAAGCGGATCTTGCCGGCGCGCTTGAGGGCCTCGAGTTCGCCATACAGCGACTCGTCGCGGCCACGCGGCGCCCAGTGGATCTGGTACAGGTCGATGCGGTCGGTGCCCAGGCGCCGCAGCTGTTCGTCGACGAGCGCCGTCATACCCTGCGGCTGCCCGGAGTACTTGCTGGCGACGATCCAGCGATCGCGCCGGCCGGCCAGGAAGCGGCCGAGCAAGGCCTCGGACTCGCCGTACACCGCGGCGGTGTCGACGAAGTTGCAGCCGAGTTCCTCGGCGCGGGCCAGGGCCTCGAGGGCCGTCTCTGCGGGTACGGCACCGTAGCTTGCGCCGCCGATCGCCCAGGCGCCGAAGCTGCGCTCGGACACGGACAGGCCGGTGCGGCCGAAAGCTCGCTGTCGCACGGGCGCGCCTCCTCAGCCGGCCATCGCCGCGTTGGCCAGCGAGATGGTCAGCCGCCGCTTTCCGGAGGCCGTGGTCGGAATCCGGTCGACCTCGACGATCTCGACCCGCATCGCCGCGCCAGCCTTGTCCTGCACTTTGGCCGTGAGCTTGTCGCGGCGCTCCTGGGTCCAGGGCGTCGGCACGACAAGGCGGAACTGCACCGCGTCGGGGGCCGTCTGCACGACCTGCCACTGGCGAACGTCGGGCCAGTCGAGCATCGCGTAGACGAAGTACTCGCCGGGCACGTGGCGGCCGTCCGGCGTCACGATGCTGTCGAGCACGCGGCCGTCCACCGAGGCCAGCAGCGGCAGACCGCGGCCGCAGCTGCACGCGGTGGTCGAGTAGGTGGCCCGGTCGCCATTCAGATAACGCACCATCGGCATGCCGAAGTTGTGCAGGTCGGTGACGGCGACGTCTCCGGACGTGCCGGCCGGCACGGGGCGCCCATCGTCGCCGAGCGTCTCGAGCACCAGGTGATCGGCATTGACGTGCAGGCCGCCATGGCGCTCGCACTCGGACGCCATCAGCATCACCTCGCGCGAACCGTAGGTGTCGAAGGCCGGGCAGCCGAAGGCGCGCTCGATGTCGCTGCGCTCCGGGCCATACAGTGCCTCGGCGCCGGTGAGCACGCCGCGTACGCCGTCGAGCGTGCGGCCGGTGGCCAGCATGCGGCGTGCGACGAGCACCAGCGGCGCCACGTAGCCGACGACGGCGCGCGGCCGGTAGGCCACCAGTTCGGCGATGACGCTGTCGATGTTGTCGTCGGTCAGCGAGAAGGCGTCGAAGAAGCGGCGATTGAAGGCGCCGTGGTAGAGCCGGTCCTTGAAGCCGCCCCAACCGCCCTTGCGCATGCCGGTGCCCCACAGGTAGCCGGTTCGCGTGCCGAGGCTGGCACCGCCCCAGCCGTAGCCGCGCCACATCACCGCGGTTCGGCGTGCGTAGACGTCCATCGTGTACTCGAAGCGAAACGGCTCGCCGGTCGAGCCGCCTGTCGTCTTGCTCAGCGTGCGGCCGCGCCAGTCGGTGGCGACCATGTCCTCGTAGTGGCGGCTGATCAGCGCCTTGGTCAGCACCGGATAGCGCGCCAGCTCCGAAGGATGCTGCAGCGGGCCTGGCGCCACGCCGTGCTCGCGCCAGTGGCGCTGCAGGAAGGGCACGTTCGCCCAGCAGTGCGCCAGCAGCTCGTTGAGCTTGCGCAGCTGCACCGCTTCGAGCGCGGCGCGGTCCAGCCACTGGCTGCGCTCGTATTCGGCCACATGCGAGGCGGTGCCGCGGCGCTTGACCAGCGTCTCGTAGGCGGGGAACAGCGCGTGCCTGAACAGCACTTCGTACAAGGGAACTCCTCCTCGCTAGCGTTCGCGCAGCCTGCCGAATCAGTTGGCGAACGCGGGCGGCGCGGTGACGGTGGTCGGCAGCGCCCCGGTGAACACGGCGGCCTGGTCGGCGGCCCGGAGCTCGAGCGTGCCGCCGCTGCCCTGGGCGGAAAAGCGGACCGTCGCGGTGCGTCCGTCCGCCAGCTTGATCTGCGTTCCGATCTGCCCCGGCGCGTCGGAACGCGTGGCGGAGGTCACGGCACCGTTGACCGAGAAGACGTGAAGGAACAACGACGATGTCCCGGCGCTGTCGGCCACATCGACGCGGACGCCGCCTTGCATGCCCTTGCGCAGATCCGGCCAGTTGCGCACGTCGGCACTCAGGCCGGCGGGCGACAGCCGCCGCACCTCGAGCCGTTGGCGCCCTTCCGAGACGCCGATCGAGTCGCCGGCGATCTCGGGCGCCGAGCCCAGATTGAGCGTCCAGATCCTTCGTGTACCGGCGGTCGACGCCACGGCGCGGTCCAGCACGACCAGCGTATCGGGCTTGAGGAAGAGGAACTCGCGCTCCGATTTCGCCACGGCGGGCTGGTTGCGGTACACCGGCGTGATTCGTGCGGAGGCGTAGGTGAAGTGGCGGCTGTCGGCCAGCGCGGCCATCGTGCAGGAACTGACGTAGGCCTGGCGCGCCGTGGCCCCGCCCGACTCGAAACGAACCAGGTTGTGCAGTTCCTCCTCCTGCTCGATGCCCGAGCGCGAGAAGACGTTGGCATCCGTGGCCAGCCAGGCGCCATTGAACAGCACAAAGCTGCCCTGGTCGCGGTGTGCATGGCTCTCGGTGTACGGGCCGCAGATGAAGTTGGCGTAGGTGGCCGTCGGCTCCCACGACGAACGCATCATCAGCTGGCCGGTGCCGGGTGCCCAGTACGTGGTGGCGAGTTCGGCCAGCGGGCGCGCCGGCAGGTCGGGCTGCTCGTAGAGGAAGTCGGCGAAGAACATGAAGCTGTTCTTCATCTGCGGAACCGACGACGCTTCGAGCAGGGTGCGCGAAATGCCGGCGAGCCGCTCGTCGGGGAACAGTGCCTGCAGCACCATCAGGTACTCGCGGTGGTAGTCGAACAGCGCGCCGCTGCTGTCGCGCGCGTGGTCGCCGGTGGGCGCCAGGCGGTCGAGCGTGGGCACGATGCTGTGCATCAGGTGTGCCATCGAGGCCAGCGTGTGCGGCGTGCGCGCGGCCAGCCGCTCGCCGGTTGAACGCTCCCACCAGTCGTAGAGTTGCCACAGGCCCTTCATCGCGGTGCCGTAGCCCGTGCCCTCGCGCGAGCCGCCGCCGGCCAGATCGCGGTTGAAGGTCGGGATCAGCTGGTTCTCGATCTTCTCGATGCGGAACTTGTCGAGCCATTCCCTGGCGCGGTCGTTCTCGCCGTGCGTGGCCAGGCCGAGCAGCATGGTCGCGCGCAGGAACGAGTAGTAGTAGTTGTTCGACGGGTTGTCGACCGACCAGCCGGTCCAGGGATACACGGTCTGTCCCCAGGTGGCGCCCTTGTGGTTCCAGACGTTGGCCACCGCGTTGTTGGCGTAGGCCACCCAGCGCTTGCGCTGCTCGGGTGTCAGCATCGCGTGGCACCAGTCGTAGACCAGCGCGACATTGCCGATGTACTGTCCCACCTCGAGGTAACTGTCGCCGGCCACCGTGGCGCGCTGGCTGGCGGCGATCTTCGCTTCCTCGGCGGCGACGAACTTCTCCGTCTCGTCGATGGCGTAGCTGGCGTAGCGCGAGTCCCCCGTGAGCTGGTAGAGAAGTGCCGCGTACCAGGGCTGGAACGCATAGGCGCGCCGGCCCATCAGCTGGCCGGCCACCTGATCCTGGAAGCGGCCGGCGGCCGCAGAGCGGCTCTCGAGCACCTTCTTCAGCCGCGAGCGCGTGGCCTCGTCGGACAGCAGGATGCGCGGGTGGGCGGCCGGAACGCGGTAGACGGGGGCGGGCGCGGCCGCTGCTGCGCGGGGCGCAGGCCGTGGCGTCGTCTGGGCCTGGGCGCGTGCGCCGAGCACCACCGAAGTCAGGGCGATGGCGAGCAGGAAGAGCGGGGTGCGGCGCAAGGGCATGGGGATCGGTCGCCAAGGGCGTGCCGCAGCATAGCGTCAGCCGGGCTTGCGGCAACCGCTCCTTCGTGGGGGAAGGGCGCTCACCAGCGACGGTTGATCCACTCGCGGCAGGGATTCTCGAGCAGGTAGAACGATGCCAGGCCGGCGAGCAGCGCACCGAGCACCGCGGTGCCCGGAGGCAGGCTCGACTTGTAGGCGAAGAAGGGCTGCTGCCAGAGATAGATGGAGTACGACCAGATGCCGAACCGCCGCAGCGGCGCCCAGGAAAGCACCCGCAGCAGGCGGGCGGGGATCAGTTCGAGGTGGTTCACGCAGAACGCCAGGCACACCGGCGACACGATCGCGCTGACCCACCAGTGCGCGCGCGGCAGGTAGCCGGCGCTGGCGATGACCAGCGCGAGCAGCGGCATCCAGGGGCGCACGTGGGGCGCGACGCGATGACGAACGAGGAAGTAGCCGGCCGACACCAGCAGGAACGACGCCGCGATCTCGGTGCGGATCTCGAACGACGTGTTCGCGAAACGCGGCGAGGTCTCGTAGACGTAGTACAGGCCCATCACCACCGCGCTGATGGCGGCCAGCACCCAGGCCTCGCGGCCGCGCAGCACGGCCACCAGCGTCAGCAGGCTGAGCAGCACGTAGCTGTGTTCCTCGACGTTCAGCGACCAGAGATGCCCGATCGGCAGGCCTGTGTTCCAGATGTCCGGGTGGTCGGGCAGGTACGTGCGCAGGAACAGCAGCGTGGAGACGATCTCGTCCCAGCCGCGGCCCACCCCCTGAACGGCCGCGACCGAGTAGACGATCGTCACGAACAGCACGAAGGCCGGCAGGATGCGGCTGATGCGCCGCTTGTAGAACTGCAGCAGCGGCACGCGCTTGACGAACAGCAGGTTGCTCATCAGCAAGCCGGACAGGCAGAAGAAGATGTCGACGCCGAACTGGCCCGAGTCGATTGCCGGCCAGGGCAGGAAGTGCGACTGCAGCACCAGCAGGATCGCCAGGCCGCGCCAGCCATCGAGGTAATCGACGCGGTCGGCCAGCCGTGGCGCCTCCACCAGAGGTGCCGTCGTGGCAAGGGCAGGGCTGTGGGTGATCACAACGACATTGTGTGCTGGCATTGCCAGACATCCTTCGGCGCTGGACACGCCTGTGGCGCCGACTCTAATCGCAGTCGGCGGCGGCCGCGCGCCCTCGATTGAGGGGGACACCTGGCCGACAACCGCGCCGCCCGCCGGCGCACGATGCCGATAATCCGCCGATGTGCCTCCGACTGATGTTCGCTGCCTTGTGTGCCGGCACGGCTTCCGCCGCCAGCGCGAGCCCGGATCCTTACGTCACTCCGCGCTCCAGCGGCACGGTCACCGTGGCGCTCGAGTGCACGGCGGCCGCGGAGCCGCAGCGTCCGGTGGCCTTCGGGCTGCCCTTCCCGCGAGGATTCCTGGCCGATACCGCGCAGGTGCGACTCGAAGCGGGCGGCGAAGAAGTTCCCGCGGACGTGACGGAACTGGCACGCTGGCGCCACTTCACCCGCACGGCCATCGACGGCCGGTCGATCCGCTCGGTGCTGATCAGCTTTCACCACGACTGCCAGAAGTCACCGCGGTCGGAATACACGGTGCGCTGGGGCAGCGCCCGGACCGCCCAGGCCGGCACCGGCGTGCTTCCGGCCAACGTGGCCGAGCGCACGTGGGGGCCGCAGGGCGAACCCAGCCGGCTAGAGCATCCGCAGACCGACAACTACGCCATCGACACGGCCGCAGCGCCCATCCGCGAGCCACGGGTGTGGGTCACGCCGCCGGCGGAGTGGCTGATGCAGGCCAACCTGCGCGGCCCGGTCGCGCCGATCCGCGCCGGCATGTCGCGCGACTGGCAGACCGGCTTCCTGCGGACCTACGTCAACGACGTGGCCGCCGATGTAGCCGGCTTCGAGCGCAGCGAGAACGGCCAGGGCTTGATCCACTGGGGGCAGGAGTTCGAGGGCTGGCTGTACGACAGGCCCGCGGTACTCTGGAACGCCTACGTGCAGAGCGGCGATGCGAAGTGGCTTCGCCACGCCCACCGGGCGACGCAGTTCTATGCGTCGCACATCGCGCTGGAGGGCCGGCGCGGCTCGTTCGCGAAGCGGGCCGGCGATGCCAAGTACGCGCATGCCGGCGGCCTGTTCAGCGCATACCTGCTCAGCGGCGATGCGCGCCTGCTCGATCGCATCCGTGCCGTGGCGGAACTGGTCGGCAGCGTCAACACCCGGCTGCCGCCGTTCGAGCGCACCACCGGGCTGTGGACCGAGCGGCACATGAGCGTCGCGCTCGGTGGTGCGCTCTCCGCATGGGAGGCCACCGGCGACGCCGCCTATCGACAGCGCGTGCTGCGCATCGTCGAGGGCATGCAGGCCGACGCGTCACGGCCGCCGCCCGGCTATCCCGATGCCGCGGCGATGGCCGGCGTGCTCCTGCACCGGCCGGAGGTTCACGAGGAGGGCAGTTTTCCGGACGTGGTGATGAGCCCGTGGATGGCGGCGCTGATGACCGAAGCCCTTTGGCGATACTTCCTGTTCAGTGACGACCCGCGCGCCCTGCAGTTGCTCGGCGACTACGCGCAGTTCGTTGCCGAGCGCGGCATCGAGCAGCAGGGCGTGAACTGGGCGCCGCGTTACCTCGTGGGGCTGAAGGGCAACTACGAGGGCATCGAGTCCGAACATGCCTACGACGTGCTGGGGCTGCTGGCGCGCGGACGCTGGGCGCGGCAGCGGCTGGGCCAGCCGACGACGCAGATCGAGCTGCAGATCCAGAGGCTGCGCGACACCGCCGATGCCACCTTCTCGGCCTGGGTGCGCAACTCTGCAGGCCTGCCCCGCTACCGCCTGTCGCCGACGCGCAAGGCCGGCTGGTGGTACGGCACCACCTACGACCTCGCCTGGTTCGGCTACGACTGAACGGGACGCTCCTCGCCGGGCTCCCAGTACGCCCACAGCCACGCGTAGGGGTCGTGGTAGATCCAGCCGCGCCGCACGCCCGGCAGATCCTGCAGGTGCTCGGCGACACGCCGCGCCGAAGGGCAGAAGAAGGTCACCAGGCAGGCGCGGCCGAGCGTCGACATGGTCTCGACGGCCTTGCCGATGTCGCTCAGGTAGTACAGCACCTCGCAGGCGACGACCAGGTCGTACTTGCCGCCCGTCGGCGGCTCCCAGGGCAGCGCGGTGATCTCGCCGACGCCAAACCGGGCCGCGGGCAGACGTTCGCGGGCGCGTTCGACGGCGCGCTCGCTGACGTCCAGGCCGTAGAGCTGGTCGCACAGCGTGGCGAGGTGCTCGCTCTGATGCCCTTCGCCGCTGCCGATCTCGAGCAAGGTGCCCACGCGGCCGGCATGCGCCGCGATCACCGCATTGGTCTGGGCGAACCGGGACTGCTCCCGCTCGGTGGTCATGCCCCAGGGGTCGGGAAGGGCGTACAGCTTGTCGAGCCCGGCGTGGTTGTCGTTGGCGCCGATGCCGCGCATCGCATAGCGGCGCCATACCTTCGAGACGATGCGGCGTGCCGGTGCGCCCTCGGAGGCGACGAGATCCAGCAGGGTTCTTCGGGACATCGTGGTTCCTGTGTTGATTCGGGCCTCAGCGGGCGGGCCGCAGCGCGGCGATGGCCCGCCGCGCGGCCAGCGGCGCCAGCCGGAGCAGTTCCGCACG
>VYMG01000620.1_pt1 | contig 11995 bp, 14 predicted proteins | sample 5115261 | NCBI WGS metagenome assembly VYMG01 (sample SAMN12291781, study PRJNA351875) | freshwater metagenome | isolation source: freshwater lake | place: USA: Michigan, Wintergreen Lake | collected 2013-08-08 | reverse complement strand
GTACTCGGCCGGGCCGAACTTGAAGGCCAGTTCGGTCAGCGGCGGCGCGAAGGCGGCGACGATCATCGTCGCCACCGAGCCGGCGAAGAAGGAGCCCAGGCCGGCGGCCGCGAGCGCGGCGCCGGCCCGGCCCTGGCGGGCCATCTGGTAGCCGTCGATCGCCGTGACCACCGAGCTCGATTCGCCCGGCACGTTGATCAGGATCGCGGTGGTCGAGCCGCCATACTGCGCGCCGTAGTAGATGCCGGCCAGCATGATCAGCGCCGGCGTCGCGTCGAGCGAGTAGATCGACGGCAGCAGCATCGCGATCGTCGCCACCGGGCCGAGGCCGGGCAGCACGCCGATCAGCGTGCCGAGCAGCGCACCGCCGAACGCGTACAGCAGGTTCTGGAAGGTGAAGGCGACGCCGAAGCCGAGCGCCAGGTTGTCGAGCAGTTCCATCGTGCGCTCCTCAGCTGCCCATGAACCAGGGCTTGAGCGGAATCGTCAGGTTCAGCCCGTAGATGAACACCAGCCAGCTGAAGGCGGTGATGATGGCGGCGTTGATCAGCGCCTCGACCGGATGGAACTCGTCGCCGGCCAGCGCCGAGGTGATCACCAGCAGCGGCAGCGCGACGAACATGCCCACGCGCGGCAGCAGCAGACCGAACAGCACCATCGCGCCGACGATGATGATCAGCGGCTTCCACGCGAAGGCACCGATCGGATCACCGCCTTCGGTCTCGATCGTGAGTGCCTTGAACAGCACCGCGGCGCCGAGCAGCGCCATCAGGATGCCCAGGCCGAAGGGAAAGTAGCCGGGGCCCGGTCGCGCCGAGCTGCCGAAGCTGTAGTTGGTCGCACCCCAGGCAAAGGCGAGGCCGATGCCGATGAACATGAGGCCCGACCAGAAGTCGCGCTGACTCTTGATCTTCACTGCGAATCTCCTCCGCGAACGGACTGTTTGCGGCGGATTCTAGGCAGCGATACCCGAGCGCCCGGTGTGGTTTACACGTAAGTTGACGGCCCCTCGGCCCGCGGGTACGCCGGCCGGATTGGGACCGACCCGGCGCTCGGCCCGCGCCCGCCACTCATTCCCAACCTGGCGTGGCGCGCAGCACTTCCTCGAGCGTGGTGAGGCCCTCGGCCACCTTCATCGCACCGGCCACGCGCAGCGGCCGCAGGCCACTGTGCAGCGCCTGCTTGCGCAGCCGTGCCATGTCGGTGGTGGGCGTGATGCACTGGCGCTCGTCCTCGGCGATGGTCAGCAGCTCGTACAGGCCGGCGCGGCCACGGTAGCCGGTCATGCGGCACTCGAGGCAGCCCACCGGCTTGTAGGGCTTCACGCCGCCGGTCAGGCGCCAGGGCTTGACGAACTCGCCGAGCGCATCGCGCGAGAGCTCCTCGTCGGGCTGCTTGCAGGACGGGCACAGCGTGCGCACCAGGCGTTGCGCGAGCACGCCGATCACGGTGGCGCCGATCAGGTACGGCGGCACGCCCAGATCCTCGAGCCGCGTGATCGCCGAGACCGAATCGTTGGTGTGCAGGGTGCTGAAGACGAGGTGGCCGGTCAGCGCCGCCTGGATCGCCATCTCGGCCGTCTCGAGATCGCGGATCTCGCCGACCATGATGATGTCCGGGTCCTGCCGCATCAGCGCGCGCAGGCCTTCGGCGAAGTTCAGGTCGATGGCCGGCTGCACCTGCGTCTGGTTGAAGGCCGGCTGGATCATCTCGATCGGGTCCTCGATCGTGCAGACGTTGACCTCGTCGGTGGCCAGGCGGCGCAGCGTGGAGTACAGCGTCGTCGTCTTGCCCGAGCCGGTGGGGCCGGTGACGAGGATGATGCCGTGCGCCTGCGTCACCAGCTCTTCCCAGCGCTTGCCGTCGTGGGCGCCGAAGCCGAGCGCGTCGATCGACTTGACGGTGGTGTCCGGGTCGAAGATGCGCATCACCATCTTCTCGCCGAAGGCGGTGGGCAGCGTCGACAGGCGCATCTCGACCTCGTCGCCGCTCGGGTTGCGCGTCTTGATGCGGCCATCCAGCGGACGCCGCTTCTCGACCACGTCCATCCGGCCGAGCAGCTTGATCCGCGCGATCATCGCGTTCATCACGCCAGGCGGCACCTGGTAGACGTTGTGCATCACGCCGTCGATGCGAAAGCGGATCACCGAGCGCTCGCGCCGCGGCTCGAGGTGGATGTCGCTGGCGCGCTGGTCGAAGGCGTACTGCCACAGCCAGTCGACCACCTGCACGACGCCCTGGTCGTTGGCGTCGAGCTGCTTGTTGCTGCGGCCGAGCTCGACCAGCTGCTCGAAGCTGGACAGCGAGGAGGTCTCGCCGGTCTTGATCGCCGCGCGCACCGAGCGCGACAGGCTGTAGAACTCGGTGGTGTACTTCTGCAGTTCGCTGGGGCTGACCAGCACCAGCTTGATCGGCTTGCCGGTGTGCGCCTCGATCTCGGGCACCCAGCCGGTGTCGCAGGGCTCGCAGGTGGCGATGGTCACGTCGCGCAGGCCGACGTTCAGCGGCAAGGCCTTGCGGCGCTCGGCATAGCTGATCGACATCACCTCGGCGACGCGGCCGACGTCGACCTTCAGCGGGTCGATGCGCACATACGGCAGCTTGACGCGGGTGGCCAGCCATTCGGTCAGCGCCTCCACGTCGAGCACGCGGCCCTTGCCCGGCTCCCCGTCGCGCTGCAGGCCGAGGCCGGCGATGCGCACCAGCGGGTGCTGGCGGCTGTCGGTGCCGTGGAAGCGCTTTTCGGTGGCGCGAGCGACTTCCTCGCTGAGCACGCCGTCCTTGCGCAGCCAGCGCAGCAGCACGCGCCAGTCCAGCGGGCCCACGTGCGGCTTGTCGAGGGCGAGGTCGGGAGCGTTCATGCGGGTTGGAGGACGGAGTCCGGCAGCGGGCGGATCATGCGCAACCATTTTCGCGCCGGCAAGCCGTACCGGGTGTCGATCTGTTGCGCGCGGGCGGCGAGTTCGTCACGGTCAGGCAGGCTGCCGCGCCGGATCGCCAGCACGATGGTGTTGCCTTCGCGCGTCGGCTGCATCGAGACCACCGCCCCGTCGGCGAAGGCGGCGGCGATGCGCCGCGCGCTGCGCGAGAAGCTGGCATGGCGGCCGAACAGGTTCACGCTCATCACTCCGCCTTCGGCCAGCGCCCGCGCACAGCCGCGGTAGAAGTCTTCGCTGTCGAGCACCGGGCCGGCGGCTTCGTGGTCGTACAGGTCGACGCACAGCACCTCCGCCGAGCCCGGCTCGGCGACCTCGTCGACCCAGTGCTGCGCGTCCATCTCCATCACCCGGAAGCGCGGGCCTTCGGCCGGCAGGCGGAAGAAGGCGCGGTTCACGCCGATCACCGTCGGGTTCAGCTCGACGGCGGTGGTCTTCATCTTCATGACGCCGTGCGTGAAGCGGGTGATCGCGCCGGCACCGAGGCCCAGCTGCACGGCATGGCCGCGGGCCAGCTCGGCGCCCGGGCGCAGCAGCATCCAGGCCATCATGCGCTGCACGTACTCCAGCTCGATCTGCGCCGGCGTCTTCAGCCGCATCGCCCCCTGCACCCACGGCGTGCCCAGGTGCAGGTAGCGCACGCCGTCGTGCTCGGAGATGGTGGCCGGCGCCAGCTCGGGCACCAGGTTCTTCTTCGTCTTCGTCGTCATGCCAGACCGTGGGCGGCGAAGGCGGCCCGCCAGGCCGCCAGCTTGCGTTCGAAACTCCAGCTCGCATTGGCGGGGCTGGTGGACGGCAGGCGGATCACTTCGACACCGAGCGTGCGGGTGATCACCATCGCGCGCGCCGATTCTCCGCCGTTGTGCGCCACCGCCTGGAGCTGCGGCGCGCGGCGCCTCAGGCTGGCCAGGTCATTGGGCACGGCCGCCTCGATCGCGCTGTCGAGGCTGCCTTCGCGGCGGCAGCTGGCATAGACGTCCCAGATGCCCAGGCCGCGGCGCTTGACCTCGGCCAGGCGCTGCGCATACGGCAGCGCCACCAGATCGGTGCCCCACAGGGCCGAGAGCAGCGGCCAGAACTGGTTGCGCGGATGGGCGTAGTACTGCTGCGCCCTCAGCGAGGCCACGCCGGGAAAGCTGCCCAGCACCACCAGCCTCGTCTGCCGGCCGATCACCGGCGCCAGCCCCTGCAGAGGCTCGTCGCTCATGCCGGCAGCCGGGGCAACGCCGCCCGGGCGTTGGCCCGCGTGGCGGCAGCGAAGTCGTCGATCGGCATGCCGCGCAGCGCGGCGAGCTCTGCCGCGATGCGTGGCAGTTCGGCCGGTTCGTTGCGGCTGGTCTCGCCCTCGGACCGCTGCCCGGCCGTGCGGTAGAGCCAGTGCGGCGGGATGTCCGGCGCATCGGTCTCGGTGACGATCGCGCCCAGCGGCAGCGTGCGCGCCAGCTCGCGGATGCGCAGCGCCCGCTCGAAGGTGGCGGCGCCGCCGAAGCCGAGCCGGAAACCCAGATCGACGAAGGTCTGCGCCTGCTGCGCACTGCCGTTGAAGGCGTGGGCGATGCCGCCGGACACCTCGATGCGGCGCAGCTGCTTGAGCAGGCCGTCGGCCGAACGCCGCACGTGCAGGATCACCGGCAGGCCATGGCGCTGCGCGATCTTCAGCTGGGCGGCATAGAAGCGCTCCTGGCGCGCCCGATCGTGGCCCGGCACGAAGTGGTCGAGGCCGATCTCGCCCACCGCCACCAGTCGCGGGTCGTCGCGCCGCTCGGCGAGTGCGGCATCGAGCCGGTCGAGATCGTCGTCGTCCGCGCGGTCGACGAACAGCGGATGGATGCCCAGCGCATAGACCAGGCCGTGGGCGTGCGCAAGCGAGCCCACCGCGCCGAAGTTGCCTGCCTCCACCGCCGGCAGCACCTGCATCGTGACGCCGGCGGCGCGGGCGCGGGCCACCACCGCATCGCGGTCGGCGTCGAACTCGGCGGCGTCGAGATGGCAGTGGGTGTCGATCCACATCGGCGCCATCATGCCTGCATCGTGTTCTCGCCGGGGGGTGGCCGCTCCGGAAGCGCCGCCTCCCTCCGCCTCCGCGCCCGCCTCGCCGGTGCCGCCCGCTGCGTCCGCGCCCACCCGCCGGGCTCGTTTGCGCGCTTTTGCCGCCCGTCACGAACGCATCGGGTGGGCACTGGCCCTGCTCCTGGTGGCGGCCGTGGCCGTCTTCTGGCGTCCGGGCGCGCCCGCACGCGCGCCCCTCACCTTCGAGCAGATCGACCACCTCGTTCGCAAGTCGATCGAGGAGAAGCCGCTGACGTCCGCCGCCACCCGGGCCTACGACAAGGTGATCCCGTCGGTGGTGCGCGTGGTCGGCTACGACCGCCTGGCACCTTCGCCTCACGGCGACAAGAAGCCGCGCCGCGATCGCGAAGGCGACAACGCCAGTCCGCGGAGCGAGTCCGACGACCTGCCCGGCTTCGAGGAACGCGGTGTCGGCACCGGCGTGGTGATCGTCGACAACGGCACCATCCTGACCAACCTGCACGTGGTGATGGGTGCCGAGCGCGTGCGCGTGACCTTCATGGACGGCCTGGAGGCCGAGGCCAAGCTGGTCAACGTGATGCCCGAGCACGACCTCGCGGTGCTGCGAGCGCAGAAGATTCCCGACGACCTGTTTGCCGCCACGATGCGCAGCACCGGCGATCTGGCGCCCGGCGATCGCGTGATGGCGGTGGGCTTCCCCTTCGGCATCGGCCCCTCGGCTTCGGAAGGGGTCGTCTCGGGTTTGAAGCGGGAGTTCCGTTCGCCCGAAGGCGAACGGGTGCTGACCAACCTGATCCAGTTCGACGCCGCGGCCAACCCGGGCAACTCCGGCGGGCCGCTGGTCACGATGGACGGCGAGGTCGTCGGCATCGTCACCGCCATCCTCAACCCGACCAAGCAGCGTGTGTTCGTGGGCATCGGCTTTGCCGTGCCGATCGAGAACGCTGCCGCCGGCGCCGGCATGCCCCCCTTCTGACGAGGAACTTCATGGATTCCACACCCACCGGCGGAGCGCAGGCCGCCACCCTGATGGAGCGGGTGCTCTACGAGGTCAAGCGCGTCGTCGTCGGCCAGGACCAGTTCCTCGAACGCGTGATGGTGGCGATGCTCTCCAACGGCCACCTGCTGGTCGAAGGCGTGCCCGGCCTGGCCAAGACGCTGACAGTCAAGACGCTGGCGCAGACGCTGCGCGGCCAGTTCAAGCGCATCCAGTTCACGCCCGACCTGGTGCCGGCCGACCTGGTCGGCACGCGCATCTACAGCCCGAAGACCGGCGAGTTCGACACCTCGCTCGGCCCGGTGTTCACCAACCTGCTGCTGGCCGACGAGATCAACCGCGCGCCGGCCAAGGTGCAGAGCGCGCTGCTCGAGGTGATGCAGGAGCGCCAGGTCACGATCGCCGGCGTCTCGCACAAGGTGCCCGAGCCTTTCCTCGTGATGGCCACGCAGAACCCGATCGAGACGGAGGGCACCTACCCGCTGCCCGAGGCGCAGGTCGACCGCTTCATGATGAAGGTGCTGGTCGACTACCCGAGCGAGGACGAGGAGTTCGTCGTCGCGCAGCGTGTCACCGGCGCACCGGTGCAGGTGCAGGCGGTGGCCAGCATGGGCCAGCTCGCCGAGCTCCAGCAGGAGTGCCGCAAGATCTACGTCGACCCCTCACTGATGCAGTACGCCGTCAAGCTGGTCAGCGCCACGCGCCGGCCGGCGCAGTACGGCCTGGCCGACATCGCCAAGTACCTGAGCTTCGGCGCCAGCCCGCGCGCCACGATCGGCCTGATCGAAGGCGCGCGCGCGATGGCCTTCATGCGCGGCCGCAGCTACGCCCTGCCCGAGGACATGACCGGCCTGGTACCCGACGTGCTGCGCCACCGCATCGTGCTGAGCTACGAGGCGCTGGCCGACGGCCTCTCGCCCGACCGCATCGTCCAGCAGGTGATGCAGAAGATTCCGGCACCCGACAAGCCGCTCGCCCCGCATGAACACGCCGGTGTCCACAGCCACTGATTCGACGGAAGCCGCCGACTCCGAGGCGCTGCTGCGCCGTCTGGAATGGACGGTGATCCGGCGCCTCGACGGCCTGCTGCAGGGCGACTACCGCACGCTGATGCGCGGCGCCGGGCTCGACCTGGCCGACCTGCGCGAGTACCAGCACCACGACGACGTTCGCCACATCGACTGGAACGTCACCGCACGGCTGCAGCAGCCCTACGTGCGCCAGTTCACCGAAGACCGCGAGCTCGCGGCGTGGTTCCTCGTCGATCTCTCGGCCAGCGTCGACTTCGGCTCCGACACCCGCGCCAAGCGCGGCGTGGCGCGCGAATTCGTCGGCGTGCTGTCGCGGCTGCTCACGCGGCACGGCAACCGCGTCGGCGCCCTGCTCTACGGCACCGAGGTCGACACGGTGATCCCGGCGCGCGCCGGCCGCCTGCACGTGCTGCACCTGCTGAGCAAGCTCGCCCAGCGTCCGGCCGAGGCTGCCCCCGGCGCCACGCAGCTGCGCGATCTGTTGCAGGCCGGCCAGCGCATGATCAAGCGGCGCTGCACGGTGTTCGTGGTGTCGGACTTCATCAGCCCGCCGGGCTGGGAGCAGGCCCTGGGTGAACTCGCGCGCCGCCACGACGTGACCGCGGTGCGCCTGTACGATCCGCTGGAGATGGAACTGCCCGACCTCGGCATGGTGACGCTGCGCGACGCGGAGACGGGCGAACAGCTGCTCGTCGACACGCACGACGCCGGCTTTCGCCGCCGCTTCGCCGCCGCGGCGCAGGCCCGCGAGACCGCGCTGCTCGAATCGCTGGCCGCCGCCGGTGTCGACACGCTGGAACTTGCCACCGACGACGATCTGCTCGACGCGATCCTGCGCTTCGCCGACCTGCGCCGCCAGCGTGCGCGGCTGGCCACCGGCGGAGCGCCCAGCCACCTGATGCGCAACGAACCGCGGAGGGCGTCATGAAGGGCACGTTCCCGCTCAACTTCTTCTGGCCGGAGATGCTCTGGCTGCTCATCGCCGTGCCGCTGCTGGTGCTGGCCTACCTGTGGCTGCTCGGCCGGCGCAAGAAGACCGCCGTGCGCTACGCCAACCTCGCGCTGGTCAAGCAGGCGATGGGCAAGGCGGCCGGCTGGAAGCGGCACGTCCCGCCGCTGCTGATGCTGCTGGCGATCACTGTGCTGCTGCTGGCCGCTGCGAGGCCGGCGGCGGTGATCACGCTGCCCTCGCAGCAGGAGACCATCGTGCTGGCGATGGACGTCTCCGGCAGCATGCGCGCGGCCGACGTGCAGCCCAACCGGCTGGTCGCTGCGCAGGAAGCCGCCAAGGCCTTCGTCGCCGAGCTGCCGCGCAGTGTGCGCGTGGCGGTGGTGCAGTTCGCCGGCACCGCGGCGATCGTGCAGCCACCCACGCACAGCCGCGACGACGTGGTCGCCGCGATCGACCGCTTCCAGCTGCAGCGTGGCACCGCCACCGGCAGCGGCATCGTGCTGTCGCTGGCGGCGCTGTTCCCCGAGGCCGGCATCGATCTGTCGCAGATCACCGGCCAGAAGGCGATGCCGCCTTCGCCGGGCGACAAGCCGAAGGCGGAGTTCACGCCGGTGGAGCCCGGCTCCTACGGCTCGGCGGCGATCATCATGCTGACCGACGGCCAACGCACCACCGGGCCCGACCCGGTGGAGGCGGCGAAGATGGCCGCCGACCGCGGCGTGCGCGTCTACACCGTCGGCATCGGCACCAAGGAAGGCGAGACGATCGGCTTCGAGGGCTGGTCGATGCGGGTGCGCCTCGACGAGGATGCGCTCAAGACGGTGGCCAACATCACCCGTGCCGACTACTTCTACGCCGGCACCGCGGAAGACCTGAAGAAGGTCTACCAGAGCCTGTCGACGCGGCTGGTGGTGGAGAAGAAGGAAACCGAGGTCAGCGCGCTGTTCGCGGCGCTCGGTGCATTGCTCGTGGCCGCGGCGGCCGCGCTGTCGGTGGCCTGGTTCGGCCGCATCACCTGAAGGACGGGGCATGCTGCTGAAGAGGGCCAGCGAGCGCGAGTGGATCGGCGCCGGCTCGAACGGCGTGCAGCGCAGCCTGTTCCGCCACAACCCCGAAGGCGGCCGCTCGTCGGTGCTGCGCATGGCGGCCGGTGCTCGCGTGCCGCGCCACACGCACCACGGCACGGAGGAAGTGCTGGTGCTCGAAGGCCGCGTCGTGCTCGATGGCGTCGAGATGGGCGAAGGCGACTACCTTTTCGTCGAGCCGGGCGAACAGCACGACGTGGTGGCGCTCACCGACGCCCTGCTCTTCATCTCGACGCAGAAGTCGACCGCCTTCGTCGAATAGCCGCCCTCTCAGGCGCGGCGCTGGTGGTAGCGCCACTCCTGCGTGCGCCCGCCGTAGCCATAGGCCGCGGCGCGCGCGTCGTTCACGTGGATGTAGCTCTCCTCGTGCAGCGGGCCGAACAGCGCCTCGAACGAGACGTACACCGCCTCGATGAAGCGTGCCTTCTCGGCCTTCGTGTTGGTCTCGTCGGTGACCTTGATCTCGAGCTGGAAGCTGCGGCGGCCCTGCCGGGCCAGCGACTGACCGGCGATGAACCAGGTGGCCGGGTCGACGAAGTCGACGGCCACCGCGACCAGGTCGGGCTGCTTGCCGAGGATCTCGGTGGTGTGGCGGTGAACGATCGCCGCGGCGCGCGCGGCGAGTTCGGGGTCGGCGGCGCTGGCGATGCGCAGGTTGATCAGCGGCATGGCGGCGTCTCAGACCTCGCCTCGCGCCAGGGCCTGGCGGCGCTGAAGCCGGTAGACCAGGCGCCGTGCGCTGCGCAGCGCCGAACCCGAGGCGGTGGCGAGCGCCGCGTTCGCGCCTCGCCAGAGATCGTCGAGCGCGGCGCGGCGCAGCGCTTCGGCTTCGGCCAGTGCACGGTCGTGCAGTTCGTTGCGGCGTTCCAGATCGGTGGGCAGCGGGGTCATGGGGCAACTCCTCGTGTGACGGTGATGTGCACTTTATGAACTCACCATCACCTCGGAAACCGCTCAGAATGCGCAATGGTCTTGCGTAAAACGCAATACCATCGCCATCATGAACCTCGACGACACCGCCCTGTTCGTGCGCATCGTGGAGCTCGGCACGCTCTCGGCCGCGGCGCGCGAACGCGACGTGCCGGTCAGCCAGGTGACGCGCGCGCTGGCCCGGCTGGAGGCGCAGTGCGGCGTGCGCCTGCTGCACCGGAACACCCATGGCCTGAGCCTCACCGACGAAGGGGACACCTTCCTCGCCCATGCCCGGCGGCTGCTCGACACGGCGAACGAACTGCACAGCGAGCTCTCCGGCAAGCTGGCCGGGCCGAGCGGCTGGGTGCGCACCAGCGTCAGCACGATCACCGCGCAGACCGTGATCGTGCCCAGCCTGCCCTCGTTGTACGAACGTCATCCGCAGCTGAACCTGGAGATCTCGGCCGACGACCGCATCGTCGACATGGCACGCGAGGGCATCGACATCGCGATCCGCACCGGCACGCCCTCGGGCGACACGCTGGTGGCGCGGCAGATCGGCAACCTGCGCCGCGGCCTGTTCGCCTCGCCCGGGTACGCCGCGCGCCACGGGCTGCCCGTCCGCGTGGCCGAACTGGCGCAGCACCGGCTGATCGGCAACAGCGGCAATCCGGTGCTGAACCACTGGCGGCTCGGCCGAGGCCGTGAGGTGCAGGAACTCACCGTGCGCGGCCACACCCGCACCGACAACACCGCCGTGGTGCTCTCGCTGGTGCTGCAGGGCCTGGGCATCGGCCGCATCGTCAGCATTGCGGCCGACCCGCTGGTGGCCAGCGGCGCCCTGGTGCCGGTGCTCGCCGAGCAGACACCGGACGAGGCCCTGCCGGTCTACGCGGTGATGCTCCAGGAGCGCCACCGGCTCCCGAAGATCCGCGCCTGCATCGACCATTGGGCCGAGTGGCTGGCGCGGAACTGATCAGGCCTGGAAGCGCCCCTTCACCAGCCGCAGCACGCGGTCGCAGCGCGCCGCGAGGCTCTCGTCGTGCGTCACCAGCACGAAGGCCGTGCCCTGGCTGCGCGCGAGCTCGATCATCAGCGCGAACACCGCGTCGGCGGTGTCGCGGTCGAGGTTGCCGGTCGGTTCGTCGGCGAGCACGCAGCCGGGCTGGCCGGCCAGCGCGCGGGCGATCGCCACCCGCTGGCGCTCGCCGCCGGAGAGCTGCGCGGGTCGGTGCATCACACGATCGGCCAGACCCACCTGGGCCAGCACCGCCTGCGCACGCTCGCGTGCCTCGGCCGTGTCCATGCGGCGGATGCGCAGAGGCATCGCCACGTTGTCCAGCGCGGTGAACTCGGGCAGCAGGTGGTGGAACTGGTAGACAAAGCCGAGATGCCGGTTGCGCCACTGGCCCTGCTCGGCGGCATCGAGCGAGGCGAGGTTGCGCCCGGCCAGCAGCACCGTGCCGCTGGTCGGCGCCTCCAGCCCGCCGAGCAGGTGCAGCAGCGTGCTCTTGCCCGAGCCCGACGCGCCGACCACCGCCACCGTCTCGCCCGGCACCACGGCCAGATCGATGCCCTGCAGCACGGGCACGTCGAGCCCGCCTTCGCTGAAGCGCTTGTGCAGGTTCTGCGCCTGGACGATGGCTTCATTCATGGCGCAGCGACTCGGCAGGTTGCAGGCGGCTGGCGCGCCAGCTCGGGTAGAGCGTGGCCACGAAGGAGAGCAGCAGGGAGATCAGCACGATGGGCACGATGTCGGAGAGTCGAGGGTCGCTCGGCATGTGGTCGATCAGGTAGACGTTGGCCGGCAGCAGCGTCGTGCCGAGCAGCGATTCGATCGCCGGCACGATGTGGCCGATGTTGAAGGCGATCACGAGGCCCAGCAGCAGCCCGGCCAGCGTGCCGATCACGCCCGAAGCGGCGCCCTGCACCATGAAGATGCCCATGATCGAGCGCGGCGTGGCGCCCAGCGTGCGCAGGATGGCGATGTCGGAGCGCTTGTCGGTCACCGTCATCACCAGCATCGAGACGAGGTTGAAGGCGGCCACCGC